>OLOA01004390.1_pt1 | contig 10647 bp, 9 predicted proteins | sample 1672201 | NCBI WGS metagenome assembly OLOA01 (sample SAMEA3136658, study PRJEB25190) | human gut metagenome
AGGCAACCGGTGTATCCATCTGCCCGCGCAGGTGGAAGAGGCGGAATTCGTGGTTGAGGTAGCCGCGTTTTTCGTAGGCGGGGGATTCGTGGGTGGTATTTTCTGGCATAAGGGGACTCCTTTTTTGAGTGTATTGCAGGTTGACTGTTGCGGGAAATTATATCTTGTATAAATGCATTGAGTTTGTTGTTTTCCTCTGAGATAAATATGTTTTGAAACACAGACATTTCATTTCTTATTTCGTAACTGTTCAGTACCTTATTTCATATTATATAGCATTATATGCAATATTTAAAGCATGATTCGTCTATTAAAAGCTGCTATATTTTCCTAAAATTGAAATTAAAGAAAGCATAGATGGAATATTATGAAAATGCAGACATATTCAAAATATAAATGGATATGCATGATAAAGTGATTTCAAGAACGGAAGTAGAATAGAAATCATTGATGAAAGGTAACTGTTCAGTAGGTCTGCGCATTTACTGCGCTGACCGTACGAAAACATGGGCCAGCAGGCAAAAATCCCATTGCCGTAGGCAATTTTTAATGGATTTTTGCGCGTGACTGTGAAGGTACTGAACAGTTACAGTTTGAGATAAAACGACGGAACAGAACGGACAGAAGCCCGAAGCCACGCCCGAGACTCAAAAAGGCAAGGCCGAGGCGAAGCCCAGGGCGAAAGCCAAAGCAGAGGCCGCGGTCGAAGCAAGCGCGCTCAAGGCCGTGGGGGTGGAAGCGTGCAAGCGCCACCAGCTCACACAGGCATGGGTAACGAGCGACGGGCAGGAATTCCCCCAGGAGGGGGACGCCAGGGAACACGCCCGGAACCTGGGCGATAAAACAACCCTAAAAGTAACCGCGAAATGAGCACAAGTCTGAACATAGACCGCCAGAACGGCAACGTACCCAAATCGCTGCCGGGCGAAGACCACATCACGGGTCTGGTCATATACATGGCCGCCGGGGACATACCGGCGAGCTTCAAGACCGAGAGGGTGCAGGCGCTTTCGACCATAGACGCCGCCGAGGCCGCCGGGATCGTGGACTATACCACGGCAGCGGACGGCACGCAGACGGCAGCGCCGTGGGCTGTGCGAGTGCTTCACTACCACCTGAGCGAGCTCTACCGCATCAACCCCGCCGTCAGCCTGTATGTCGGCATCTTCGAGAAGCCGCAGGGGGATAACATGACCTTTGCGGAAATCAAGACCGTGCAGAACTTCGCCGACGGGCGCATCCGCCAGATCGGCGTGTGGTGCGGCGACCGCGTGCCGAGCGGGGACGACCTGACGGCAATCCAGGGACAGGCCGCGACGCTGGAGGCTCAAGGCGCGGAGCTTTCGGTGGTGTATGCTCCGAAAGTTGCCAACGTGAAGCAGATAAGCACCAGTCTGGCAGGCGGCGGCAAATGCCGTGTAAGCGTGGTAATCGGCCAGGCAGGCAGCGGCACAGGCGCCGAGCTGTACAAGGACAAAGCCAATGCCGCCAAAGCGAGTGTCAGCGGTCTGGGCGTGGTGCTGGGTCTGATAAGCAAAGCCAAGGTGCATCAGTGCATAGCGTGGGTTAAAGAGTTCCCCACCGGCATAAGCCTGCCGGCGTTCGGCGACGGCACCCTGCTGCGCGACATGGACAAGGCCCTGGTCGAGCAGCTGGACACGGCGCGTTACCTGTTCTTTGTTACCCAGCAGGGGCAGAGCGGCAGCTATATGAACGACAGCCACACTATGGACTCCGCCATAAGCGACTACGCCAGCATAGAGAGCGTGCGCACAATGGACAAAGGGGCGCGCGGGGTCAGGGCGTATCTGATACCGGAACTCGGCGGCAACGTGTATGTGGACGCCGACACGGGCAAACTGGCGAGCTACACCGTGGCGCATCTGGAAACAGTTGCCGGGCACGCGCTGGAGGATATGGAAAAAGCCGGGGAACTGAGCGGCTACAAAGCCGAAATCGACCCCGACCAGGACGTAGCCGCCAGCAGCACGGTTGACATCGTGCTCAAGAAAGTGGCCGTGCCGGTAATGCGCCACGTGAGAATTAAAATCGGTTTTGCAAAGACCGTATAACCCTAACCCCAAACACTCAAAGCAATGGCAAGTGTAATAAACAACGGCATCCCAATGGTAAACGGCATGCTGGTATCCTGGGCCGACATCGTGGTGCTTATCGGCGGTGTGCCTGTAACGGGCATTACCGGGGTGGAGTACGAAGACGACCAGGAGGTGGTGAACAAGTACGGCGCCGGGCGTTACCCTGTGGGGCGCGCCAAAGGGAGGATCACGCCGAGCTGCAAACTGATACTGTATCAGGAAGAGGTGCAGGCACTCTCGGCGCAGAGCCCGACGGGCCGACTCCAGGACCTGCCGCTGGTGGATATCATAGTGCAGTATATCCCGGACGGCGGTCAGCTGGTAACTGACAAAATCCGCAATATCAATTTTTCGAAAAACGCCCGCAAATGGAAAGAGGGGGACACCGGCCAGGAGGTTGAACTTCCGGGCGCACCCTCACACATCGAATGGGGCAAAGCCGCGTAAGTCGCCGCAAGCGGCTAAACAGCAACAAAACAAGTGTGCCGCCGGGAGAAAACCGGGGGCACACAATCACTCCGATTAAAAACCGATTAAACAGTATGGAAAAACAGGAAAACAAGGCGCCCGAGGCGCAGACATTCGACGGGGGCATCACCCCGGAACAGGTGGCAGCGTTCAAGGCGAAGCACCGCAAGGCGTTCAGGATAGACATCGTGGACGGCGAGGACACGCACGTGGGCTATTTCAAGCGCCCGGACTTCGAGACAATCAAGGCCGTGACCAAGGTGTCAAAGGTCGATGAGGTGGAAGCGGGCAGGATCATGTTTGACAAATGCTGGCTGGGGGGCAGCGAGGAACTGCGCACGGACGCGATTTTGTTCATGGCGGTGCAGAAGCAGCTCGGCCAGGTGCTCAACAGCTGCATGGGGTCGCTAAAAAACTTGTAGAGGCGCACACCCTGGCGGAGAACGACCACGAGGACACATTCGCCAAGGGGTGCGCCCTTATCCGGGCGAACCTGCATATAAATGCCGATGAAATAGAAACTGAGGACGAGTGGGCGGCGCTGTATGGTCAGGCCTTATGGCTGGAGCGCTGGCGCAACCGGAACCGGGCGGAGCTCATAGCGTCATTGTTCGGAGAGAAGCATTAAAGCCAGGGGAGCGACCCGTTTTTGCCGGCTTTGAAAACAGCCCGGTAAAGCGCATAAGCAGCCCACCCGAGAAAAGCGAGGAGCGCGCCGTAGCAAATGACTTTCAACAGGAAGCTGAGCATATTAAAAACCGGTTACTTGTGTAACTCGCTACAAATATAACAAATAAAAACGACATGGCAAGCGTATTTGACTATATTTTTAACATAGGCGGCAATTTCACAGCCCAGATAAGCGGCATGAGTGCCGCGGCGGGCAATTTTTCCGCCCAGGCCGAGGTTGCGCAGAGCCGGACCGCGAGCCTGACAGGTGCGCTTGCCACGTTCTCATATCTGAAAGATGTTTTCCAGAACGTCGCCGACGGTGTTAGCCAGCTGAGCAGCGCGGGCATAAAGCTGGACAGTCAGATGCACGACCTCAGCGCGGTGGCCGGCGTAACGGGCGACGGTCTGAAACAGATCGAGACATTCGCACGGCAGAGCGCCAAGGCGTTCGGCACAGACGCCAGCGTGGCCGTCGAGGGCTACAAGCTGCTGCTCTCGCAGCTCACGCCTGAACTGGGCAAATATCCCGACGCGCTCAGGGAGATGGGCGACTGCATACAGACGACCAGCAAACTGATGGGCGGGGACGGCGTGGCGGCGGCGCAGGTGCTTACCACGGCGATGAACCAATACGGTGTGAGCATGGAGGACCCGACGGCAGCAGCCGGGGAAATGGCGCGCATGATGAACGTAATGGCGGCAGCCGGTCAGGCAGGATCGGCGGAACTCCCGGCAATCAGCGCGGCATTGCAGCAGTGCGGCATGGCCGCCAAGGCTGCAAATGTGAGCTTCGAGGAAACCAACGCCGCAATCCAGGTACTTGACAAGGCCGGCAAAAAAGCCAGCGAGGGCGGTGTCGCTCTGCGCAACGTTCTGGGTCAGCTCAGCAAAGGCCGTTTTGTCGAGAAGCAGGCGCGCGAGGAACTGGAAAAGGCAGGCATTGATGTTGTTGCTCTGGGCGACAATTCCAAGACCCTGAAAGAGCGGCTCGAAATGCTCAAACCGATGTTGAACGACTCCGCGCTGCTGTCTAAATTTTTCGGTGTGGAAAATGCCAACGCCGCCCGTGCGCTTATCCAAGGCACCGACGCATTGCAAGGCTTCACGGACGCAGTAACAGGCACCAACAGCGCCACAGAGCAGGCCGCTATAATCATGGACAGCTACGCCGAACGGCAGGCCAGAGTGAACCAGCAGTTTGAGGACCTTAAAATTTCCATATTCCAGGCGACCGGCGATTTTTCACTCTGGTGCGGTGTTCTGACTTCGGCACTTGTGCCGGTTGCACAGCTCGCGCCACTGCTTACGGCAGTTTGGAAAGGGCTGCTCTTAATAGTACGGCTCAACTGGGCCGGCTGGATAAGGTCTGCCGCCGTGAGTCTCGCGCTGATGAACGGCACACTCACGACAACGAACATGATATCGCTGGGCTTTATAGGCAATATCGGCCGCGCGACTATCGGCCTGGTAAGGTTTGCCACCGTCGGCATTTTTAACGCCCTGAAAGGTCTGGGGGCGCTGGTACTGTCATTTGTAACAGGGGGCACCGCTTCCGCCACGTTCTCCGGCATTGCTTCAACCTCATTCGGCGTGTTCGCCACCACCGCGACCGCCGCATGCCGGGCCGTCGGTGTTGCAATCATGAATATCCCGATAATCGGCTGGGTGGCTGCCGCCATTGCCGCCCTTATAGCCATAGGCGCATATTTCTGGAACACTTCGGCAAAATTCCGCGCAGTGCTCAAAGGCACATGGGCGGCGTTCAAGGCTTGTTTTACGGGCATAGGCGACATGGCAAAGCAGGTGTTCGGAGCATTGGGCGACCTGATTAAAGCGGCGTTCAGTCTGGACGCCGGCGGCATATCGGCAGCCCTGCAAAAGCTGAAAGCCGGATTCAGCGACTACGGCAAGCAAATCGGGCAGGCGTTTAATGAAGCCTACGAGGCCGAAATGAGCGAAGCCGCGAAAAAGGAAGCCGCCGACAAGGCCAAGTCAAAAGGCAAAAAGCCGGCAGCCAACGCAACAGGCGCCGCAGTGCCGGAGGTTACAGTCCCGACGGTGGATCCTACCGGAGGCAGCCTTTCCGGCGCGTCCGGAACCGGCGGCAGCAGCGGCAGCGACAGCGGCGGCAAAATCAAAAATATCACAATCAACATTGAAAAATTGGTTGAGCGTTTCGAGATACACAGCGCGACCGTCGGCGGAAGTGCCGAGCAGGTCAAGGCGGTAATATTTGAAACCCTGACCGGGGCGCTCAACGATACCCAACTGGCAACCTCATGAGCATAATTCCACAACCGAGCTTAGGCGGCATAAAAATGCCGTTCAGCATAGACCTGGCAGCGATAAGCTGGGCGAACTATATGTCGAAACGGCTTGTGCGCTTCGGCGAGGGACGCCAGGGCGAGGCGCCGAGCTGGGAGGGTCGCGGCGAAGCTATCAAGGCGCAGGACCGTGGCGTGCCGATAACGGACCGCGCGTGGTGGGAGGGGCGGTATGTGCTTTGCCCGGTGAGGCTGCGTGCGCAGACCGAGAGCGGGACGCTGGAGGTGGAGCTGCCGGACGCGGTGGCGGCGGTGAGCCGTGAGAACCGGATAGTGAGTACGGCGCTTGTGGGTCGGGACGGCACTGTCAAGGAATACATCAACGCCGGGGACTGGGCGGTGAACCTGGTTGTGGGCGTGCAGGCGGTGCGGGACGGAGTGATAACAGACGACTACCCGAGCGACGAACTGCGGACACTGCGGCAGCTGCTTGACACGAAAACGGCGATCGAGGTACACAGTGAGTTCCTGGCAATATTCGACATTACGAAAATCGTGATAAAGAGCTACGCGGCCACACAAATGACCGAAGCGAACTATCAGGCGGTGAGCATAAGCGCGGTGAGTGATGAAGATTATGAGATATACAGCAACGAGTATTAAACAGAAATAAACAACCCTTAAACAGTCATTAAAATGGCATTTAACGAACAAGAAGAAGCAAAGGTGCGCGAGTTGCTTGCGGCCCTTGAGAACGGCAAACGCATAAACGATCTGGAGCCTGCCGAGGGCGAGCTGTCGGCTATGCGCATAGAGGTAATGGACGCGAGCGGCGAGACGCGGAGCATGGAGCTTGAGCGCGCCGTGGCGGAAGCGGGAAACCCGATAGCGGGCCGCTGGTGGGCGAACGACCAGGCGACGCCTACGGCGGGGGGCTGGTTTGGGTCGCTTGACTTTTTGAAGCGGCTGCCGGAAACGCTGGGGCTGGGGCGCTATCTGGTAACGGACGACCGGGAGCTGCACAAGCTGGACCCCAAGGACAGCACACGGTTTGCGGACGGAAGCCCGGCGGCGCTTGACGGCAGCATGGGACAGTGCATGTGGTGCTGGAGCCGCGCGTGGTATTTCACCGAGATAGTAACGGCGGCGCGCACATACTGGGCCATAACGCTGAAACCGCTGGCGGGGTACAAGAGCGTGAAGATACCCGTCGGCGGCACAAGCTGGCTGGGTGCGGCGGTAATGGACCGCACGGAACAGAAGCTGTGCTCGGTAATCAGCCAGGATGAACGCTACCGCGGCGGCGCCGGGGCGGCTCTGAACCTGGCGGCGAAAGCGAAGCATCCCGGGGCTGACGCGCCGCAGGTTACGATGCTGGGTATGCCGGCGGCGAGCCTGAGCACAACGGCATTCGGCACCAACGCACGGAAGCGCGGCGAGGGCTGGGAGGCCAACTGGTTTGTGGCGCAGGCAGCGGTGCAAATCCTGTTTGCCGTAATCATGGGCACGCGCAACAGCCAGGCGCCCTATAACGCCGAAAAGGACGCCGACGGGCTGTATCAGGGCGGCTTCGGCGCGGGTGTAACCGACATGCCGGACTGGGACGGCTATAACGCTTATTATCCTGTGATCCCCACGAGCGTAGGCCTGGAAATGGGCGACGGCACCGGGCTGGTTGAATACGGGCTGCCGGCGAGCGAGGCGGCCGAGGACCAGGCGGCACCGTACAAGACATTTCAGGTGCCTGTGTTCTTTGGTCTGGTACATGCGGGCTACGGGCATCTGTGGCGCTGGACACGCGGGCTGACCGTGAGCCAGGAGGCGGGGGTGAAGACCGAGGTGTATGTGGCGCCGTCGATGTATGCGGACTTCAACCCCAACAGTGTGGAGGGTCTGCTGAAAGTGGCGGAGTGTCCCCAGGCCGAGGGGTACATAAAGCGCGTGAGCACCAAGGGGCTGTGCATGATGCCTACGGCGGTAGGCGGGAGCGCCAGCACCTATTATCCGGACTATTTTTATACCAACGGAGCGACGCAGACAGGCCTCCGGGTCCGTGCTGCTGGCGGTCGCGCGGCCTATGGCACGTATGCGGGCGCGTTCTCTGCGACTGCGGACGCCGCGGCTGCGTATGCGAATGCGGACTACTCGTCGCCCCTCTGCGTTTTCGTGGACGACCCCACGATAGAAGCGTGAACGGCGCGAAGCGCAAAACGAAAACGACCGGAACGAAAGCCGGAGTGAAAGGACAGCAGGGCGCGGGAGCCGGAGAGCCGGGGAGCGCGCGAAAGTTCATTGAAATTTTGGAATAGAGAGGACAGAGAAACGCAATGGCGGCGGGGTGAGCGGGAGCAATCCCAACCCCGCCGCAGGCGGGCGAAAATTTTTGGAAAATCGGGATAATCAGTTCCGGGCGTGGCCGTCTGCAAAAAAATTGTTAAATTTGCAGTGTCAAACGACGGTTTGACCGGTTGCGACCCCGGCAGTAGGGAGCCTCCGGGTCCGTGCTGCTGGCGGTAACGCGAACAATGGCACGAATGCGGGCGCGTTCAATGCGAATGCGAACAACACGGCTACGAATGCGAATGCGAACTACTCGTCGCCCCTATACAGGCTCGAACAATAACAAACGCGACAGAGGGGCCGGACCGTGCCGCATGGCAGAAGATAACAACCGATGCAGAGGGTGCCGGTAGGGCCGCCGATTGTGGCGGCTTCGACAGCTTCCGAAGCGAGCATTGCAGACCCAAAACCCAAAGACAGACCCGATGACCCGAAATGAAAAGATATGGCAATTTGTATGCGCGCATTTGCGACATAGGCAACTTGCGGGAGGCGGCGCACAACGCCGCCAGCGGCAAGCGCAAGCGCGATGAGGTAACGGCATTTTTCGCCAATCTGGAGGAGAACCTGGCGCAGCTGCACCGGGAACTGACAGAAAAGCGGTACAAGACCAGCCCCTATGATGTTTTTATAAAATACGAGGGCAAACGCCGTGAAATCTATAAACTGCCATTCCGTGACCGAGTGGTACACTGGGCGATCATGCAGGTGCTTGAACCTATATGGACGCCACAGTTTACCGCCGACACGCACGCCTGCATAAAGGGGCGCGGCATGCACTCACTGCTGCGGAAGCTGCGCGAGGACCTGAGGGACGACCCGGAGGGGACGGCGTACTGCCTGAAGCTGGACGTGCGCAAGTTTTACCCGAGCATAGACCACGACAAGATGAAAGCCGTGGTGCGTCGTAAAATCAAGGATCCGGAGGTGCTCTGGCTGCTTGACGGCATAATCGACAGCGCGCCGGGGGTGCCAATCGGCAATTATATATCCCAATACTTCGCTAATCTCTACCTGTCGGAACTCGACCACCTGCTCAAAGAGGTGGCCGGGGTGCGGTATTATTACCGCTACGCCGACGACATGGTGCTGCTTGCCGGGGACAAACCGACGCTGCACGGCTGGCTGGTGCTTATCAACGACTGGCTGAACGAGGAGCGGCATGTGGACCTTAAAGGCAATTACCAGGTTTTCCCGGTGGAAAGCCGGGGCATTGACTTTGTGGGTTACGTTACGTTTCACACTCACTGCCTGGCACGCAAGAAAAACAAGCAGGGACTATGCAGAGAGCTGGCGAAGCTGAGGAAAGCCGGGGTGCCGGAGGCTGAAATAATGCTGCTGACGGCGAGCCGGGCGGGCTTCATGCTACACTGCGACAGTAAACACTTATTCAAAATTCTCAATATGAAAAAATTTAGTGATCTTGTGCCCAAGACATCGGGCAACCTGACGGGTACCAAGTACCATGTCGACGCAATCCTGAACCGGGAAATCCACCTGACGGGCTACAAACTGGCCCCGTCGAAGCACAATTCGGAACCGTGCCTGACGCTGCAATACTCAATAGAGGAGCCGCTGACGGAAACGGGCCCGGACGGGCAGAGCCGCCCGGTAATTGACGACGCGGGGCAGCCGGTAACTGACTGGGTGGAGCATATCACCTTCACCGGCAGCCAGGCGCTGATCCGCCAGCTGGAGGGCGTGGAGATAACGGAACCGCTCAGGGCCAAACTAATCAAACAACCGATCGGCGACGGAAAGCGATGTTTTTATAAACTCGTGGACCCCGACGACTAAAACAAAAAAACAATGAAGCAGACAGCAAGCTACACAGAGCGCAAAAAGTTTGAAATCTTCGACAACGGCCACGTGCTGCTCTATCTGAACGAGCAGCCGGCCGAAATAGCCAACGAGGAAACGGGCGAGAGCACGCCCGGATTCAGCTATTCGGGCGACATGCCCGACGGTGGCACCATGATTGAGGCGACAGGCGTAACGGCCGAGAACCGCCGCGACAAATTCGTGGCCGGACTAATCGGGACGCATTACGACATGGACGCCCAGATCGCCGTGCTGGCCAACGGCACGGACACGCCGGAACACGCCGCCGAGCTGGAGCAATTCGCGCAGGTGCGGAGCAGCTGCAAGGCACAGGTGGACGAACTGCTGGCCCGTAACTAAACCGCACGGATATGGCCCGGACTGTTGAGGAAATCAAAAAGGACATGACCGCCGAGTTCATGAAAATGGAGGCGGTCAAGTCTCGTTATGGGCTTGACGGCTCAAAGAGCTTTGCCGACTGTTTCAGCATGGCCAGTCTGGAGAACATAATCTTTTATGTTTTCGCCGTTGCGGTGTGGGCGCTTGAGAAACTGTTCGACCTGCACCGTGCAGATGTTGACGCGCGGATTGAACAGCTGGAGCCCCACACGCTGCGGTGGTATGTGAGCAAGGCCAAGGCGTATATGCAGGGGCAGAAGCTCGTAACGGACTGCGACTATTACGACACGGAGGGCATGACTGAACAGGACATCGCCGCCGCCAAGGTCGTAAAATATGCCGTGGCGACGGAGAGCAACACGGTGGTTTATATCAAGGTCGCCCGAGAGGTGGACGGAAACCCCGCGGCGCTTACCGCCGGGCAGCTGGAGGGTCTGACATCTTACATGAACGAGATTAAGGACGCCGGCGTGTCGGTGCAACTCCGTAATGAGCCGGCCGACCAGATGCGCATTTCCCTGCTGATATACTACGACCCCACGCTACTGATTATCGACGCCAACGGCAACGGCAGCCAGAACGGCAAA
>OLOA01004396.1_pt1 | contig 10636 bp, 8 predicted proteins | sample 1672201 | NCBI WGS metagenome assembly OLOA01 (sample SAMEA3136658, study PRJEB25190) | human gut metagenome
TTGTGGTAAAATAGAGTTGCCTAGAAACTATAAACCAACCACCCGAAAGGAGATGTACCTATATGATACCATATAAGCAGCTCGCTTTGGCAGAAGTTTTTGAAGATTGCCAAAATAAATTCGATAATGACAAATATCAGTTTCTTTCTCTACTTGACCAAACCATTAATCTTGATGAAATTGTTCCTGTTTCTTTTGTTACTCATTTTCACGCTTCTACAGGAAGACCTCGTAAGCATCCACTTTATCCTATGATTAAGGCTCTCCTTATTCAGCGCGTTTTCTCAATCCCGACAGATACTCTTCTGATTATATTTTTAAAATATTCTCAGGAACTACGGGATTTCTGTGGCTTCCGTGTTGTTCCTGATGCCTCAAAATTTACCCGCTTTAAACAGGACTTTCTTATGGACTTACAATCGATGTTCGATCACTTAGTTGATATCACTGAACCGATCTGCCAACGTATTGATTCTAACCTTGCTTCCATGAGTATCTTTGATACTTCTGGAATTGAGGCATGGGTAACAGAAAATAATCCGAAATACGCAAACCGTATCATAAAACAGTTAAAGGCCTTTGCAAAGGCTCACAACTTTGATAAAAACTTTGATCCTTACAAAGCTGCTTACGGCTCAATGCCTGCACACGCTACTGCTAACCCAGCTATCCAACAGATGTACATCAACGGACATTTCTGCTATGCCTATAAGTTTGGTATTGTCACTAATGGTCTTGGTATTGTTCGCGATATTACCTTCTACAATAAAGATTTCCTAAATGCTCATCCTAATATCATTGTTGAAAAGAAATCCGATTCACCAGATGAAGATAAATCACTTGCGGACTCTAAGGCACTGCTCCCTGTTTTGATTGATTTCTTTCAGAAGCATCCTTTGATCAACCCTAAAACTTTTCTAGGCGATGCCGCTTTTGATACCATTGAAATCTACAAAGCCCTTTTGGATGATCTTGGCTTTGAAAAAGCATTTATTCCACTCCGGACAAAACTATCAATGGAAGAAAATGGCTACACCTTCAACGAAAATGGTGTTCCTTGCTGTCCGCATGATTCCACACTTCCTATGAAACGGGAAGGGAGTAAATCTCATCTGAGAAGCAAACTTCCCAGCATGAAGTTTGTATGCCCTAAAATGAAATGGGAATACAACCGTGAAACCAAAACGAAACGCCGTGTCTGCCGCTGTGAGAACCCCTGTACCACATCTTCCTGTGGAAGAATGATTTACGTTTATCCCGAAAAGAATCTTCGTGCCTATCCCGGAGTTGAACGAGGTTCGACAGAATGGGAAGAAACATATAAAATCCGTGTAAACGTTGAAAAGTCCATCAACCACTTTAAAGAAGTCTATCCTTGTTTTCAATCAAGATTGCGAACTTGTTTCGCAATTACCTGGTAATACCGTTCTTTGATTTCCATTTTATCGTTATTTTTCATAATTTTCCAGTGATATTCTTATTTTTTCAGGCACAAAAAAATCACCGTCCCCACAGCTCCTATGTCTGTAAAAACAGTGATTGTTAGTGCGCGATCAGGGGTTCGAACCCTGGACACCCTGATTAAGAGTCAGGTGCTCTACCAACTGAGCTAATCGCGCTTCTCTTAAGTTGTATGTCCTTTCCTTAAGACAAGAGTTATTATATAATAGTTCTTTCAGGAATGCAAGCACTTTTTTTATTTTTTTCAAAAAAATATTTTTTTTGAATTATATCTACAATTCACTAAAAAGATCTACTGGATCTTTGATGTATATCCCCGGCAAAGCAGAGACCGCCCTTTACTGACATCTCTGTATATTCTGATAGTCAAAGGGCAGACGATCCAGTCGAACCGTCTGCCCTTTGATTTTCTGACCTTTTCTAATTTTTTCAGTCTTTTATTCTGACGCTGTTTCTTCTTAAACATCCACCTGGGAATTATTATTTCTTTCCACCGATGACATTATCTACAAAGAAGTCCTGTGCAAGGATATCATCATCAGACATTACTTCTCCGTCTTTTACAAGTACATTTCCCTGATCGTCTTTCAGTTCTCCGGCATAAACCTGTACGTCACCATTGTTGATCTTCTCACGGAGTGCTTCAACTTTATCCTGAATTTCCTGTGGAACAAGGTCTTTATTGAACGGAGCCAGTGCAGCACACTCGCCTCCTTCATAATAGTTCGCTGAAATATCGATTGTTCCATCTGCTGTCTTTTTCATGATATCTTCAAAGATCGGAGCCCAGTTCCATACAAAAGATGTAAGAACTGCCTTCGGAGCTGATGCCTGCATATCTACGTTATAACCGATACAGAATGCACCATTCTCTTCACAGGTCTGCGGAACAGCAGGTGAAGAAGCTTCCATTCCCATATATTTGATTCCATTGTCGATCAGTGTCTTGGCATTCTGAGATTCTACATCAAGATCATACCAGCTGTCAGCCCAGAGTACCTGAACTTTGGCATCCGGATTTGCATATTTTGCACCAAGTGCATAAGCATTGATTGCTGTACGGACAGATGCCTCATCCATACTTGCACAGAAGCCAAGCTGATTAGATCCTTCATTCATCAGTGCTGATAAGTAACCTGTCAGGAAATCTCCCTCATATCCACGGATCTGGAACTCAATGATGTTATCATAAACATCGTTACTCTGCTGTGCGAAGATAACATCCGGGTATTCCTGCTGAAGCTCTGCAAGGATTGCCGAATATCCCGCAGAACATCCGAAGATAATGTCTGCACCTTCATCTACAAGCTCTTCCACTGTAGACTCGATCAGGGATGTATCTTCCTCTGAGATTTCTTCCATTGTCAGAAGATTTGTCTTTGTATCGATTCCAAGATCCTCACAGGCTTTTACAAGACCTTCATGCATAGACTGAGCCCAGCCGCCATCATCAATAACGGAATATTCGATCTCACCGATCACCAGCTCCGATACATCTTTGGTTTCTCTGTCTGAACCGGATGATTTATCTTTTGAATCTCCGTTAGATCCACATCCTGCCACAAGACTTGCTGTCAGGGCTGTTACCATTAATAAGCTAAGTAATTTCTTTTTCATTTTGTCCTCCTCTTTTTCCGGTTTTTATCAATCTTTTTATTTTTCTTTTCAGATCTTTTTACCGGCTTTCACGATCATAAGGTTTTGCAAGAGCTGCCGGCTCTGCGGTATGCTTCTTTCTGAAGTTTCCTGTTGAAAGTATAAATACGATCACAGTTGCAATGTACGGAAGCATACTGTATACCTCCGTTGGAACAGACGGCAGATAAATCTGCAGATTACTTCCGAGACAACTGATAAATCCGAAGAGCAATGCTCCCCACATCAGCATGACCGGATTCCAGGATGAAAATGCAACCAGTGCAAATGCGATCCAGCCTTTTCCGGCTGTCATTCCGCTGTTCCAGAAGTTTGTATTTGCCAGCGAAACGCACGCCCCGCTGATCGACATCATCATGCATCCGAAGATGATATAACCATAACGCATCGCAAATACATTTTCTCCCGCTGCGTCCAGTGCTGCCGGATTTTCACCCAACGCACGCAGCTTCAGTCCATATCTTGTCCTGTAAATATAGAACATAGATAATGGAATGATAAAGTACATTGCATATGTCAGAAGATTCTGTTTAAAGAAAATATCTCCAAGCACAGGAATCTTAGAAAGTACAGGAATTGCGATCTTTTCAAACTTCAGATTGGCAGCCACACCGGAAACATCTTTTCCAATAAATCCACTCAATCCTGTTCCAAATATCAGCATTGCCATACCACATACAGTCTGATCTGACTGCAGCGTTACGGTAAGGAATGCAAATGCAAGACCTAATGCAGCTCCGGTCAAAAGCACGACCAGAAATGATAAAAACAGATTCTGTGTGTGAACTGCAGTGATATAACCACTGACTGCTCCCATCAGCATCACCCCTTCAACGCCAAGATTCATGATACCTGCACGCTCTGAGAAGGTTTCACCGATCCCGGCATACATGACGGAAACTGCATAGACGATTGCTCCCGAACATAATGAAATGATTAATGCGATCATGCTTTCACCTCCTTATTTACAACAATCTTATAACGCTGGAAGAAATCTCCTGCAATCACAAAGATCATAACCGCTCCCTGGATCATTGTCGCGATCTGCGTCGGCACACCCATGATCTGCACTGTGGCACTGCTGTTCTGCAGTCCCGCAAATAAAATTGACACGATCACGATCACCAGCGGATTCAGGCGGCTCAGATAAGCGATGACGATTCCGGTATATCCGGCATTGTTCGGCATCTGCTCCATGATACGGTGTGAAACTCCCGCATACTGTACATAGCCGGCAAGTCCGGCAAGTCCTCCACTGATCACCAGTGCAAGAATGATATTTCTTTTAATATTGATTCCGGCATATCTTGCAGAATTCTGACTGCTGCGGATCACTGATAACTGATACCCGTCTGTTGTATACTTATATGCAAGGAAGATTACAACCGCCGCCACGATTCCAAGAATGATTCCGGCACTGATTCCATTGATCTCAGGGATCTCAAGTCCAACCGGGATTCTCTTCGTCTGACCTACATTCTGTCCTGGCATTTTCCATGGACCAAGAACAAGGTAACTTAAGATGATCAGTGCAATGTAGTTGAGCATCAGAGTTGTAATACTCTCATTTACATTCCAGTATGCTTTCGGGATCGCACAGAGCAATGCCCAGAATGCTCCTCCGAGGAAACACATCACTGCCAGGATGATTCCGCCTCCGATACCGCGGATCTCTGGTCCGTAAAGTACAAAAGCTCCACCGAAAATGGCTCCCATGGCGTACTGTCCTTCTGCACCGATATTATTCAGATTCATTTTAAATGTCAGTGCCACACCAAGTCCGCAGAACATCAGTGGCAGGCTGGCATTGATCATTTTGCGGATTCCTTTTCCTGAAAGGAATACTTTATTGAGCATCTTCCCGTAAACTTCCAGCGGATTGAACCCAACTGATGCAATGATAATTCCACAAAATGCAAATGCGATCAATGTAAAAAGGATGGACGTAAGTACGATACGAATCGTACTTACTGATTCTCTTTTTTCTAAACGTAGTTTATTTCTCATAGTGTTCACCTGACATCAGCCTTCCTATCGTATCGTAATCTGCTTCTTTGCGGTCGATGACTGCCATCATCTCACCGGAACAGAGTACTCCGATCCGGTCCGACATCTGAAACAGTTCATCCAGTTCCTCTGAAATAAGAAGCACAGCAACACCTTTCCTGCACTGTTCCAGAAGAATCTCATGAATGGCTTCTGCCGCACCGATATCCAGTCCTCTTGACGGATAGACTGCGATCAGAAGAACCGGATCTCCTCCGATTTCTCTCGCAACTAACAGCTTCTGCTGATTTCCTCCTGACATCAGGGACACCGGACTTTTATCTCCGGCAGTCTTGATATCGTACCGTTTAATTTCTTCCTGTACGGTATCGTGGATCACTTTTTTCTTTAAAATATGATGTCTGCTGAATTTCGGCAGATCAAATTCTTTCAGAATACGGTTTTCTTCCATATTCATTCCCGGAACCAGTCCCATGCTCAGTCTGTCTTCCGGAATGAAGCCTACTCTTTTCTTCACGCGTGCTTTTGCACCCTGTGTTGTCACGTCTTCCCCGTGAATGGTGATGGTTCCGCCTACTACTTTTCTCAGTCCGGCAACAGCCTCTGCCAGTTCTTTCTGACCATTTCCTGCAACCCCTGCGATTCCAAGAATTTCTCCTGCATGGATATCCAGTGACACATTTTTGATTGCCATCAGATCTCTGTCATTTTTTACAGACAGATTTTCCAATTTCAGTACAACTTCCTCTCTGCATGTGCCACCTTCATTTTTATGAGGCTTTAATTCACGTTCTCCTACAACTGCTTTTGTCAGGCGTTCTACAGTTGCTTCTGATGCCGGCATGGTATCTTCCACCTCACCGCCTTTTAATACGGTGATGCGGTCAGCAAATTCCATAACTTCATTCATTTTATGGGAAATAACCACTACGCTCTTTCCACTGTCTGCCATCCGACGCAGCACACGGAACATTTCCTTTGCTTCCTGTGCGGTCAGAACTGCGGACGGCTCATCAAGAATCAGGATCTCTGCCCCACGACAGAGCAGTTTGACGATTTCAACTCTCTGCTGCTCTCCGACAGACAACTGCCAGATCAACGCAGACGGGTCTACATTCAGATGAAACTCAGAAGACCATTTTCCGATCTGTTCTTCCATTTCTTTTTTATTGAGGATCAGCTTACAGTCCGGCATATACAGAAATACATTTTCTGCTGCCGTCAGAGTCGGGATCAGGCGGAAATGCTGATGTACCATTCCGATTCCCATATCGACTGCATGCCTCGGTGAACGAATGGAAACTTTCTTGCCTTTATAATAGATTTTTCCATGGTTCGGCTTGTAGATTCCATTCAAAATATTCATCAGGGTACTTTTACCTGCACCATTTTCCCCGAGGAGTGCATGAATCTCCCCGGGATACAGTGTCAGATCTACATCTTTGTTGGCGGTCACACTTCCGAATTTCTTTGTGATCCCACGCATTTCAAGAATAGGTTCTTTCATTTGTTCTTTCTCCAATGCTTATGCTTCAACCGGTATAAATGAAAATGTCGTTACATCAAATAATCCCATATCTGTCAGTTTTACTTCCGGGATTACTGCAAGAGACATAAAGCAAAGAGTCATAACCGGCTCTACATCTCCGGCGATTCCAAGCTCTTCATATGCTTTTGCATGAATTGCGGTCAGCTTTTCATCTACCCATTCTCCGCTCTGATCGCTCATCAGACCTGCGATCGGCATTGGCATGCTTTCCAGTACTTTTCCTTCTCTTACAAGAACCATTCCACCCTCCTGGGCGATCAGGCTGTTCACCGCAAATTCCATCTCTTCGTCACTGACTCCGACAACAATGATGTTGTGAGAATCATGAGCGATAGACAGGGCAACTGCTCCGGCTTTGATTCCGTAACCTTTCAGGAATCCACAAGCTACATTTCCTGTTCCCTGGTGTCTTTCCACTACGGCTACCTTTACGATATCTTCTTCCGGATTTCTTACAAATTCACCATTCTCATCCAGTTGGATCTCTGCTGTATCTTTGGCAGTTACTACACCACCCGGAAGGATCTTGATGACATTCACTTTATTAGATTTTAAATGCATTTTGAATTTCTCTGCTGAGAAATCTTTTACAATCACACTTCCCTTTACTGTGGAGATATCATAACGTTTGATCTCCGGGAGATACTTTCCTTCCTCTGCGACCAACGCACCCTGGATGAATACACGGTTCACATGGAAATCTTTCAGATCATCCAGAAGAACTACGTCTGCACGGTATCCCGGTGCAATGGCTCCTCTGTCTTTCAAGTCAAAGCACTCTGCTGCATTCAGCGTTGCCATACGGATCGCTGTCACTGCATCCAGACCTTCTTCCACGCAGATACGCAGATGATTGTCAAGATGTCCTTCATGAAGGATCGTCTTCGGCTGACGATCATCGGAGCAGAGCAGACATCTTCTGCTGTTCTCAGGTGTCACGCCTTTAATCAGTGTACGAAGATTATGGCAGGCAGAACCCTGACGGAGCAGGATATACATACCACGGTCAAGACGGTCATTCATCTCTTCTACAGTAGAGCATTCATGATCTGCTGCAATTCTTGCTGCGGCATAAGCATTCAGGTCTTTTCCTGCAATTCCAGGTCCATGTCCGTCAACGAATTTTCCTTCTCTTTTTGCTACGATGATCTTATCAAGATCACTGTCTGCTGCATTGATCACACCTGGGAAATTCATGAACTCACCGAGTCCTGCGATTCCTTCTCTTGTAATAGGCTCTTTCATTGCCTCTGCATCAATAACTGCTCCTGAATGTTCCCATGGAGTTGCCGGTACACAGGATGGTAATTCATACTTCACATCCAGCACTGTATTCTCGGCTGCCTTCATCATATAATCCAAACCTGCGATTCCACATACATTTACGATTTCATGTGGATCTGCCATGATCGTTGTTCCACCATGTGGTACAAGGAGACGTCCGATCTCCTCCGGACATACATAGGAAGACTCGATATGGATATGGCTGTCAATAAATCCCGGTGCGGCATATCTTCCCTCTGCATCGATCACTTCTTTTCCTTCGTACTCTCCGATTCCTGCGATCTGATCTCCTGAAAATGCAATATCACCTTCCTGGATCTTGCCTGAAAATACATTTACGACCTTACAGTTCTTGATAACAAGGTCAGCCGGGATTCTTCCTGCTGCCGTGTCGATCAGTTTTTTTAATTCTGCTTTCATTGTTGCTGCATCTTTCATAATTAAACAGCCTCCTCCTTCTCTCTTTTTATTTTCCCTCCCGGATGCTCCCACACCCGGTCGGGACTTCATAATTATAATTACTTTTCACGTACTGCAAGTACCGGCTCAAACGTTGTCAGATTTACATAATCAACCGGTCCTACATCTGTGATCGCATAATCCGGGATTGCTGTAATCGGCAGGAAGAACATATACATCATCGGATTCGGCAGATCTGAACCAAGGCTTCTTGCTGCCTGGTCGATCTTTTCTTCCTGTGCCCTGATCTCTTCCGGTTCAGCATCACTTACGATTCCTCCAACCGGAAGCGGAAGGAACTCTACGATCTCGCCATCTGCAACAACGACCTGTCCGCCGCCCTGCTCGATCACATAGTTTGCTGCGATCGACATATCTGCTGCACTGACTCCCATAACAACCAGGTTGTTATCATCCGGTGCTGCTGAAGAAGCCATTGCTCCTTTTTTCAGTTTCCAGCCTGAACAAAATGCAAGAGATTTATTTCCATTTCTTCCGAAACGCTCCAGTACGGATACCATTGCAACATCCTGTTCCGGATCCGGCTGTACGATACCGTCTTTTACCTGGAGGACAACATCTCTTCTCTTGCGGACAAATGGTCCTTTAACATCCATTGCAAGGACATCTGCCTCTCCGTTCCGGATGCTTGTCTTATATTCAAAATCTTCCTTTGTCGTAAGCTTACACTTTAATGCACCTTTTAATACGCTGCTTCTTTCCGGTGCTTTCAGGTCATAAGTCAGCTTGTGGTCTTCTGCTACCATCTTACCATTTGTCATGACTTTGCATACTTCAAATTCTTCAATGCTCTTTACGAACAGAATATCTGCGATTCTTCCAGGGCAGATAGAACCGATCAGATGATCGATGCGGTAAGCCTCGGCACTGTTGATCGTTGCCATCTGAATGGCTGTCATCGGCTCAACACCTGCCTTGATTGCAAGACGTACTACATTATCAAGATGTCCTTTTTCAAGGATATCTGTTGCGGTTACGTCATCTGTACAGAAGCTGACTCTTCTTGCAAAAGCTGGATTTACTTCTGTCACCGCTTTGATATTTTCCTCAAGGAAATGTGTTACACATGACTCACGGATCAGCATGTGCATTCCCTTTCTCATTTTCTCTACTACTTCTTCGTGTGTGTAGCTCTCATGGTCAAGACGAACACCTCCACAAAGATAACCATTCAGATCATTACCTACTGCCATTGGTGCACATCCAAAGACCGGAAGACGGTTCTTAGAAGCTTCTACGATTGCTCCAAGTGTATCTTCATCTTCCTCCTGCAGGAACTCACGTACCGTTTCCCATACTCCATAGCACTCCGGCCATTTCTGTACTTCTTTGTGAACTTCTTCTGTGAAGTTAAATGCAACGGTTGATTTCGGGATCGTGTATGGTGTCTTATAAGGAGCACCCCAGAACACTTTCAGCGGACTCTGCTTCATCTCAGCAAGTACTTCCTGAAGTCCCTCCAGTCCTGAAACAGAAATGTATTCGTCCAATCCTGAGATCATGCTGGTTGTTCCTCTCGGTACAACTGCCTTTGCATAACTTGTAATACTCATCTTGCTGCACTCACTGTGGATATGTCCGTCGATCATACCCGGTGTCAGATAATATCCTGTAGCATCAATGATCTCTGTCTCTGATCCAATGTAATCTTCTACATCACCTACCGCTACGATCATATCATTATATACTGCAACATCTGCAGGATAGATCTCGCTTGACATTACATTTACCAGTTGTCCGCCTTTGATCACTTTGTGAGCCGGAACTTTTGCACGGCCTGCACGAATCAGTTCTTTGAGTGTCTCTTTTGTCCTTTCCATACCGGGACCTCCTTATACTTTTGAAAATATGAGAAGCACGCTTTACGGGTTTCTCAGGTTAGCGTGGCATCTGCCAGGGTCTTGCTCAGACACAGACTCTGATCTGTCGCTCACGTAAATAAAAAAGATACATTGACCGAATCATCGGCTGAACAGGTTTCCCGTCCTGCAATGCATCTTTGAAGAATTTTCAACTTTATATAATTAGAGCCGGCAATGATCCCTGAAGATCATAACCTACAATGTAGATAATAAGCATATTTCCGGCTCTTGTAAATAAATTCATTGATTATATTTTCTTCGTTACATTGATAAGTGGGGCTAATAATTTTTATGATGCCAGGGTCAAAAGGTCTAAGCCCACATGAGCTTGCTCATA
>OLOA01004397.1_pt1 | contig 10635 bp, 9 predicted proteins | sample 1672201 | NCBI WGS metagenome assembly OLOA01 (sample SAMEA3136658, study PRJEB25190) | human gut metagenome
GGGTCACAAGGTCATTCTACCACTCGTGTGCGAGCACACGTGGCGTCAGACCTTTTGACCCTGGTATCTTTATTTTAGTTGGCAGAAAGAAAGGGGATGGAGTTATGCATTATGATATTAGTTTTCCACATTTGGGAATTACGTTAGATCATGTAGGAAAGAGTGTGGACCTTTTTGGAGTTTCTATTGCATACTACGGAATTATTATAGGAATGGCGATTCTGATCGGATTTGCAATCGCCACATCAGAAGCAAAAAGAACCAGGCAGAACCCGGAAGATTATCTCGATATGGGAATTATCGGGGTAATTGCGGGGATTGCCGGAGCAAGAATCTATTATGTGATTTTTTCCTGGGATATGTATAAAGATGATCTGCTGGATATTTTTAACCTCAGAGAAGGCGGTCTTGCAATTTATGGTGGTGTGATCGCAGCGGTTATTTCTGTTTTTGTCCTTGCAAAAGTGAAGCATCTTTCTCCGTTTCAGATCTTTGACACGATTGCAATGGCATTGCTGAACGGACAGATGCTGGGACGCTGGGGAAACTTTTTTAATAGAGAAGCATTTGGTGAGTACACAGATAGCTTATTTGCCATGCGTCTTCCAGTGGATGCAGTCAGATCAGGAGATATTACGGAGAAGATGCGGGAGCATATGGAGCGGATCAATGGAGTGAGCTATATCCAGGTACATCCGACATTTTTATATGAGTCCCTGTGGTGTGCTGTATTGCTGATCATTTTGGTTCTTTACAGAAAGCATAAAAAATATGAGGGAGAACTTTTCCTGTTGTATCTGTTCGGATATGGTCTTGGAAGAGCTTGGATCGAAGGACTCCGCACAGATCAGCTTCTTCTTCCGGGAATTGGATTACCGGTATCTCAGTTACTTGCGGGAGCATTGGTGATCGGAACAGGAATTGCCCTGCTCTATCTTGGCAGGCATCATAAAAACAGTCCGATGCATCGGAGCGTAACGAAGTATGAACCGATGCCGGAAAAGATCAAAGGGAAGAAACCACCGAAGTGGAATGAGCGGTTATTTAAAAATATGAAATAAAATCAAAGGGAGGCGAAAGAAGAAAATGAGAGATTATCTGGAAGGATGGAAGGACGAGAGGGAATGCGAAATACCTCCGATAAGGAAAGCCGGATTTAAGGAAGAAGTACTGATCAGGAGCCAGGTACCATTGAAAAGAACCAGAAAGGAGATGCGAGATGTCAAGAAGAACTTTAACAATTATTGATACAACCAGTGAAATGAGAGAAATTAATCTGGATCGCATCGGAAAAAGAGAACTGTTATTGGGGCGAAATGCCGAACAGTGTGAGGTGGTGCTTGCGGATCCGATCATATCCAAAGTTCAGGGAAAGTTTTTAATGAAAAAAGATTCTGTTGCATATGAAGATCAGGACAGCAGTAATGGAACGTTTGTTGCCAATATGGGAGAAAACCGGCTTTTGAGTAAGAAAGACGGATATGTAGAGCTGTCGGATAAAAGTGTGCTGAGAATTGGAAATATCCATCAGCCGGATCAGATGGTATTGCTGTTGTACAGGGATTCTGAAGAAACTGAAAAGTGGAAAAGGCAGGCGTTTGGATCACAGCCTATATCGATTGGACGAGACGGCAGTAATCAGATCGTACTTCACAGTCCCGGAGTTTCAAAAGTACATTGCACTATTTGCAGACAAAATGGCAAAATGATGTTGTATGACAGAAATAGTGTGAACGGAGTGCTTGTGAATGGCCAGCCGGTCAGAGGAATGACAGCATTACAGGACAAAGATCTAATACAGATTCTGGATTTTCAGATGTTCTATACCAATGGTTATATTTACTATAGAAGTGCAACTTCAGGTATTTCCTTATACGCTAAAAATATCAACAAGATTGTAGGACGCGGGAAGAAAAAGAAGAAAATTTTGAATAACGTAAATTGTGAGATCAGACCCAATGAGTTTGTTGCGATTATTGGAGGATCGGGTGCCGGAAAGACCACTCTGATGAGTGCAATCAGTGGATTTGACAAAGAATTTACCGGAGCAGTTTACTGTAATGGAGTGAACCTGATCGAACAGTTCCATTCACTGAAAAGCATTATAGGATTTGTGCCGCAGCAGGATATTATTTATGAAAATCTGACATTGAAAAGAATGCTTTTATATACTGCGAAATTAAAAATGCCAAAAGATACGCAGAGACAGGAGATGGAGCAGCGGATTCATGCAGTGTTGAAAATGGTGGATTTAGAGGAGCATCAGAATACCTATATCAGAAAACTTTCGGGAGGACAGAAAAAAAGAGCAAGTATTGCTGTTGAATTACTGGCAGATCCCAAATTGTTCTTCCTGGATGAACCAACATCAGGACTCGACCCGGGAACAGAAAAAAATCTGATGATGACGTTGAGCAAATTGTCAAAAGAACAGAATAAGACGATCGTAATGGTAACGCATACGACGCAGAATCTTCATCTCTGCGACAAAATCATCTTTATGGGACCGGGAGGAAGGCTCTGTTTTTGTGGGAATGTTGAAGAAGCAAAGAAATTTTATCAGACAGATGATCTTGTCAATATCTATAATATGATTGCAGAAAACCCGGAACTGTGGCAGAGAAGATTTGAACAGTCACGTGACCGGTCAGAAATTTCCGGACGAAGAGGCAGTATGGATGAAACCCAGTCAAGGGAAATTGCAAAGAAAAATAAGGGTACTTCAGGTTTCAGGCAATTTGGTATTTTAACCGGAAGATATGCAGAACTTCTGTGGAATGATCGGCAAAGACTGGCATTGCTGTTAATTCAGCCATTGCTGATCGCAATTTTACTGAAGATCGTAGCAGATAAAGATATATTTAAAATCTACGAAAGTACAAAGTCGATGTTATTTGCATTGAGCTGTTCAGGAATTTGGATTGGAATGTTCAATTCGATTCAGGAAATATGCAAAGAACGTGTAATTCTGAAAAGAGAATATATGTCGAATTTGAAGCTACCGTGTTATATGATGTCAAAATTTGTACTGCAGGCATTACTGGGACTGATTCAGTCAATTATTTTGACATTAGTATTTTTGAGCCTGGTAGGAAATAGCAAAAAAGGAATTTTCTTCTCTGATTTCCGACCGGAAATGTTATTTACGGTATGGCTGACTGTAATTGCATCGGTTGCCATGGGATTTATTATTTCATCTGTAGTTCAGTCGGGAGACAAAGCGATGGCAGCGGCTCCATTCGTTCTGATCGTGCAGCTTTTATTTAGTGGAATTTTATTTACACTGAAAGGTGCAGGAAAAATCATCTCTTATTGTACGGTCAGCCGCTGGTCAGTGGAGGCACTTGGAAGTATTGCAAGACTGAATAAGCTGGATTTGCGGATGCAGGCAGATTTTCCGATGTTGGAGCATGAAGCAGAAAGCTTTTTCAAAGCAACGGCGGGACATGTATGGACTGCAAGTGGAATTTTGATCCTGATGACAGCGGTGCTGATGGTTGTTGCTACATTGCTGCTTCGTAATGTGGCGAAAGACCGAAGATAATTGTCAAATGAGTAAAGGAATTGAGAAATGTACAGCAGAAAAGGATATATGGATGAAACCTATGAAATACTGGGCTATCTTGGATCAGGAAGCGGTGGAGTCATCTATAAAGCATATCATAAACGTTTGCAGAAGGAAGTTGTCTTAAAAAAGATCAAAAGGAAAAGCAGAGATGCCAGGATCAACAGAAATGAAGTAGATATTCTAAAAAATCTGAATCATATGTATCTCCCTCAAGTGGTAGATTTTTTTGAGGAAAATGGTGAGATCTATACGGCGATGAGCTTTATTCCAGGAAGATCATTGAAAGAACTTATGGAAGAAAGAAGACAATTTTCCCAAAGACAACTGATCCGTTGGGCGATGCAATTGTGCAGTGCATTGAATTATCTGCATACCCAGACTCCACCGATCATTCATGGAGATATCAAGCCGGCAAATATCATGGTGACTCCGAGGGGAGATGTCTGTCTGATTGATTTTAATGTATCATTTGCTGTGAATGGAAATACAGTTTTAGGGTATACGGAGGGATATGCATCACCGGAACAGTATATTATTGCATTGGATTCAAGAGAAGGGCGGGAGCTGCCGCAGTATCGGGTGATTGATGAAAAAAGTGATATTTATAGTACGGGAGCGACACTTTTTCATCTGATCACAGGGAAAAAAGCAGGAAGAAACCGCACAAAGGCAGAAGAGTATCTGCTTAAAAATTATGTAAGTGAAGCTTTTGCAGCGGTGATCTTAAAAGCAATGGATCCTAAGTCTGAAAAGAGATATAAAAATGCAAGGGAAATGTTTCAGGCTTTACAGAATGTATATAAGAAAGATGCCAGATACAGAAAACTGGTGATCGGTCAGAGAGTGGCAATGCTCGGGCTGGTAGCCGGAATGGGACTGTCGATCATTGCGATCGGATATGGAATCCATACCATGAAACTTGAAAAAGTAAATCGGTATAATGAAATTGTAAAGCAACAGACGGAATATAGAAAATCAGGAGAATACGAAAAAGAGGAAGCACAGTATCAAAAAGCAATTAATCTGCTTCCGGCTAAAGAAGAAAGTTATTATCAGAATGCCTGTGCATTGTATGAACAGAAAGAATATCAGGATTGTATTGATTTTATTGACTATGATATATTTCAGAATGAAAAAGTAGATCTTTCAGATGACCGAATTGCAGATTTGTATTATCTGAAAGCGGAAAGCTGCTTTGAACTGGAAGATTATGGAGAGGCAGTAAAAGCATTTAAGAAAGTATTCCAACATGGTGGACAAAAAAGTGAGTTTTACCGTGATTACGCCATTGCACTTGCTTATAATGATGAACTGGATAAGGCAAAAGAGGTGTTGGATCATGCAGAAGATTATCAAATAGCAGATGATTCGCTTCTTTATGCGAGAGGAGAAATAGAAAAGTCTTCTGGAAATACAGCTAAGGCAGAGGAAGCTTTTAGGGATTGCATTTCAAAAAGTGAAAATGAGGAACTTATCATGCGTTCCTATGTCATGCTGAGTGAACTGGCAAAAGATAGTGGTAATCTGAGTGAGGAACGAAATGTTCTGCAGGAGGCAAAAGAAGTACTTCCTGTATCCAGACAGATGGTGATTCTGGAACGACTGATACAGGTTGATATTGATTTATCAGATGCAGGAAAGACAAGTTACAGAAATGAAGCGATTGAATTGCTGCAGGAAGTGATCGATCAGGGCTGGGATACGTATGAGACATACAATAATCTTGTCATTCTCAATGAAAAGCAGGGCAATCTAACGGAGGCACAAAATGCGTTAGATACAATGAAAGAACAGTTCGGAGATGATTATAATATTGAAAAGAGAGCAGCATTTCTGGAAATAGACAAACAGGAACAGAAAGCAAATAAGAATCGTGATTACACTGCTTTTGCAGAATATTATGAAAAAGCAGAAAAAATGTATTATGAACAGTTGAAAAATAATGATACAGATGCGGAAATGGATCTGCTTGAGAATGTATATCAGCAGGTAAGAAGTGGAGGGTGGATAGAAGAATGAAAGTGACTGCAGGAATGATGATCCTGATTGCTGGAATTATTGGAGTGATCTTTTTTGGAGTTATGTTGATTGTAACAGCAAAAATATTTAAAAATAAGAAAAGAGAAATGTTAGAGAGATTAGAAAGAGAGTAAAGGAGACGTTATGTCGGGAATAAAAGGAGTAATTAAATATATTTCACAGTTGTTGATTCTATCATCTTTTTCCATTATTTTTTTACCGATTATCTGCTTGAAATGTTATGAGGAAAAAAGTGAGATATCTATTTTTAAGTTCATGCAGTGGAGCATAGGAAAGTCTACAAAATCATTCCTGGATGCTGATATGGAATTTGTAATAGGCAGACAGATGAAAATATATATCGTCTGTGCTTTGATCTGGGTTATGGTTACAGTAATTTTTACAATCATAATTCTTCTTGTGCAGTCACAGTTATCATACTATATTGCGATTGTTGCACAGCTTTTTACAATTTTGAGTGGTGGATTGATCTATCTGATGCTTTGTATGGAAACGAAAGGCCCGATTTTGGAAAAAATTTCCAATACATCCGAAGATTATCTTGGAACAAAAGCACTGTTTCCGGTAAAATCATTACTTATTTGGGGTGGAATACAGTTGCTTGCTTTGATTTTAAATTTTGCCGGAGCATTGCTCAAGGAGAAAAAAAGATCAGGCAGACATCAGGAAATGTATATTGCACCAGAGGAAATGGTGGGTGATCGAAGAAGTGGAATGCAGAGAACCGTAAAAACTCAGGCCACAGAATATGTTCCCCAAAGAAGAAATGAAAATAGAATAAAAAAGGATTGGGGGATGGATCAACAAAGGAGCAGAATGCAGGGACGGAGTACCTTTTCAGGTGCGATCCGTGGCCTGCAGAGAATGTATGAAAAAAAGGTCTATCCAATGAGTATGGGAGAAGCTGTATGGATCTGTTCAGATGGTGTACATATCTTTATGACGAAGGCAGATCAGAGTATAGAACATGAATTGCTTGCAGAGGTGTTTTATGTCGCAGAATATGAAGAATACTGGCTGACACCGGAGAAAAAAAGAATGGTTTTTCTTGAAAGCGGACAACCGTTAGGTGAAAAAAGAGAGTATTATATCCCGCGTGGAACGATCATTCAGGTAAGCTACAGCAATAATATGGAACCAATGAGATTTGAACTTGCATAAAAGAAAGAAGGCAGAATCATGAATTACGATGAGACAGTTTTTGTAAATCCAGACAAATTAGGATTGGATGAAGGAGATACTTTAGATGAACTATACAGAAAATTAGGGAAAGCCTATTATGAGGGAGCATTTGAAGATCCATTACCGCAGTTATTACCTTTATTTGATAAAATTACAAAAATAAAAGGCTTGTCTGCAGGCAGGGGTCAGCAGAAAAGGGACGACGTTCCTGCACAGAGATATTGTCCTTCCTGTGGAAAATTAATTGATGGTCAAGACAGATTTTGTGGTGGATGCGGATACGATTTAAATGATGCCAGGATCCTAAGGCCTTTCACCCACCTATGAGCAAGCTCATGTGGGCTTAGACCTTTTGACCCTGGCATCTTTAAATAAATGATGCAAAAAAAGGAAATTTATATTAAAATAAAAGAAAAGATTAGGTTGTAAGAACGGAGGATGAAAAAATGGCTTTTTTTGATGAAATGGACAGAAAATTATCACAGTTTGGACAAAGTGTATCGAACAAATCCCGTGAAGTTTCGGAAGGAATGAGGCTTTCAAGTGCGATTAAAGCGGAAGAGGAAAAGCAGAATAATCTTTACAGAGAAGTCGGAAAATACTATTTTGAAAATTGTGCGGCAAATGCAGAGGGACAGTTAAAGGTACTTTGCGATCAGATTGTAGCCAGTATGGAACTGACAAGCCAGTATAAGCAACAGCAGAATGTATTAAAAGGAATGGTCAGTTGTCCGAATTGCGGAGCACAGATTTCTGCCAACTCTGGATTTTGCAATGTATGTGGATCAAAGATTGAAAAGCAGGTTTCACCAGCACCGCAGCCGGGAGCAGGAAAGATTTGTCCGAAGTGTCAGAAGACGGTAGAGGCAGATGCACTGTTCTGTACATTCTGTGGAAATCAATTTGAAGCACAGCCGGCCGCCCCGGCATATGAAGAACCGGCAGCTCCGGCGTATGAAGAACCGGCCACCCAGGCATATGAAGAACCGGCCGCTCCGGTATATGAAGAACCGGCCGCTCCGGCGTATGAAGAATCGGCCGCCCCGGCATATGAAGAACCGGCCGCTCCGGCATATGAAGAAGTACATATTCCGGAAGTGACCGTGCCGACCTGTGTGAAATGTGGAGCTGTATTAGAAGAAGGACAAAAATTCTGTACAGTATGTGGTACAAAAGTGGGGGAGGAACCGGCAGCTCCGGTACAGCATATGCAGAGTTTGACATGCCGTAGCTGTGGGGCTGCATTAGAGGAAGGACAAAAATTCTGTACGAAATGCGGAACGCCGGTTGCATAAAAGTTAAGAAGCTGATGAAAGGAATGTAAGAGATGAGATGCCCGTATTGTAATCATATAACGGATGACGATTCTATGTTCTGTGCTTCATGTGGACGAAAGATAGAGCCAAGAGGAAATACCTATCAGCATACGACAGAAATGCCGAAAATGTCATTATATGAAGACGATTTTGATATGGAAGAAGAACGGAAAGGAAAATCTTCTTCCAGTTCTGTGCCGGTGATTATTGCAATAATTATTGCAGTATGTCTTCTGATTACGGCAGGAGTTGCAGCATGGTTTCTTTTGAACCATAGAACAGATACATCGTCAGATAATTCTGTCAGTAATGAATTGAAGACAGAATTAAATCAAAGCACGAATAAAAAAATTAAAGAAGAAAAAGAAAGTAAGAAAAAGAAAGAAGACGCTGATAAAGCAAAAAAAGAGGACTCTGAGAAAGAAGAGGAGACGAAAGAAGAGGCGGAAGCAGAAGAAAAGACAGATAATTATATACTTCCGGATAGCAGTAAAAGAATATTGGCAGACAGTGAAGTAAGTGGATTGTCAAAAAGTGAACTTCGACTGGCGAGAAATGAAATTTTTGCCCGTCATGGAAGAATGTTTGATGATCAGGAACTTCAGGATTATTTTAATTCAAAATCCTGGTACAGAGGAACGATTCGTCCGGAAGATTTCAGTGAATCAATGTTGTCAGAGACAGAAAAAGCGAATATTGAGACGATAAAAAAATATGAGTAGGGTCTATTATGAAATGTAAAAAGCTAGTGTGTGGCTGTATGGTATTCATGCTGATTTTTGGTATGTGTGCATGTGGAAAAAAGGAAAAAGCAAAAGAAGCTGCACCGGATCTGGTGCTGGAATTGCCCAAGGAAAAAGAAAATTCAGCGTCCGATTCAGAAGAGACGGTTTCAGGAATGGATGAGGCGACTCAAAATGAAGACATTCCGGAAAAGAAAGGAATTTTGATTGCGATTGACCCAGGGCATCAGGCTCCGGATGTGGATATGAGTGCGAAAGAGCCTAATGCTCCTGGGAGCAATGTTATGAAAGCAAAGGCTACCGGAGGAACAAGCGGAAGGTATTCCGGCATAGCGGAATACGAATTGAATCTTGCTATATCATTAATGCTTCGGGAGGCATTGCAGAACGAAGGATATGATGTGATCATGACAAGAGAAGATAATGAAACTGCAATCAGCAATGCGGAGAGAGCAACCATGGCAAATGATGCGGGTGCAGATATTGCAATCCGGATTCATGCGAATGGAAGTGAAAATAGTTCGGCAAATGGAGCATTGGTTTTAATCGGATCTGCAGGGAATCCTTATGTTGGAAATCTGTATGATGAAAGTAATCGATTAGCACAGGATGTCTTGGACAATTATTGTGCAGCGACCGGAATGGCAAACCAGGGAATTCAGGTGAATGATACAATGACCGGGATTAACTGGAGCAAAATTCCGGTCATCATATTGGAAATGGGATTTATGACCAATCAGCAGGATGATCTGAATATGGCAGACAGTGCATATCGTCAAAAGATGGTTGAGGGAATTGTGTCTGGTGTAAATGAGTATTATCAACAATAAGAAGATGCCAGAGTCAAAAGGTCTAAGCCCACATGAGTTTGCTCATAAGTGGGTGAAAGACCTTAGGTAGGATTTTGGGAGTGCACAGCACGAAGTAATGGCAGGAAGGAAACAGGGATCGATATGCAGAAAAAAGAACGTATGGCAAATCTGGAAGTACTGCGCTGTGTGGCAATGATGATGGTCGTGGTGCTGCACTATCTGGGCAAGGGAGGACTGCTGCCGGATCTGACGGCGCCTTTATCAGTGCAGGATATGGCAGCCTGGCTGTTGGAAGCATTCTGTATCGTAGCCGTGAATGTGTATATGATGATCAGTGGATACTTTTTATGCGAAAGCTCTTTTAAACTGAGCAGGCTGCTTACGCTGTGGCTGCAGCTGTGGCTGTATTCTGTGGGCATCGGTGTGCTGGCGGTGGTGACAGGGATCGTTCCCGCGGTGGAAGTGAGTACGCATTATTATCTGACATTACTGTTCCCGGTGACCATGGGGCATTACTGGTTCTTGACGGCGTATGTATTTTTATATATTCTGTTACCCTTCGTGGGAATCGGGCTCAGACGGATGACGAAGCAGCAGTTTCAGGTGACTCTGGTGCTGTTATTTGCTGCATTTTGTCTGATAAAATCCATTCTGCCCTTCCGGTTGGAGGAGGATGGCAAGGGCTATGACTGCATCTGGTATCTGTGTGTGTTTTGTGCAGCCGCATATCTTCGCAGATTCGGAATTCCTTTTTTACAGAAAAAATCCCGGGCGTTGTTGCTGTATCTGATCGGCGTCCTCGGAACTTTTGGAGAGGCAATGCTGCTGCATTTATTTTATCAGCGCACCGGCAGCCTGGAACTGATTCTGAAGATTCCTTATGAATATAATCATATATTCCCGTTCTTAGCTTCCGTTGGGCTGTTTTGCCTGTTCCTGGACAGTGATATCCGGGGGAAGATCGGCAGCGTGGC
>OLOA01004398.1_pt1 | contig 10631 bp, 9 predicted proteins | sample 1672201 | NCBI WGS metagenome assembly OLOA01 (sample SAMEA3136658, study PRJEB25190) | human gut metagenome
ATAAAATGGAATATGGTAAGGAAGAATTGTTGAAAAAGGCAATTGCACCCATTCGTGATCAATATGATTATATTATTATTGATTGCCCACCATCACTTGGCTTATTAAATACAAACGCATTGACAGCGGCAGATAGCATTTTAATTCCCGTTCAGTGCGAATATTATGCATTGGAAGGTGTAACACAATTATTGATTACAATTCGTCTTGTACAAAGAACAAGTAATCGTAACTTGAAAATCGAAGGAATTTTATTAACGATGTTTGATATTCGTACAAGGTTAAGTGTTGAAGTTTCTCAAGATGTTCGGCAAACATTTGGAAAGCTTGTATATCAAAACTCAATTCCTAGAAATGTAAAATTGTCAGAAGCGCCTAGTCGTGGTATATCGATTTTTGAATATGATCCAAAAAGTACAGGTGCAAAGGCATATGCTGGTTTAACTGAAGAAGTGCTAAAACGTAATTCGAAGGAGGCATAACTTATGGATAATAAAAATAATGCTCGTTTAGGAAAAGGCTTGTCTAGTATCTTTGGGCAAGATGTTTCTAAGGTATTAGATGATATTCAAAATGGAGATATGGAAGTCGAAAGTCAGCAACAATCAAAAATTCCTGTCGATGAAATTCGTCCAAACCCATATCAGCCTCGTAAAGTATTTAATGATGAAGCTTTAAAAGAATTAAGTTCATCTATTAAGCAACATGGTGTATTTACGCCTATCCTAGTAAAAAAAGGCATTCAAGGATATGATTTGATTGCAGGAGAAAGAAGACTTAGAGCTTCAAAACTTGCCGGATTAGAAGATATTCCAGCTATCATTGTTGATTTTAATGATCAGGAAATGATGGAAATTGCGTTGTTAGAAAATATTCAACGTGAAGATTTAAATGTAATTGAAGAGGCAAAAGCCTACGAAAAACTAATCCAACGATTAGGCTATACACAAGAGCAGTTAGCTCATCGTGTAGGAAAATCACGTGAGCATATCACAAATTTGTTGCGTCTATTAAAACTTCCTGAAGATGTACAGGAATATGTCGTAAATAAACAATTAAGTATGGGGCATGTGCGTGCTCTATTAGGTCTTAAAACAGAATCTAGCATGCGCAAAGTTGCTAAACAGGCTATTGATCAAGGTTTATCTGTGCGTAAAGTAGAACAGATTGTAAAGGATACAAATAACAAGAAACCAACAGAAAAGCCAAAAGAAGATATTTATGTGAAGGCCGCAAAAGAAAAGCTTCAAGAATATTTTCAAACATCTGTATCTATTAGTAAAAATTCAATTTCTATTCATTATGAAAATAAAGAAGACTTAAATCGAGTACTAGAATTATTGAATCTAGTCGAAGAAGAGTAAGTCTTCTTTTTTTGACATATGTATTATTTTTTGTATAATATTCATTATTCATGGAGTTGTAGTAAAAAAATAGCGCCAGGACTAGAAACTAGTTGACGAGGACCAGACTTATCGAAAGATTCGGCGGGTAGTCTGGAGGTTGATACAACCTTTAACGATGGACAAAACCAATGTGTGAATATTGAACAAAGCCATTTAGTATCCTCCATGAAAATAATATAATAGGAGGATTTTTTATAATGTGTGGAATCACAGCTTACGCAGGTAAAGAGAATGCTTTACCGTTTTTATTGCAGGGTTTGGAAAAATTGGAGTACCGTGGATACGACTCTGCGGGAGTGACATTAGTTTCTAGTCATCATTTAGAAACGTATAAGGCGAAAGGACGATTAATTAATTTAGAAAAGCTATTATCCGAAAAAGAACATTCTGAACATACAGGAATTGGACATACACGTTGGGCAACACATGGAATTCCAAGTAATATGAATTCACACCCACATACAAATGAGAGTGAAACAATTTCAATTGTACATAATGGAATTATCGAAAATTATGCATCCATTAAAGAATGTTTATTAGAACAAGGATATAAGTTTCAATCACAGACAGATAGTGAAGTAATCGTTCATATGTTAGATTATTATTATCAAGGCGATATGATGTATGCTTTAAAAAAATGTGTACAGTATCTTCAAGGAAGTTTTGCACTATGTGTAGTTTGTACAGATTATCCAGACTGCGTCTTTGTCGCAAAGAAAGAAAGTCCAATGATTGTTGGAAAAACGGATACGGCTGCTTTTTGTGCAAGTGATATTCCAGCTGTATTAGATTACACAAAGGATATTTGTGCTTTAGAAGATAATCAAATGGCTATTTTGAAACCAGGAAGTATTGAATTGTATGATTTCTTTGGAGACAAAGTATCTATGAAATGGACACACATTTCGTATGATGCGTGTGCAGCTCAAAAAGGTGGATATGATACTTTTATGCAAAAGGAAATGCATGAACAGCCATATGTAATCAAAGAAACATTAAGAGCTCATATTGAAAATGATTTGGCAATGCCAGAATTATCTGGTTTAGATGCTTCAAAAATCAATCAAATTTACTTTGTTGCATGTGGAACAGCGTATCATGCTAGTTTGTATGCACAATATATCTTGCGTACTTGGGTGGATTTACCAATTTATTGTATTAGTGCAAGTGAGTTTAGATATGGAAATTATCGAATTAATGAAAACACTTTATGCATCTTTGTTTCACAATCTGGAGAAACAGCAGATACTTTAGCAGCATTAAAACTTTCAAAAGAAAATAAAGCACAAACACTATCTGTGACAAATGTCTTAGGTTCTAGTTTAGCTCGTTTATCAGATTTTGTGCTATATACTTGCGCAGGACCAGAAATTGCGGTCGCAAGTACGAAGGCATATACAACACAACTTGTATTATTGATGTGTCTATGCTTAAAACTTGCATCTTTATTAAATGGTGATGTAGAAAATAAAAATTCTTTGCTTAATCAATTAAAACAAATGCCAGAAGTGGTAGAAAAAATGCTTCAACAAGAAGATAAAATGGCAGAATTCGCAAAACTACTTACTGATCAAAAAGATGCTTACTTTATTGGGCGACAATTGGATTATTTAAGTGTTCTTGAAGGGGCCTTAAAGTTAAAAGAAGTATCATATGTACATGCCGATGCATATATGGCCGGAGAATTAAAACATGGACCAATTGCGTTAATTGAAAAAGATACAGTAGTGATTGCGTTAGCTACGCAGCCTAGTGTTGCAAAAAAGACGATTTCGAATATTCTAGAAACAGTAGCTCGTGGAGCTAAAGTAATTTTAATTGCATCTCAAAATCAGAATACAGAAGGGCTTGAGTATGTAATTCGTATTCCAGATGTGAATCCACTATTGAGTTGTATTCCGGCAACTGTCTTGTTGCAGGAATTAGCTTACTATGTCGCAAAAGAAAAAGGTTGCGATGTTGATAAACCTCGTAACCTTGCGAAAAGTGTGACTGTAGAATAATTATTCTTTGATTTCTGTAACAATATAATGAATGGTTTGATCTAAACCATGCTCAGATAAATATTTTAATAAGTGATGGATGAGGGCGTCTGTTTCCGGGTGAATCAGAATTTTACCTCGTCCATTTTCATAATATTCAAGGGCACTTGAATCGGTGTATTTTTCTTTTTGATAGATCATACTTGCAGCAACTCGATCACAAAACATTTCAATGACATAATTGGTTGGCATTTTACATGCATATATACCATTTACGCCAAAATCAAGCCAATATTCCCAATGATGTTTGTTTCTTCCTTTATGATGTAACCAACCTAATGAATAGCCTTTTTCTTCTTTTTCTGCATCAATAGGAGAGCGGAATCCTTGATAATAATGAAAACCGGTTTTTAATTCAATATAAGAGTATTTGCTTAAATCATGTAGGAATCCTTGTTTGTATAAATGACAGCGAAAACACAAGTATGTAACTTTTACTTTGTGCTTATTGATTGTATGTAAATGGGCTAATGCTTTATTCATAAATTCACTTCTTTCTTGCCTATTTTATCATATGAATAATAAGAAAACTATTCTAGTTAAAATTGATTATAATAAATAAAAATCAGTTATGTAGGGTATTATGTTGTTGAGTATTAATGTTCAACCGTAAAATTGTAATGAATTTCTCTTTATAAAGTAAAAAAGAGAAATTTTTTTTAATTTTTTTATTATATATTAGGGATATCAAGGAGGAGAGTTATGGAAGATATTGAAACACTATTAATGCAAATAATTTCGTACAGCGGAGATTGTAAGTCTTCTTGTATTGAAGCGTTGGATTTATTTAAGGAAGAGGATTATTCTCAAGCCAATTCAAAGCTAGAAAGTGCTTATAACAGTTTGTTGAAAGCAAAAAAGATTCATGCCAAACTTCTTTCCGAATCTGTTGATAGTAAAACAATGCAAATCAGTTTGTTTTTAGTACATGCAGAAGATCAAATGATGAGTGCAGAAACCACTATTACTTTAGTAAGAAAGTTTTTGGAGATTATCGAAAAGAAAGAAGGAATATCTAATGATTAATGTAATGTTAGTTTGTAATGCAGGAATGTCTACTGCTATGTTGGCTCAAAAAATTAATAAAAATTGTGATGGCTATTGTTATGTTGAGGCATTTGGAGAAGGGGAATATATGGAACACATTGAAAACATTGATGTTATTCTTGTAGGACCACAGATTCGCCATTTGATTCCTAGTATAAAAAATGCAACGCAAAATAAAATACCGGTTAGTTATATTAATCCAATGGATTATGGAATGATGAGGGTGGACAATGTAATTGCTCAAATTAAAAAAATATTGGAGGGATAGAAAATGAAAAATTTAGAAGAGAAAATATTGGAGATTTCAGCAAAATTAGGTAATGAAGTTCACTTAAAAGCTATACGAAATACTTTTATTTCAATGTTACCAATTATGATTTTCGGAGGTATATTTGCAGTAATCGGTGCAGCACCAGCAACAGAAAATGCTACAGGATTTATGAAGGCATGGGCAGATTTTGTGTCTGCAAATAGTGCAATCTTTTCATGGGTTTCAGTTCTTGGATTAGGTTTTACATCTTTGTATATTGCGTTAGGTATTACTTATAATTTATGTAAAGAATATAAAGTAGATCCATTAATCCCTTTGTTTATATGTATTTTTGGTATGTTTATGCTAACAGTAAAACCTGAAAAATTAGTATATGGAATATCTTTAACAGATTTAACATATTTAGATGGAAAAGGTATTATTGTAGGTTTATTTGTAGGTATTTTTACTGTAGAAATATATCGTATTTTAAGACAGAAAAATTTTGGAAAAATTAAATTACCAGATAGTGTTCCACCATCATTAAGTGAAACATTCTCATCATTAGCTATTTCTGTATTGATCATGTTATTTTATTTATTATTGTTTGGAATTTTCAAATCAATGAATACTACTTTTGCCGCTTGGGTAGCAAGTATTATTGCTCCACAAATCAAAGCTACTGATAGTTTATGGTTTATTTTATTAATGACATTTATTATAAATGCAGCATGGTTTTTTGGAATTCATAATGCTACTTTCTGGGGGTTGATGGGACCAATTATGTTTATGAATCTATCAACTAATGCGGCACAGCAAGCTTCAGGAATGGCGCCTACTGCAATATTGACAGAATCGTTTTGGGTATACTTTGTAACTATAGGTGGAACAGGAGCTTGTTTATCTGTTTCAATACTATGTTGTTTATCTAAATCTGAAATGATAAAAACAGTAGGTCGTATTAGTGTGTTACCGGCTTTCTTTGGTATTAGTGAACCTGCAACTTTTGGCTTGCCTATGATGTTGAATCCAATTTTCTTTATACCATGTGCATTTGTACCAACAATCAATGCATGTATAGCATATTTTTGTATGAATACTAATATCATTGGTAAGACTTATGCAATGTTATCATTTAATATGCCAAGTGTTTTTGGAGCATTCTTGTCAACAGGAGATGTAAAAGCATTGCTTTTAGTTGTGGCATTGTTGATTCTAGATATGGTGCTTTATTATCCGTTTGTTAAAATGTATGAAAGACAACAATTAAAATTGGAGAATAAAGAATCGAAATGATAAGTCTAAAATGTGATTGTATTGAAGAATTAATAAAAGCGAGTCAAGGATATATCGAGAACGATACAGTATTTGAAAATATAAAAATTTTAAATGTATTTACTAAAGAGTGGATTTCTGCACATGTTTATATCTATAAAAAATGGATATCACATGTTGAGTATGATGTTGATAAACCACTTATGAATAGCAAAAATATTATTAATGGAAAGGATTTCTTTCTTTGTCCAGCATTTGTTGATGCACATACACATGTTGAAAGTAGTTTGTTGACACCCGTTAACTACGCAAAATTAGTTATACCTCATGGAACATTAACGATTTTAGAGGATGCTCATGAAATTGCGAATGTAGCAGGTGAAAAAGGATTACAATATATGCTTTCTAGTGCTAAAAATCTACCTATGCGACAGTTATTGACTGTACCTTCATGTGTACCTTCAGTACCAAACTATGAAAATAGCGGTGCAATATTTGATTATAAGATATTTGAAAACTTTCTAGATGAAGAAAATGTTATCGGATTAGGGGAAGTGATGGATTATGAAGGTGTTATAAATAACGATGAAAGAATTGTAAAAATATTAGAAACGGCAAGAAGAAAAAATTGTTATATACAAGGACATGCCCCATTACTAACAGGTAATAGATTGTCTGCATATTTATGTGCAAGCATTAAAAGTGACCATGAGGCTAGGCAAGTTGAAGAAGTGGTTGAAAAGTATAGACAGGGAATGTGGATAGATATAAGAGATGCAAATACCAATCATAATATGCCTAAAATTATACAAGCCTTAAAAAAAATAGGGAACTACGAGAGAGTGTCTTTTAGTAGTGATGATCGTAGAAGCGATGTAATTCAAAAGAAAGGACATCTTGATGGCATTATTAGACATGCTTATTCTTGTGGTATGCCTCTAACAGAAGCTTATATAAGTGCTTCTTATCGACCTTGTCTTGAAGCAAATATTAATAATTTAGGAGCAGTTGCTCCTGGTTACGTTGCAGATTTAAATGTTTTAGATGATATTGAAAGCGTAAATATAAAATCTGTTTATTTTGAAGGTCAGTGTGTATCTAAAGATGGCAAACTTGTTTCCATGTTATCTGTTGATTCTAGCGGAAATGATTTAAGGGATACAATTCATGTCTCAGTTTTTGATGAGGAAAAATTTAAAATATTTTCTAAGAAGAAAAAAGAAATTATTAATGTAGTAGAATTTGAGTCATATTCATCTTCTATAACAAATTTAAAACAAATTGAATTTCCAATTCAAAACAAACAAGTAGATATATCAAGTCAAAAAGATTGTATGTATGTTGCAGTAATCAACCGATATAAAAAAGATACTTATACAATTGGAGTTGTAAAAAATTTTGGTATTAATCACGGAGCTATAGCAAGTACTGTTGGACATGATTCGCATAACATAACGATTGTGTATGATAATCCTGCGAATGCAGTATTGGCTTTACAACAGTTAATCAGACAAAAAGGAGGCTTTTGTGCAATCGAAGATGGAAATGTAATTGCTACATTAGAATTGCCTATTGCAGGGTTGATGTCTGATAAACCTATAAATATCGTTATTGATAAAATCACAAAAATGAACGAAGCCAATGTACAATTAGGAAACACATACATTGATAATCCTATATCTAGGATAACCATACTCTCTTTATTGGTTTGTCCTTATGTGAAAATTTCGGATAAAGGGATTGTGTTGACAGAAGAAAAGGCATATGTTTCATTATTTAATTAATTGCTAATATTTTAGTTTAAGCAAAAATATAAGAATGGTTATTTATAGACTGAATTTTAATTTGTTTTGGAATATATTAAGTGCTGTTCTTAATAATAATTAGTCTTTTCATACTATTTGATTTATAATTTGGGCAAAGAAAATATATATTAAATTATTTAGAAAGTAAGAGGATTTTGGGCATGAAGGTACTTCTGAATCAAAGACAGCGTAAAATATTAGAAATTTTATCTAGAGAAAATGGATGTATTACTTCTCTTGAAATATCTAAAAATCTTTCAATAAGTTCGAAAACTGTCCAAAATGAAATTGTGGCTATAAATACAAAGTATGGAGATCACATTATACAATCAAAAAAAGGTAGAGGATACAAATTAAAAGATAATTTTGTCATAAGTAGTGATGATAAACAACAAGTAGTGAGTGAAAATAGAAAAATTTTTATAGTAAAAAAATTAGTGGCACAAAATGTAATAGATTATTACGAATTAGCGGATAAATTATATATTAGTACTTCATCATTAAATAAAGATATCAAAGAACTTAATGATGAAATTTCAAAAAAATTTAATGTGTGTATAGTAAGGAAAAAGAATAAGTTGTATTTTAAAGGCGATGATGTAAAAAAGCAAAAGGTTATCGTATACTATTTGCTTATGGAAAGTGAAAATGCAGATTTTGATATGTCTATTCTAGAATCTTACTTTGCACCATTAGATGTAAAATTTATTCGAAATGCAATTTATGAATACGTGAGAGAAAGAAATATTGTTGTAAGTGATTTTGAATTGATGGCTATCCTATTACATATTTTAGCTGCACAAATGAATCAGAATTTTCAAAAAAATACAGTAGATAATGATTTTTCAAAATATTTATTTAAACAAACGGGACTGTTGTTGAGCGAGGAAGTTGCTACAAGAATTGAAATATCTTTGAAATTAAATAATCTTGATAATCAATCAGTTAATTATCAAGATTATAAGTGTTTTTTAATGGAAATCTTTGATGAAATAAAACAAATATATTCTATTAATTTGAAAGATGATAATACTTTAATGGATGAATTGAGTCTGCATCTAAAGTATGCAGAACGAAGATGTAAAGCAAACACGCAATTAAAAAACCCATTAATTGATGAGTTTAGAAAAAAATATGTATTGGTTTATGATATTGCGGCGTTTATATCTTCAAGATTTTATGAAAAAACAACATTACGATTAGATATAGGTGAAGTTGGTTATATAGCAATGCATATTTTGGGATCTTTACAAAAATTAAGTGGTGAGGACATAAAAATAGTGCTTGTAAATCCATATGGTAAAGCAGTAGAAAAAATCATTTTAAATGGCATTAGGAATATATCAAATGTGAAATATTTTGGAAATTTTTCGTTTTTGGATACAAAGGGAATTTCAGAAGTTAAGCCAGATTTAATTTTAACTCTAGTTCAATTGGATTGGAATAATTCATGTGAAGTATATAGAATTGAAGATTATTTCAATCCGAATGAATATCATACGATTGAAAAAACAGTTAAACAAATCAAAGTAAATAATACTTATCAAAGTTTAGCTATATCAGAATGTTTTAATGAAAATTTATTTTTACCTGAAATATCGTTGCAAACAAGAGATGAAATTATTGATTTGATGTGCAAAAGATTATATGAAAATAATTATGTTAACGAGAATTTTCGCAACCAAGTATATCAGCGAGAGGCCGTTGCACCTACTTGCTTTTCCAATCAAATAGCTATTCCACATAGTATAAAAAAAGATGCTAAGAAAAGCGGAATTTGTATTTCAATATTGAAAGAACCGATTTTATGGAATGGTTATAATGTACGTCTGATATTTATGTTTGCTTTAAGCAAGTCTTTTGATCAAGTTCCTAAACTATATGAGTTGATTTTAGATGCAATCGACGATAAAACACGATATCAAAAAATGTTGAAATGTAAAAATTATAAAGATTTTATGTCTATATTAATGAAAGGAAATGATTAGTAATATGAGTACACATATCGGAGCTAAAAATGAAGATGTAGCTAGCATTGTTTTGATGCCGGGGGATCCGCTAAGAGCAAAGCTGATAGCAGATACTTACCTAAATGATGTGACAATCATAAATAATGTTAGAAACATGTTAGGTTTTACTGGATATTATAAAAACATGAAGATTACTGTTATGGGAAGTGGTATGGGAATACCAAGTATGGGAATATACTCTTATGAATTGTTTGATAAATATAATGTTGAATATATTATACGAATTGGAACAGCTGGATCATATACTGAAGAATTAGATGTTTATGATACGGTGCTTGTTGATGAATGTTATAGTGAGTCAACTTATGCATATTGTCAATCGTTGGAAAAGACTAATATTGAAAAACCATCTTTACAATTAAATAAAGCGATTTTAGAGACGGCAAAAAAAATGGGAAGGAAATTGACTGTTGCTAAGGCACATAGTTCAGATGTATACAAAAGAGAAGAGAAAGCTAAAGTTTTAGTAAACGATGCTATTCAAAAAGAAAAGTGTAAATGTGTAGAGATGGAATCATATGCTCTTTTTCATAATGCAAAAGTATTAAATAAACAAAGCGCATGTCTATTAACAATTTCAGATAGCATGGTTTCAAAGAAAAAAACAACAAGTGAAGAACGTGAAAAATTATTTATCAATATGATTGAAATTGCTCTTGAAACAGCGTTGGAGTTATAGATGAAAGAGAATTGTAAATTCAAAAAAATTGTAACTATTGTCATTGATTCTTTTGGGATTGGACAAGCTACAGATGCCAAAGAATTTGATGATGTAG
>OLOA01004399.1_pt1 | contig 10631 bp, 7 predicted proteins | sample 1672201 | NCBI WGS metagenome assembly OLOA01 (sample SAMEA3136658, study PRJEB25190) | human gut metagenome
ACCAGAGGCGCCGCCTCTGGACTCCGCAAGGGGCATTGCCCCTTGACCCTTTTTTTGCCGCCTGGCTTGAGCGCGATTTCCATCAATCGGGGTATTGGGGATTTTCCTGCTCATCATCCTCATCCTCGCGCCGTTCGGCATAGGCGCGCACATCCTCCACATCCAGTCCCGCAAACACGCGCAAGCGCAATCTCGCCTGTCCAACCTCCAGAATGCTGTTATGCTGCAGCGGATGCGCCATTCCATCCTTCCGGTTCGCTACCGTCTCCCCATCGACAATGCAGCTGCACCCGCGCCACGGGATGATATACAGCCCATATCCGTTGCGGAACATCACATCCAGATGCCGGGGGGATACGCCGCGCGCAGGGACAACAATATCGCAGCTCCGCACGCTGCCCAGCGTCCCGTCCGCCGGGACAGGCAGCAGCGTGTCCTGCGGGAGTGCGGCGCAGTCGCTTTCGACCACAAATTCCCCGATGCTGCCCGCATCCGGCAGGGAACGCCGCTTTTTCTCGCGGCTTCGGTGATCCTTCCACAGCCACCAGAACGCGCGCAGGACAATGAGCACCCCCAGCGCGGCGAACCAGTAGCGCATCATCAGAGAGAGAATCTCGTAAATTTGAGAGGGCATGGGTCGCTCCTTACAGCATCTCGCGCAGCTTTTGCAGCATCGGACGCAAATCACCGACCGCCTCCGGGTCATACTGCACGGCAATCGTCAGGTTTTCCGGGCGGAAAACGGTCTGCGCCGCGTCCAGCAGCTCTTCGGCGGTCAGCTCGTTGTACTGCGCGGCGGCGGCATCCAAATCCGCCTGTGCCGTGTCGCCGCTCATCCACGCCCAGCCCAGCCGGTCGTTCAGCGCGGCGGTGTCGTCGGTCAGCATAGCGTTGTTCGTCGTAAACTGCGTCCGTAACTGATTCAATCGCGCGGGGCGGACGTACATCGTCAGCCGGTGCAGATAGGCAAAGACCTTTGTCAGCGTGTCTTTCAGCCATTCCGACCGCACGTCATAGCGGATGACAAGGCGGCTGAATTGCCCGACGCGGCTGATTTGCGACTCGATTTCCGCAACGAGCGCCTGCTCTTCGCGCAAAGCCTGAAAGAGCATACTGTCGTCGTTCCCGGCGGTGATGGTGCTGAGAACCTCCGCCGCGACGGGGTAGACCTGTTCGCTGTCCACGTCAAACGCCAGCTGAACGCTTGCAAAATCGCTTTCGACCTCTTCCAGCAAATCACTCTGCTCGTCGCGCATACAGAAGCCGATGGGCAGCGACTGCGTGAACGGCGGCTGGGCGGTCGTGTTGCGCAGCTCACTCAGCGCTTCGATGGCGGCGAGCTCCATGCCGTCGGAGAAATTGCCCGTCATGACCAGACAGGCGTTCTGCGGCTGGAAAATCATCTCCTGCCAAAGCTGAATGTCCGCTTCGGTCAGCGCCATCAGGCTCTCCGGCGTGCCCAGCGGAGGGAACGCGCCGTTTTCTGTCCGGCGGAAATCGCACGCCGCGCGGTCGAACAGATCGCCCTCGCCGTCCGCTTCCAATTGGCGCAGGACGACTTGCTTCTCGGCGGCAATCTGCTCCGGCGTCCACGGTACATTCGCGAAAAAGCGCAGGAAGTATTCCAGCGCTGCGTCAAAGAAACGCGGCAGGCACTTCAGGCGGAACACCAGCCCTTCGGCATACGTCGCGGCATCGAGGTTCGTGCCGAAGCGGTTCAGCTCGCGCAGCAATCCTTCGCGGTTCAGTCCGCCCAGCCCGCGGAAGCACAGGTGTTCCAGCAGATTGCTGATGCCCTGTGTCTCTTCCGTTTCGTACAGCGGTCCGCCCTTCAAATACAGCCCGAATTCCAGACCGTGCAGGTGGCGCTGTGGCCAGCACAAAAGCGTCATGCCGTTTTGCAGGACATGCTCATGAATCGCGGACATGGGTTCGTCAGCTCCTTTGGCATAAAAGTTGTTTCATCTATTATACCGTATTGCGCGCGGGTTTGCAAGGGGAACGGGGGCGTCTCACGCGCATGGGGGAGGGTTTCGCGGGCGAAAAAAGTGAACAATCTGAAAATTGTTAGCACTCTTTTGCGTTGAGTGCTAATTTTCGCTTGCATTTCGATGGAAATCGTGCTACAATACATCCAGCGGTCAGAAAGACTGCAACAATTATTACCGCTTATTTTCTGAGGAGGAATGATGTATGGCGATTGAAATGGAAAAGGGCTCTGTGTCGATTGACGCCCAAAATATTATGCCGGTCATTAAGCGTTGGCTGTATTCCGATAAGGACATTTTCCTGCGCGAGGTGGTCAGCAACGGCTGCGACGCCATCACGAAGTATCGCATGACGAATCCGGATGACGAGAGCGAAATGTCCGTCATGGTCACGGTGGACAAGGAGAACAAGACCCTGACCATCAGCGACACCGGCATCGGCATGACCGAGGACGAGGTGAAGCGCTATATCAATCAGGTCGCGTTCTCCGGCGCGTCCGAGTTTATGAAGAAGTTCGAGGGCGACGAAAAGAAAGGCGACATTATCGGTCACTTCGGGCTGGGCTTCTACAGCGTGTTCATGGTGTCTGAGAACGTCGAAATCGAAACGCTGTCCTGTCAGGAGGGCGCGGAGCCGGTGCATTGGGAATCCAAGGACGGCATGGACTTCGCCATCAGCGAAGGTCACCGCACCACGCACGGCACGTCGATTATCCTCCACATCTCCGATGAAGAGAAGGAGTTCCTCGAACTCTACCGCGTCCGCGAAGTGCTGACCCGCTACTGCGGCTACATGGCGTATCCAATTTACCTGATGGATGCAAACGCCAAGCCGGTGGAGCGCGAGGAAGAAATCCCCGGCGAAACCAACGAGGACGGCACGCCCAAGAAGCGCAAGGTCGTCGATGAACCCAAGCCGAGCCTGATTAACGACACCAAGCCGCTGTGGCTGAAAAAGCCGAGCGAGTGCGAGGATAAGGAGTACATCGACTTCTATCACAAGATGTTCGGCTGGGAAGATCCGCTGTTCTGGGTGCATCTGAACGTCGACTACCCCTTCAACCTCAAGGGCATCCTGTATTTCCCGAAGCTCCGCAACGACTTCGGCAAGTACGAAGGTCAGGTGAAGCTGTTCGCGGGTCAGGTGTTCGTGGCGGACAACGTGAAGGAAGTTATTCCGGAATTCCTGACGCTTTTGAAGGGCGTTATCGACTGCCCTGACCTGCCGCTGAACGTCAGCCGCTCTTTCCTGCAGAATGACGGCACGGTCAAGAAGCTGTCTGCGCACATCACCAAGAAGGTGGCGGATAAGCTCTGCGGGCTGTTCAACACCGAGCGCGAGACGTATCAGAAATACTGGGACGACATTGCGCCCTTCGTCAAGTTCGGCGCGATGCGTGACCAGAAGTTCTACGAGCAGGTCAAGAAGGCGATTCTCTACAAGACCACCGATGGCCGCTATCTGACGCTGGAAGAGTACAAGACCGCGAACGCCGACAAGGCGGACAAGAAGGTCTACTACACCAACGACCCGAAGCGTCAGGCGGCGAGCGTCGCGCTGTACACCAACCGCGGCATTGATGTTGTGGTGATGGATCACATCATCGACGGCAACTTCCAGTCTTTCATGGAATATTCCGGCGGCGAGGAAGGCTTGACCTTCGCGCGTGTGGACGCGGACGTGTCCGGCCTGCTGGAAGATTCCGAAGAGGGCAAGAAGCTGAATCAGGAGACGATTCAGGCGATGTTCCGCAAGGCGCTGGGCAAGGATGACCTGCCCGTGAACCTGCAGAGCCTGTCCGACGCGGAGCTGCCTGCGATGGTCACGGAGGACGAGCAGATTCGCCGCATGAAGGAAATGAGCCGCCTGTATGGTCAGTCCTTCGACATGCCCGACCGCTTCACGCTCGTGCTGAACCGCCGCAACAAGGCGATTCAGGAACTGGCGGAACGCGACCCGGAGAACGAGACGACGCAGCTGCTTTGCCAGCAGATTTACGATTTGGCGCGCATGAGCGCCCAGCCGCTGGAAGCGGACGAGATTACGGCGTTCCTGAAGCGGAGCCAGAAGCTCGTCGCCATGGCGGTGGAGAAGGAATAAGCGAAACCAATCCACAATTCAATAGAAAGCGTCCGACGCGGGGAAAAACTGCGCCGGGCGCTTCTTGTGCACTTTGATGCGCTTCGTATATTCCGACCGAAACTGGAGTAAAAGTTTGTGCTGAAATTTACAAAAATGAGGACTGAATTTTCCATAGCTTCTTTTTGGCTGCGGCGGTATAATGAAATCAATAAGGCGATTGCCTTACGTCGGTTGGCAATGCAATGTGCATTGCGGGAACTATGGGAAGGAGAAAACGGTATGAAAAAGTTCTCAAGGGCACTGTCTTTCGTGATGACGCTGGCAATGCTGCTCAGCGGGATCGCGGCTGCGGAACAGCAGTACTTTAACAACGGTGGAGGCGGGGAATTCGTTGATCCGCATACATTCACCAAGCCCTATACCGTGAACGAAGTCATCGTTCCGGCGGATGAAGCGACAGGGCAGGTTGCGCTGGAAGCGCATGTGAAGAACATCATCGAGGTTGATGGACTGAAGTTCAAGGATTTGAACGGCAACGGCACGCTGGACGTGTACGAAGACTGGCGGCAGCCTGTGGACGCGCGCGTGGACGATCTGCTCAGCCAGATGACGCTGGATGAGGAAATCGGTCTGCTGTGGCACGCCTCTACCGGCGGTACGTTCACCAGCATGTATCCCTACACGGAGGAATGGCTCTATTCCAACGAACCTACATATATCGCCGCGGATGGCAGCTGCTACGTTCCGATGTATCACTCCATCATCAGCGATAACGTGACGACGTACCTGCACAACGTCAACGGTACGCCGGAAACGCTGATTTATGAAAACAATGCGTTCCAGGAAATCGCGGAAACGGCGCGTCTGGGCATTCCGGTTGTGCTGTCCTGCGACCGCAGCTACAACACATGGGCTGGCATGGTCAACATGCCGAACTACGCGGTTGGCATTGCGCATGACCCGGAACTGCTGTACAACCTTGTTGCACAGTACGCGAAGGAAGAGCGCGCCATCGGCTTCCATGTACCGTTCCATTCCTATGGCGTGGAAATCGGCTCGTGGTACGGCGACGATGTGAACTACATCGCCAAGATGGTCGGCATCGAAACCAAGGCGTATGAAGAAAACGGCGTGAATGCCTGCACGAAGCACTTTGTGGCGCGCGGTGGCCGCTCCAACTACTTCAATGCGAAGTCTCCCGCGAATCTGGTGGATTCGTGGCTGGTTGGCTGGAAGAGCGCTGTCATCGACAACGGCTCCGGCTGGATCATGCTGAACAACGGCAAGTTCCTCAATAACTGCAATGTCTGCTATGACTCCGAGTCCATGGCGGTGCTGCGCCAGCAGCTGGGCTATGATGGCTGTGTCGTGACCGACTGGCCGATGTGGATGCAGGTTCCTTCTGCTTCCGGCACGACGCCTGAAGGCCTTGACCTGAGCACTGCTTCTGTCGGCGAACTGTATGCGACCATCTTCAACGCGGACGTTGATCAGGTTGGCTGCTTCTTCATGGTGGAAGACGATGTGCCTGTGGATTACGACGCGGTTATCGCCCGTTATCCCGGCATGATGCAGCCCATGTGGCCCAACGCTGTGAAGGAACAGCTGGAACTGGGCAACCTGACGCAGGAAACGATTGATAAGCACGCCAAGCGTGTGCTGCGCAACAAGTTTGAACTGGGTCTGTTTGAAGATCCCTACGGCAACCTTGAAGACGCGCTGGAACTGTGCGCCTCTGACGAATACAAGGCGCAGGCGTTCGACATGACGACGATTGAAGACGTTTATCGTGCGCGCACTGCCGAAATGAACGCCATGGAAATCCAGCTCCAGACTGAATCCACCGTCCTGCTGAAGAATGATAACATTCTGCCGCTCAAGGCAGAGCAGAAGGTGTATGTTGCGGGGACAAGCAAGGACACGGTTGCCATGGATAAGGAAGCCATTGCCGCGTATGCGACGGTGGTGGACAACATGGAAGACGCAGACGTGATTATTGCTCATGTGACCGCGATGGATGACGCGACGGAACTGCTGTTTGAGGATGCTGCGGATGCCGAAAAGCCCGTTGTCCTCTGCTACGACGGCGGCGTTTCCAACGAGCCTGATGCCTATGCGGTGAACAGCAGTGCGGCGGTGCTGTTCCTGACCTATGACTGCACACCTGACCACGGTTCTTCTATGGGCAATTTCTATCACAAGACGCTGCCGTCCGTGCTGGCGGATATGCTCTACGGTGTGAAGGCCCCCAGCGGCAAGACCGTGTTCGAGATGGCATGGACGAGCGAAGATGCTGAACTGGATTGGGGCGAGCTGCAGTTTGACACTGGCGTGGATACCAAGACTCGCCTGTACATGGCAGCGGTGGTTCGCAATAACCCGACTGTTGACCTGCCCACGAATCTCGGCGACGTGATGTATCCTGCGCACTTCGGTATGCGCTACGACCAGCCTGCTGACATTACCTGCAACACGCTGATTGCGCCGCAGGGTGTCCGTGAAGTCAGCGAAGAGACGTCTTCCGGCACCAGAATGGCGACAAAGGTTCTCAACTTGGCCAAGGCGGGCGAGACCTTTGAAATCAACTTCATCGCTGAAAACAACGGCGCTGACGGCTATATCAATGTCGAAGTGCTGGTGGACGGCGAACTGGCAGCGACGAAGATGATCGCTGTGTCTGCTGGCAGCTTCCGCGTTGTGACCATTCCGCTGACCCTCGATGCCGGCGAGCATGTGATCACCGTGGGCGGCATGACGGCGAACCTGACGGTTGAGTAATACGATGCACTGTGGGAGGGGAGATTCCGGAAGGAGTTTCTCCTCCCTTCCTTTGTGCAAACGCAGAAAAAAACGGTGCTTCCCATCACACGCGGGAAGCACCGTTTTGCATTATTCGCCTGTTTTCCGAACTGCACCTTTCCCCGGAAAATGCTCCTTCGTGAGCTTCACGACCATCCCCGACAGCAGCAGCAGCGCAATCAGGTTCGGGATGCTCATTAGCCCGTTGAACGTGTCCGCAATATCCCAGAGCAGCCCCAAATCAAGCGTTGCGCCGAGAATCGACACGAACGAGTAAATCACGAGGAACGGGCGGACGACCTTGTTGCTCCTAAACAGAAACTGCACGAAGCGTGAGCCGTACAGCCCCCAGCCGATAATCGTCGAGAAGGCGAAGCAGCACAGCGCTACCGCCGTGAAAATCGACGACCAGCTGCCGTATGTCGTCGTGAAGCCGGAAATCGTCAGCTCCGCGCCCGCTGCCACGCCGTAGGTCACCGGCGTGCCGCTGCACAGGATGACCAGCGCCGTCAGCGTGCAGATGATAATCGTGTCCGCAAACACCTCGAAGATGCCGAACATGCCCTGCGTGACGGGCTTCTGCGTGTCGGCGCAGGCGTGGGCAATCGAACCCGTGCCAAGACCCGCCTCGTTGGAGAAGATGCCGCGCGAAACCCCCTTCTGCATACTTACGAACAGGCTGCCGATGATGCCGCCCGTGAACGCCGCCGGGTTGAACGCGCCCTCGAAGATGGACTGAAGCACGCCCGGCAGCCGTTCAAGATTCAGCAGCACCACGCCGATGCCCAGCACGACGTAGAACAGCGCCATGAACGGCACCAGCTTTTCGCTCACGCTGCCGATGCGTTTGATGCCGCCGAGCAGCACCATGGCCACCAGCATCGCGCAGAAAATGCCGATGATGAGGTTGAGCGTCGGCACGAAAGCGTCGCTGACGAGGTGAAACTGCATAAACGCCGTGTTAATTGCCGTCGTGATGGTGTTGACCTGCGTCGCGTTGCCTGTGCCGAAGACGGTCAGCGTGCCGAACAGTGCGTAGAGGATGGCGAGCCACTGCCAGCGCTTGCCCAGCCCGTTCTTGATGTAGTACATCGGCCCGCCGATCCACTCGCCGGTGGCGCTGCGTTCGCGGTAGTGGACGGCGAGGGTGACTTCGGCGTATTTCGTGCACATGCCCAGCAGCGCAGAGCACCACATCCAGAACACCGCGCCCGGCCCGCCGATGGCGATTGCGCCCGCGACGCCCGCGATATTGCCCGTGCCGACCGTGCCCGCCAGCGCGGTGCAGACGGCTTGGAACGGGGTCATCGCGCCGTCCGCGGCTTCCTTCTTGTGGAACATGCGCCCGATGGTGGTTTTGAGCGCAAAGGGGAATTTGCGGATTTGCAGGAAGCCCGTGCGGACGCTGAGCAGCAGCCCAACGCCGATAATGCAGACCATCGCCGGCACGCCCCAGACGAAATCGTTGACGACCTTGTTGATGGCGGCAATCGTATCAAAGAACATGGGTGAATCAATCCTTTCGGGAACAGAGAATACTTTATTCTATCAGATTGCCGGACGGGACGCAAGGGCGGGGGAGTGCGGAATGTGCGGAAAAACGGCAAAAATGCAGGGAAAAATGGCGAAAACCGTTCGTTCATCTACATGCCTGCCGAAAACGCCTTTTTCCACAAAGAAAAGAACCCTCCGCCGAAACGGAAGGTTCTTGGAAGCAACCAAATTACGCATTCTTCTGCGCTTCTTCGACAGCGACAGCCACCGCGACGGTCGCGCCGACCATCGGGTTGTTGCCCATGCCGATCAGACCCATCATCTCAACGTGCGCGGGCACGGAGGAGGAGCCAGCAAACTGCGCGTCAGAGTGCATACGACCCATGGTGTCGGTCATGCCGTAGGAGGCAGGGCCAGCCGCCATGTTGTCGGGGTGCAGGGTACGACCCGTGCCGCCGCCGGAAGCAACGGAGAAGTACTTCTTGCCGGCTTCGATCATTTCCTTCTTGTAGGTGCCGGCAACGGGGTGCTGGAAGCGGGTGGGGTTGGTGGAGTTGCCCGTGATGGACACGCCAACGCCCTCGTGCCACATGATGGCGACGCCTTCGCGGACGTCATCAGCGCCGTAGCACTTGACCTTGGAGCGTTCGCCGTTGGAATAGGCGACTTCCTTGACGACCGTCAGCGCATGGTCTTCCTTCACGTCAGCAGACAGGTAGTCATACTTGGTCTGCACATAGGTGAAGCCGTTGATGCGGCTGATGATCATGGCAGCGTCCTTGCCCAGACCGTTCAGGATGACGCGCAGGGGGTTCTTGCGAACCTTGTTGGCATTGCGGGCAATGCCGATAGCGCCTTCCGCGGCAGCAAAGGATTCGTGGCCAGCGAGGAACGCGAAGCACTCGGTCTTCTCGTCCAGCAGCATCGCGCCCAGATTGCCGTGACCCAGACCAACCTGACGCTGGTCAGCGACGGAACCGGGGATGCAGAACGCCTGCAGACCTTCGCCGATGCAGGTGGCCGCCTCCGCAGCGGTCTTAACGCCCTTCTTCAGCGCGATGGCAGCGCCCAGCTCGTAAGCCCACTTCGCGTTCTCGAAGCAGATAGGCTGAATGCCTTCGACGATCTTATAAGCGTCAACGCCCTTGCTGTTGTTGTAAGCCTTCAGCTCATCAAAATCCTTGAAGCCGTACTTTTCCAGAACAGGCTGGAGCTGAGGCATGCGTCCTTCGTAGTTTTCAAACAGAGCCATTTCAGCATACCTCCTATATTACTGCTTGCGCGGGTCGATCCAAGCGACGGCGCCGTCTTCCGCCTTGAAGCGGCCATAGGTGCCCACGTTCTTCTCGTAGGCTTCGTTCGGGCTCATGCCCTTCTTGATGGCGTCCATCATCTTGCCGAGCGACAGGAACTGGTAGCCGCAGACCTGATTGTCCTTGTCCAGCGCCAGCTTCAGCACATAGCCCTCAGCCATTTCCAGATAGCGCACACCCTTGAGCTTGGTGCCGTACATGGTGCCGACCTGAGAGCGCAGACCCTTGCCCAAGTCCTCCAGACCAGCGCCGACGCGCAGGCCGTCATCAGAGAAAGCGGACTGGGTGCGGCCATAAACGATCTGCAGGAACAGCTCGCGCATGGCGGTGTTGATGGCGTCGCACACGAGGTCCGTGTTCAGCGCTTCGAGGATGGTCTTGCCGGGAAGAATTTCAGCCGCCATAGCAGCGGAGTGGGTCATGCCGGAGCAGCCGATGGTTTCCACCAGCGCTTCTTCGATGACGCCGCCCTTGACGTTCAGCGTCAGCTTGCAGGCGCCCTGCTGCGGCGCGCACCAGCCAATGCCGTGGGTCAGACCGGAGATGTCCTTGATCTCCTTGGCCTGAATCCATTTGCCCTCTTCCGGGATGGGCGCCGGGCCGTGGTTCGGGCCCTTGGCGACACAGACCATTTCTTCAACTTCCTTGGTGTACTGCATCGAATAGGTTCCTCCTATCTAATGATAGTCCTGCAAATAGGCATGTAAAAAGCACACGCCTGTCCTTGCGCTTCTTGATTATAACATATTTTCTGCGGATTGTGTAGGGGATTTTATAAATTCGATAAAAATTCCGCAAAAAGGCGCATCAAATCCTGCTGATGGTGCATAGGATGATTAGGGATAGTTGCGGAAAAGCAATCAAATGCTTGAATGCCAGCCAACTTTGGGAGTGTCGGCGCCGAAGGGGTCAAGGGGGCGATCGGAAAGCCCCCTTGTCGCCTCCGCAGAGGCG
>OLOA01004417.1_pt1 | contig 10600 bp, 11 predicted proteins | sample 1672201 | NCBI WGS metagenome assembly OLOA01 (sample SAMEA3136658, study PRJEB25190) | human gut metagenome
TAAATAATTCATTATTCTGTAAATCAATAATTGCTAATTCTTTTAATTGATGATCGGTAGTGTTTGTATCCTCAGTAACTTGTAAAATTACACTGTTATTATCATTCATTAGGTTTTTAAAATTTTCCTTAGCTAGAATAGTATTATTTGAAAGGTTACAAGTAGTTTTATAGCTATTTATAAGATGTTCAAGGTTAATATCCATCTCTATCCCCCCCTCCGCTTCATAGAGAATTATAACAATTAAATATTTCTTTATGCTAATGAAATGTTTTTCACATAAATTCTATATAAATAACTAATATTTCAAAAATTCCCCCTTAGTATAGCATAAGTAATTAGGATTTTTTGTAAAAATATGAAATTTTATACACAATTATGATATGATAAAAAGCGAACTTAAGTTTGGAAAAGTATTTTTTTCACAAAGTTTTTTTTAAGGGAGAGATGTATTTTTATAAAAATAGAATTGTGCATGTCTTTAAGGGATAATGATTATGTATACTTTGCAGTTTAATTGCATTTTATTCACAAAATATTTGCAAGATGATTTCTTTAATTTTGGGTTTTAATTAAAGAGTAAAGAGAATAAAAATAGGGAGATTAGTTATATGGAATGGAGAGAAGAAAAGATTTTAGTAAAAGGCATCTTTGAAGAAAAGAGAAGTTTAGATGGAATTATCTTGCTTTTTAGGAATATTGATCAAAAAAAACTATTAGATAGTCAAGTTGCGTTAATAGAACGACATAAAAATTTAGAGGTTATTATAGAAACCTGTTTAGCTGCTTTAGATAAGCAGGAGCAGAAAATTATCAAACTTACGTATAGTGAATGTTTAACAAATTATAGTTTATCGGAGGCTTTAAATATTTCTGAAAGAACTGTAGCAACTTATAAAAGAGATGCCACGATTAAATTTGCACAAATGATTAAAATTTTTTTAGGATTACTCGATTGAGTAATCTTTTTTTATAGCTAATTTGCATTAACTATGCAAAATCCATTCATTCCTTAGATGGTTTAATATGTTTGTAAGCAAAAAAGGCCTTTAAAACTTACAGACATATTGAACCATGAAGAAAAGGGAGGGGGAGCAATTTGGAGGAATCAGCTGAAAAGTCACATGAGTGTCGCAGTAAAATTGATCAAGAACAAGAACTGATGTTGAGAGAACATAATTTGAAATTGCAGACCTTAGATAATGCAGTTACTATTCAAAGTCATCAATTAAAAGGTATTGAGGGTGAAGTAAAAGAGCTAAAGTTGATGCTGATTGAAATGCAATCTTCAAATAAAATCTTAATTTATATCGCTTCAGTTCTGACAACGGCTATTGTGACACAAATAGTGACTCAGTTATTTAACTAATGAACATTATGAAAAATCAATTAGCAATTCTTAAAAACCTTAGAAATCGAACGGTATTAACTTATGTAGCAATTGTGGTGCTTGCACCATTGTTAGTTACTGACTTAGTAGAATATGAATCACTACAGAAAATTTTAGAAATTGTAACACAGGCTGTAGCAATATTAGGGATTATTGATGATCCAAATACAAACCATTTTTTAAAAAACTAAAATTAGGAGGAATTAAACATGGCAACACAAAAACTTATTTTACCAATTAACAAAATGCGTGTAACCGCAGGATATAAAAATTCAAATTATCAGCAACAATTCGGATTTAGACATTATGGTACTGACTTAACATCTACAAATAGTGATCGTACTGTTTGGGGTTCTGGTGTAGGTACAGTCTTATTAGCAGGATATGATAATGTCTTAGGGAATGTCTTAGTTATTCGTTACGATAACTGTCAATTAACAACAGGGGCTACAAAAAATCTTATTCAGCGTATCTTCCATTTAGATCGTATCGATGTTAAGCAAGGTCAATCAATCACCAAAGATACTCGTATTGGTTTATATGGAAACACTGGAAAATATACGACAGGGCCTCATTTACATGTTGAGTTTGATACAGATACTTCATATCCATCGTATAGTCCGACAATTAGCACAAGTTCAAACATCATTAAAGCAGGTACTGATTCTACCGTACGTCCAGCAGAGGTTATGTATGTTAAAAACTCAGCACCAGATTATCAAACAGTTGTAGGAGCTTCAAATTCAAACTGTTGGACAAAAGGGGATGTAATGTATCCTAAATATTCTGAATCAGCACCAGATGGAGATGTAGGAGCTTCTTATTACCCCAAACCCAACTATATCGGAACTTCATTAGTTGGTGCTTTAGACGCTATTGGTGTTGATTCGAGTTTTGATAACCGTGAGAAAATTGCAAAAGCAAACGGAATTACTGACTATACTGGTACTGCGATTCAAAATGATTCGTTATTTAGCTTATTAATGTCTGGTCAATTAAGACGCCCAGGATCAGTAGCTACTTCATATTATCCAGTTCCTAACTACACAGGAACTTCATTAGTTGGTGCTTTAGACGCTATCGGTATTGATTCGAGTTTTGATAACCGTGAAAAAATTGCAAAAGCAAACGGAATTATTGATTATGCTGGTACTGCAGATCAAAATAATAAAATGTTGAGCTTATTAATGTCTGGTCGATTAATTTGTCCTGATAATACAGAAGGTGGGGGTGATTCAGATGGAGGAGGAACTGGAGATACATATTATCCAATTCCTAACTACACAGGAACCTCATTAGTTGGTGCTTTAAATGCAATCGGTGTTGATTCAAGCTTTGATAACCGAGAGAAAATCGCAGCAGCGAATGGAATTACTGATTATGCTGGTACTGCAGATCAAAATAATAAATTATTGAATTTATTAATGTCTGGTCGATTAATCCGCCCAGCTTCAGCAGGAGAAGATGGTTCTGGTGATAGCGGAACGGGGTCAAGTGGGATTGATGGTGTGCCAAATTTAAAAGTCCGAGAAATATTGCCACCAGAGAGTAAGTATAGTATTAAGTGTCCTTATCCAATGGATCCAACATATATCACTGTTCATAATACTTACAACCAAGCTTCAGCATACAATGAAATTACATTTATGCATAATAATAATGATGAGGTATCTTACCATTTCGCAGTAGACGATCAAGAAGCAATTCAAGGTTTACCATTAAACCGTAATGGGTGGCACTCTGGAGATGGTGGTCAAGGTACTGGAAATCGAAAATCAATTGCAGTAGAAATTTGTTATTCAAAATACGGTGGAGAAAAATTTGATAAAGCAGAAAAAAATGCTGCTAAATTAATTGCATCATTAATGGATAAATTCAACATTCCAATTGATAGAATCCGTAAACATCAAGATTGGAGTGGAAAATACTGCCCTCATCGTACATTAGATGCAGGATGGGATCGTTTTGTAGACATGATTATGACAGAGGTTCGATATCAACAAATTCTTAAATTCGCATCTGAGAATGGATTGTTTGAAGGTTATGATGTTGATTTTAAAGGATTTAATCATAAAGAAAAGCTTTTTGAGATCCCTGGTACGATACCTTGGCGTCCACACGTTATTGTGTATGGTGAAGTTTCGCTTGTTCCTAAAATTACAAATATTTTCGATGTCAAGAAAGTTCTTGATTTAGCACTTACTCCTGAACAAATGGCTGATGAACTGTTAGATATCACACTTACGCAAGAGAAGGTCGAGGTTAACATTAGTCGTGAGGGGCTTGTACTTACACTTTCTAATATGAACCTAGGAGCATTGAATTGTGATGAAATTACATTGACATTTAATTTAGACAACGGGGTTTTTAATATTATCGCAGAAGTTGCAGAAACAAAAGTATTCGAAAATTTAGAAACTACGGTCTATCAACAGTTAACAATTACTGTTCACCCCGATATTCAACAGCCTGGTTTACTCCACGTTCCAATTCGTAACACCGAGCCTCTTAAAGACACAGCAGAAGAAAATGTAGATTACATTACAACTACAGCAAAACGTCATAGGGCGGCTTCTGCGGTTACTTACGCTCTTATATTCGCATCATGCCTGGCAGGAGCAGCTGGTGGTGGATGGGTCCCTGCAACAGTATTGACTGCATTTGCTTTAATAGTTAAATCAGATAAATAATGAAACAAGTACAATAATAAAAAATACGACATAAGTTTAAAATTAATTAACTCATGTCGTATTTTTTATTATTGTACTTGTTTTACAGTTTAAATTATTTTCCGCTTCACCTTTATATTTTTTTTGAGAAGGAACTCTTCAAACTCCTCAGATGATCCTTTTGTAAATCCCGTCTTTTGTATTGGGAGATAGATTTGATTCGCATAAACGATAACAAAATGTTCTTTAAGGTTATGTACCACAGTAATTTTATCGTGTTTGATACTTGTTTCCGCTTCGCTTTTATATCTCGTTTTATCTTCATTTATTGTTGGAATAAACCTATTAAAGGTAAGGGAATCTTCATAAATAGTTATATTAACTTTAGGCTCTCTTCCTTCTGATAGAAGCATCTGATTTTTATAATTTTTTATACCTTGGGAACGATAAATGTAAAAAGGCGTACAGAATGCAACGATGGCTCCCCCGGCACAATATAGAAATAATATGTATTCTTTAAACATATAAGATTCATACCCTATATCAATGAATCCAAACGCTGTGAAAAATATTATAAAACTTATAAGGGTTTTGTTTGATGATAGAGCGACTTCTATATAAGTTTTTTTAGTTAATGTTGTCTGATTTTTAAATAAAATATACATTTTTATCACTATCCCTCTCTAATCCACCTTTTAAACATTTCCATTATAACCCTTTTATGTAATACAAACAACAGTGGATAGATACTGTGTTAGAAGCTCTTTTTATGTCTTGAAAATGTGATTGTTAAGAGCAACTATGAAAAACAAAATCTATCATGCCGAAAAAGGGTAAAAATATCACATATCTGATTTTTTATAATTAATTTAGTGTATTTTAAAGGGGGCGTGCAAAAACGTCTTAGAGAGGATAAAACAAACGTTTAAATGCAAACAAAATACATACAAATTTAAGGAGTTTTGATTATGATTTATGGATATGCGCGTATCTCAACGAATAAACAAAATATAGACCGCCAGAATAGAAATATCTTAAAATTACATCCTGGTGCTAAACTAATCAATGAAACCCACACAGGGACTACGATAGACCGTAAGGAATGGACTAAACTATTTAAACGTGTTAAGCAAGGCGATATGATTATTTTTGATTCAGTCTCACGTATGAGTCGTAATGCTGAAGATGGCGTAAAAGATTACATGGATCTATTTGATAGAGGGGTTGAGCTAGTGTTCATCAAGGAACCACATATCAATACGTCAGTGTATAAGCAACAGTTAGACCATGCTAAATTAGGAATGACAGATAATGACGTTGTAAATGCGGTGTTAGAGGGCGTGACTAAGGCACTTAAACTATTGGCAAAACAACAGATTGAGATTGCTTAAAAGCAATCTGAAAAGGAAGTTCAGGACCTTAAACAACGTACAATTGAAGGGATTATTACTGCTAAAGTTAATGGTAAGGTCATAGGTAGAGCAATAGGATCAAAGATTGAAACCAAGAAGGCTAAGATTATCAAATTATCGAAGTCATTCAATGGAGCTCTTAAAGATAGTGAGGTATTAGAACTACTCAGCATTGATAGAACTACTTATTATCGTTATAAAAAACAGATTAGGGAAGATTTAGAGGTGAAGTAAGTAAGTAAGTGTTTATAAGATTGGTTTTTACAATGAATTAGTTGATGATGTTTCAGTCCTCAGTGAGTCTATTTTCACAAATAGAGGTGACAGATATACCCCTTGTAAATAGATTAAAAGATGATTGTATCAACCCTTATATTCATTGCAGTAACTAATCGAACCGTTGCAAACTAAAAAAAGGAGGGGCCCATCTTAATGAAGTAAAATGAAATAAAAAAAGCTCCACCTGGGACCAGTTAACTCACTTCTATTTTTAACTCTTTATGAAAATATTGTAATGCAGAGAATCTGCAAAATTGCTTATTGCGTTCAACATCAGGACGTTTAGCAGCACGTTTATACCTATTAAGGTACGATTTAAACCCTCCAATTATTTTACTCTCATTGCCTTTTAAAACGTTGTGTTCATGAGATCTTAATCGTGGTTGGCTTTGATAATCTATGTATTTTTGATTTGTAATAATCACTGCTTTAGTATAGTCAAGTCCACATTTATCTTCAGGATTTCTATTATCTGTAATAAAGGCATGATTATGTTTAATATGAGAACGAAAAGGTATAGCAAAATCAAGTCCATCAATCTTAACAGTAAATACAGTATAAGGGCGTTCATCTTTTCTTAAAATTTGAGGATAATCACTTAATGGATAATCTGAATAGAATTGCTGTGTAAGATGCAATATTACAAAGTCGTTAAAATTTTTCATAAAGTCCCCCTATAATAACTATAAAAAAATGACCCCTAAATGAGGGGCCTTTAAGTTCTAATCAATTGGTCTTTCTTTTGTTTAGGCTAGTCGCGACCTACGACTAGAATCATCAATTGAGCTTTCTTTAATTTTTAGTTATTCGCGCTCTACGAACAAAATCATAAGGTTGACGGATATCCCGTCCTTATTATTTTAAACTTATTACAATGTTATTATACGAAAAAGAGTAACATTTTGCAACACTTAAAAGTAATTAACCTCAGTACCTAACGATATAAAAGAATAACGATGTTCTAGGAGCATTTATTTAAACCTATGCCAAATAATGATGAGAACAATTAGTGCCTTAATAAATTCGACCGAAATATACATATAAATCACCTCTTTAATTTTAAGATTTTTTATCATAAACAGTTTGTTGAATTTTTATAACGAATTTTTGCTCGGGCTAATATTAAAATCAACATAGAAAATAAATAGAAACCCAGTGATTAACTAAAGACACTTTTATTACTTAATAAAGTAACCTTGTTTTTTTAAATATTACTATTCATTTTCAGTAGGAAATATAAAAAAAAGAGCTGATTATAATCACCTCTTTTTTTTATTTTCTAAAACCAACTTAAAACTACTAAAACAATTCCTGTCACAATAACAACTAATCTCAAAATCTGAAAACTTAACGACACACACTCTTTAAATAAACTCATTCTAATTTCTCCTTTGAATGCTCATGAATATATTTTGAGATAATATTAAATTCATAACTCCATACTAAACTATTTGATATCACCTTAACAACACTAAAATTTTAGAATTGGTAAGTAATGAAAAAATAAAGGAACACTAGATAAAACTAGAGATTTTTAATTTTGTTAGTATTTCTCACTTGCTGTCTTAGTAGACGAACGATTTCTTGTTGTCCCTGTTTAATTTCTTCCAGATCACATTCATATATTTTGTTAATTGTGTTTACCCGTTTAGTAATCTGATTAATATTATTTCCAATACGGGACACTTCTGACATTAAGTGTTTTAAATCCTTATCATCTGCTGACTTTAGATTAATAACATATCCATCGATTAACATCTTCCTAGCATAGCTTTCAAATTTTTGAAAGCCTAACTTTTCACTATTATTCAGTATCATTTCCTTTTCATCTTCTGTAACTCTAAACATCATTTGTTTAGACCTTGTACGATTCTTCATCATTCAATCTCCTATCTTTTAAAAATTAGGGGATTGGGGTACCAAAAAAATAAACAAAAATGAAAATCAGAGATTTTCATTTTTTCGAAAGTGGCTAGCCACTTTCAATTCTCGCTATTCTACTATTCTCCTTCTCCTACGATTCTTTTATTGTAATTCCCCAAATTTTTTTCCTTTTCAAGAGTTTCAATTCTTCTTAACTGCATAACTTTATTAAACCAAGAAACATAAAACAATTATTCTTCACCTGTTGTCGTGATAATCATTTCTCTGATTTCGCTAGTATTTAACTCTTTAAGTTGTTCAAATAACATGCAAATTCTCCTTTTCATCCTTCGCTAAAGAAGCTTAGACTTTCAGAATCTTACTACTTGATTTATTTCTGATTTTTAATATAAATTTTAAGAGCTACGGTAGTTAAATAAAGAATATATAAGATTAAAATTGCTACAGTTAAAACGTAGAGTTTTTCTAATAACACTATTGTTTTAAATAATAGATTGTTTAATGGATTTGAGCTGGTTATTGAAACTAATAAATTTGACATAAGATTACCTCCTTTTTATTAAACCTCATTAGAATCCTCCAACTCGATGTATTGAGCTACTGCCTGAACAATCAATGAACTTAATAGATCTTGTTTTTTAAATCCACTATACTTCCTATTCAATTTCTCTATCGCTTCAACTGCTGATGGATACAACTTAAATGATTTTGCTATTGGTTCCTCATTGAAATGGAGTGGCTTGAAATCCGAGTCTTTTTCATTAACTTGACTTTCTAAACTGCATACACGCTTCTCTAAATCTTCTATTTTTTTCAAAAGTTGATTTATATTTTTTGTTTCATCCTCGACACCATTTGATTTTTTGGCGTTTTTAGGCTTATTGAAAGGTTTCTTTATCTCCTCTTTAATTTTATAAAACGGAGCTTGTTCTTCCTCTAAAAAAGGCTTCTCTGAGCTTTTAACATATGTTTTTAATTTAGCTGAATAAGTATATCCATTTTCTTTGATACGTTGAGACATTCTATCTTTGCTAATAACACCTCTACAAATATCTCTAAGCTGTAGGCCCGTTTGTCTTTCTTGATTAATGTAGGCTATGATCTCCTCCCAATTATCACTCAACAATAAGTCTTTCTTGTCCACTTTAATCCCTCAATTCTATAATATTATAAAAAATATTACTAGAGTAATACTTTTTATATCTATTAACATTTTCTAAAATAATAAAAATATAATACATAAGTATTCTTTAGTATAATATTTTTATTATTTTATTTTTGTAATATTTTGATAGTTTAAATATATTTCTTTTATGATTTCAAGATATTACTAAAATAGTATAAAAGAACTATCTTTAAAATATCTAGTATCATTTTTACGATAAAATAAACTCTATATGAAATTCAGATAATAAATTCTAGAAATTTTTAACAAAATTCTCTTGAATATATTAAAAAAACTACCTTAATTCGGTAGCTTTATGGTATAATTTATTTAAAATTAAATCGCTTAAATTGAGAAAAACCCCAATCCCTGAAGTTTGGTCGCTACAGGATTGAGGTTTTGAAAGTTTTCGTTCTTGATATAAGATTATTATATACTATGCTCGTATTATTATTCAAGTATATAATAGAAATATCTTTATTTTGTTATATGCAAATTCAGATAATTTTATACGTATCAGACCTGAAAGCACTCTTTAAGCAACAGAAAAGGAGTGCATTTTTTATGCAAAATAATTTTAGAACTATTAAAAATAAGACTAAAAACTTTACAATCATTGATAATACTATCTTACGGGATAAAAATTTATCATTAAAGGCTAGAGGGTTACTGTGCTTTATGCTACATTTGCCTGAAACGTGGGTTTTTACTGAAAAAGGATTAGCTACAGTTACAGGAGAAGGATTAAAGTCTATCAAAAGTGGATTAAAAGAGTTAGAGGATAATAAATATCTATATCGAGTGCAAATGAGAGATAGTGGAGGTTCTTTTGGTTCTATGATGTATTATTTATTTGAACAACCAACAGAAATGAAAGTTGATGGAAAATCAATTAATTCAACTGATCCAGACATACAAATTTCAAAGATTCAAACAACAGATACATTCAATATTGATAAATCACACCCAGATTTTCACTATTTAAACGGTGGTTGGATGTTAGAAGATTAGTAATTGGGCGGAGTTATCCGCCTTTTTTATTTCAATTTATCATTTCACCGATGTTCCCTTTTGATATATCGGTAGCTTACCGATGTTCCCTTTTGGGATAACGCCTTTTGGGATAACGCCTTTTGGCATACTATATAAATACTAATACCATTAAAGAACTAATAAATAATTTATTAACTATACCTTCGTATGTGAAACAAACAATTAAAATATAATAAAACAAAATATTAAACATTAGAAAAGAAACATCTATCATTGGATTCTTAGATAAAGACAAAGTACAACGTCATTATTTATTTGACTTTTTACGCTATGAATAATAATTTTTTCCCAAATAAAAAAAGGATATCCGGCAAATTGCTGAGATGTCCTTTTTTATAGATATAGTACCTATTAGATTTAATTTAATTGCATTCTTTTAAAGTTTTAATTAATAGCTCTCTAACATAGTAACTATTTTTTAGAGCATTATCTGTAATAAATGCTGTTATTCCTTCATCAGCGCAAGCATCTTGAAGACTAATAGGGTTATTATCATTCGAAATTAAACTGTATAGAGTCATAACATCAGTCGTATTTAATGTGAAATTTTCATAAATTGAGCATTTTCTTAAAGTTTGTTCAATTATGAACTCGGTGAAATCAACATTATAAATTAATACATTTTTATTTTTAAGTATTTTTTTTATATTATCCCACTCTATTGCAAATTGAGTTGACAAATAAAATTTTCGGTTAAATAATTCATTATTCTGTAAATCAATAATTGCTAATTCTTTTAATTGATGAT
>OLOA01004419.1_pt1 | contig 10597 bp, 9 predicted proteins | sample 1672201 | NCBI WGS metagenome assembly OLOA01 (sample SAMEA3136658, study PRJEB25190) | human gut metagenome
ATGATGCCGTCGGCACCGGCGGCGGTGGCCGCGTAGGCCATGGGGGCGACCAGATCGGCCTTGCCGGTGGCATGGCTGGGATCGACCACCACGGGCAGGTGGGTCAGATTGTGCAGAACGGGGACTGCGGAAAGGTCGAGGGTGTTCCGGGTGGCGGTCTCAAAGGTGCGGATGCCCCGCTCGCAGAGGATGACCTTGCTGTTGCCCTCGCTCATGATATATTCGGCGCTCATGAGCAGCTCCTGCAAGGTGTTGGCAAGTCCCCGTTTCAGCAGAATGGGCTTGTCGGTCTTGCCCAGCTCTTTCAGAAGGTCAAAGTTCTGCATATTCCGCGCACCTACCTGAATGATATCCACGTCGGCGAACAGATCGAGGGTGGAAATGTTCATGATCTCCGTGACGATGGGCAGCCCCGTGGCCTTTTTGGCCTCCAGAAGCAGCCGGATGCCCTCGTCCTTCATGCCCTGAAAGGCGTAGGGGGAGGTGCGGGGCTTGAACGCGCCGCCCCGGAGAATGGATGCACCGGATTCCTTGACGGCGGAAGCGACGGCAATGATCTGCTCCTCGGATTCCACGCTGCACGGGCCTGCGATCATGGCAAAATACCCGCCGCCGATGCGGGCGTTTCCCGCCTCAATGATGGTGTCCTTGGGGTGGAATTTCCGGTTGGCCTGCTTGAACGGCTCAGAGACCCGCTTGACGGTCTCCACCATTTCCAGGCTTTTCAGAAGGTCGATGTCCACCCGGCTGGTGTCGCCGACCAGACCGAGAATGGTGACCTCCGAACCTTCGGAAATGTGAACGTCCAGATTCATATTTTTGAGCCAGTCCACAAGGTGCTGGATCTGGGAGGGGGTGGTGCCGTTTTTCAATACTGCGATCATTGCTTAACATCTCCTGATAATAAAATAACGCCGCACGGCAATTCGTGCGGCGTCTTGAGATAACCCTTTAAGCTCCTGAAAATTTTCTGCAGCACAAATCGCTATTACTTTTTTCGGGTAAAAAAGTAATAGTAATAAAAGGAAAAGCGCACAGAAGAATTCATGGTGACCATGATAACAGTCTCCTTGTTCAGTAGCTGCGGACATTATACCATGGGCGGCGGAAGATTGCAAGAGGAATTTACGAAAACTGGATTTTTTTGCGGAGCGGCGGTAATTTCGGCAAACCATTGACAGTTCGCTGAAAAAATGGTACAATTTTTTTCAGCGAATAATTGCAGATATTACATATTGAGGAGAGGTTGCATGAAAAAGAATTTGACAAAGCTGGTAAGCATTCTTATGGTGCTGGTAATGATGGTGGGGCTCAGCGGCTGCTCCAACGAGAAAAACGCGGTGCTTGGCTCTTGGAAAGCCAGTATGAATCTGGCCGAGTATCTCAATCAGGGTATTGCGCAGGAGGACGCGACGGCTGCGGAGTATCTGTCGGTCGATTCCTTTTACCTGACCATGGTCCTGACATTCAAAGAGGACAACACCTATACCATTACTCTGGACGAGAACTCCGTGGACGCGGCAGTTGAGCAGCTCAAGATCGATATTCGCGGCGGCATGGAGAAGTATCTTGTGGACATGATGGCGCAGATGGGCGTTGTGATGACCATTGACGAGATCATGAAAGCCAGCAATACCACCATGGATAAGCTGATGGACGAATTCTTCTCAGACGAGATGGTGGAGCAGATGGTGGACGGCGCCTCGAGCGAGGGAAAGTTCAAGGCAAAGAGCGGCAGAATATTCCTGTCCGACGGGCTTGACTATGAGGTCGATCCTAACGTCTACGGCATTTACAAAGTGGATGGCAGCACGCTGACCATTCTGGACTATGTGGGAGAGGATGAGAACTTCCTCGGCATGTACCCGCTCACGTTTACCAAGGCAGGTTAAAAAACTAAAATCGGGCCGATTCGGCCCGATTTTTGCGTCTTTACTGAATATGCGTGTGATTGTTGATATGATCCTGACAGTAGCAGTAGTAGCCCTTGCACTTGGAGCAGTAGCGGAATTCCAGCTCCGGATTTGTCACATCGGTGCGTCCGCAGATCGTGCAGCGGTGGGTGTAGGGGGCTTTCGGCGTGGCGGTGGAGGCTTCGTAGGAGCCGGCGTTGAAATGAATGACCTTCGCCTTGGGCTGCTTGGGCTTCTTGCGGAACAGGCGGCTGGCATTAGCACGCCAGGACATGGGGATTACGTTCAGCACGTCCTTGCCGAAAAAGAGAAAATAGTTGGCAAGGGCGATTACGGGGAACAGATTGTAGGGGAAACGGTCGGTAAACAGGCTGAGCAGCACCAATGCCAGATCGACCAGCGCGAAAATCCACGCCTTTATGGGGATGATGAAAAACAGCAGAAAATTTGCGTCGGGGTACAGCGTGGCATAGCTGAGGAACAGACTCAGGTTCAGGTAGGTGACGCTGGCCTGACCGCCGAAGATCATACAGTAAATGTCCATCATCACCACGCCGGTGAGGTAAAACAGGTTGAACCGCAGGGTGCCCCACACATTTTCCATGGCTCTGCCCAGGGAATAATAGCAGAACAATGTAATGGCGGTGAGCATCATGCCCCAGGCGTCGAAGGTCATGCTTCCGACGCTGTAGGTCAGGGGATAGGTGATCAGCCGCCAGACCTGACCCTGAAGAATGGCCTCCCGATTGAAGCAGAGCGCACTGTACAGAAGCATGCTGCCGGACATCTGGCTGAACAGGTAGACCACGGCGGTGCCGATGACGATGTAAAGCATCAGATTGGGGATGCCCTTATCCCGGTTTTTGAAGCAGAAAAGCTCAAATTTTTTGCGTAAATTTTTCACGGTACTCAACTCCTAATGCTATTTCCTGATTAAAATCTTTTCTAAAGATCATAATGGAAGTTCAGTATAAAAAACGTATCCCCATTCTATCAGCAATTCATTCAAATGTCTATATCGGATTTGTAAACAAAAAGCTTGACTTTTTTAGAAAATCGTGTAGAATACAGTGTTGAACTGCATACAAGCCTTATCAAGAGTGGTGGAGGGAACGGCCCGATGAAACCCGGCAACCTGTTTATACAAGGTGCCAAATCCGGCGGCAAACGAAAGATGAGGATTCGATAGGAGCGCACATCGAATCTTCGGTGTGCGGTTTTTCTTTTTCAGGTATAGTTATAGAAAGAAAGGAAAAACAAAATGGAAAAAAGACTTTTTACCTCTGAATGTGTCACCAACGGACACCCTGACAAAGTAGCGGACTCCATCTCCGACGCCATTCTGGACGCCTGCCTTGCGCAGGACCCCCATTCCCGCGTGGCCTGCGAGACCATGGTCACCACAAATTTCTGCATCATCTGCGGCGAGATCACCACGAAGGCCACCGTTGACTACGCCGCCGTTGCCCGGGAGGCCATCCGGAAGATCGGCTATGTCTACCCCGGCGACGGCTTCGACGCCGACACGGTGGAAATTCAGTGCCGCATCCACACCCAGTCCGCCGATATTGCGCTGGGAACCAACGACGAGGTCGGCGGCGCGGGAGATCAGGGCATGATGTTCGGCGGCGCCTGCACCCAGACCCCGGAACTGATGCCCCTGCCTGCAGCCCTCAGCCGCGCCCTGTGCAGCCGCCTGACCCAGTGCGTCCACGAGACGGACTTGCTTCGCCCCGACGGAAAGACCCAGGTCACGGTGGAATTCGACGAGCAGGGCAACGTGGTGGGAATCGACACCGTGGTCGTCTCCATCATGCACAGCGCGGATTTTGCCTTCGAAGCGCTGAGAAAGTATGTCCGGGAGAACGTGATCGCCCCGGTTCTGGAGCGTTACGGCTTCCACATTGAGAACGTTGCCCATATCCACATCAACCCCACCGGCAATTTTGTCATCGGCGGCCCCAACGGCGATACCGGCCTGACCGGGCGGAAGATCATCGTGGACACCTACGGCGGCTATTTCTCCCACGGCGGCGGCGCGTTCTCCGGAAAAGACCCCACCAAGGTTGACCGCAGCGCGGCGTATATGGCGAGATACATGGCGAAAAATCTGGTCGCTGCTGGTCTTGCAACCAAGGTGCAGGTGCAGCTGGCCTACGCCATCGGCGTCGCCCAGCCGGTGTCCCTTCGGGTGGACAGCTACGGCACCGGCAAGATCTCCGACGAAAAAATGACGGAGCTTCTCCGGCAGACCTGCGACATGACCCCCGCCGGGATCATCCGCAAGCTCGACCTGCGCCGTCCCATCTACGCGGACACCGCCGCCAACGGTCATTTCGGCATCGAGAGCCGCCCCTGGGAGCAGACGGATTTGGCGGACAAGCTGCGCCAGCTTTCCGGAATCTAACAAAAGACAGCGGGGGAGGGCAAATGGCCTTTCCCCGCAAGTTTTTATATTCTCTTGGCAAATCGGGAAGAATATGGTATGATACCCTCAGAAAAAGGTCGGGAGGAATTCCTATGCTGGATTTTATCAGAATTGCCTGCGCCGTACCGGCGGTCAGGGTGGGGGACACGGCGAAAAACGCGGAGGACATCTGCGCCTATATCGGGAAAGCGGACGCGGAACAGGCGGATATCGTCCTGTTCCCGGAGCTGGCGCTTACCGGGTATACCTGTCAGGACTTGTTCTTTCAGGACACCCTCTGGACGGGAGTTCAGCAGGGAATCCGAAAAATTGCCGACTGCACAAAAGACCACCCCAACGTAACGGCGGTGGTGGGACTGCCCGTCCGGACGGGAATGCGGATGTACAACTGCGCCGCCGTCATTTCCCGGGGAAAGATTCACGCCCTGGTGCCGAAGACCTACATTCCCAATTATAATGAGTTTTACGAAAAGCGCTGGTTTTCCTCCGGGGCGGAGGTGACGGAGAATGTGGCGGAGCTTCTGGGCGAGCCTGTCCCCGTTCTCCCGAGAGCCGTTTTCCGCGTTGGCGGAACGCTGCTGGGCGTGGAGATCTGCGAGGATATGTGGACGCCCCTGCCGCCGTCTACGTTTCTGGCGCTGAACGGCGCGGAGGTGATTCTGAACCTCTCCGCCTCCAACGAAACCATCGGCAAGCGCGCCTATCGCCGGGGGCTGGTGCAGCACCAGTCCGCCGCGCTGAACTGCGTCTACGCCTACTGTTCCGCCGGTTCCACGGAATCCACCCAGGACTTGATTTTCTCCGGGCAGAGCCTGATCGGGGAGGACGGAAGGCTCCTTGCCGAAACGGAAGAACCCATCGCGTCGGACTATATGCTGGTCTGCGACTGCGACCTTGGCAGAATCCGCGCCGACCGGATGAAAAACAAGGGCTTCAAGGACGCCGCCCAGCAGAATCCGGGACATCCCGCCGTCCTGATAGACACCCGCGCCCCGGAGCTTCGCAGCGACGGCACGCGCTACCCGTTGGCGAAGCTGCCTTTCGTCCCCGCGGGGAAGCAGAACCGCGTCCAGCGGTGCATGGAAATTTTCCACATGCAGGTGGCGGGGCTGAAACAGCGGCTGTCCATTCTGGGCAGCGCGAAAGCGGTCGTCGGCATTTCCGGGGGACTGGACTCCACGCTGGCGCTGCTGGTGTCCGTGGAGGCCATGCGCCGGCTGGGGCGGCCCGCGTCGGATGTCTGCGGCGTGACCATGCCCTGCTTCGGCACCTCCGACCGGACGTACAACAATTCCTGGGAGCTGATGCGCACGCTGGGAATCTCCAGCAAGGAAATCAATATCAAGGATGCGGTGAACCTCCACTTTTCCGACATCGGCCACGACCCAAGTATCCACAACGGCACCTACGAAAATTCCCAGGCCAGAGAACGGACGCAGATTCTCATGGACTATGCCAGTGTCGTCGGCGGCATCGTGGTAGGAACGGGGGATTTGAGCGAGCTGGCTCTCGGCTGGTGTACCTACAACGGCGACCACATGAGCATGTACGGCGTGAACGCCTCCATCCCCAAGACGCTCATCCGCTGGATGATCGACGCGATTTCGGAAATGCCCGCCTTCGCCCCCTCCCGGGCGGTGCTTCAGGACATTCTGGACACCCCCATCAGCCCGGAGCTGCTGCCCCCGGACGCCGAGGGGAAGATCGCCCAGCACACCGAGGATCTGGTCGGCCCCTACGCGCTGCATGACTTTTTCCTGTACTATGTCCTCCGCTTCGGCTTCCGCCCCACGAAAATCTACACCCTGGCCTGTCGGGCGTTCGCGGGGGATTTTGAGCCGGAAGTCATCAAAAAATGGCTGAAAACCTTCTATCGCCGGTTCTTCACCCAGCAGTTCAAGCGCAGCTGCCTGCCCGACGGCGTGAAGGTCGGCTCCGTCACCCTCAGCCCAAGAGGGGACTGGCGGATGCCCAGCGACGCCGGCGCAAGACTGTGGCTGGACGAAGTTGAACAACTATAAATTGTGTACCCCCGGTTCAGACGAACCGGGGGTTTCCTGTGCTTATGCGCCAACCTGACAATTTCCACTCGTTCTTGAGATGCAGTCAATAAAATTTTTTGCTTAGCACGCATTACTCAAGTTCTTTTACAATATCAAGGTATCTTCCGCATTTTAATTTCTGGGCATAATTCAGTATTTTTTTGTGAACATCAGCTATACTTTCTGCAAATATCGTGCTATAATATGTTCTACACTAAATAATATTAGGAGACTTCTATATGGCACTGATTATTTGCCCCGAATGTGGAAAAGAATACTCTGACCGTGCAGGTGCTTGTCCAAACTGTGCTTGTCCGGCACCTCATGTTGGCAGCACAGAAGTTCCTGGCAACGCAATATCGCCGCCAAAAGAAAAAAAGAAGCATTCGATTATTCCATTCATCATCTTAATCGCACTTTTTGCTGTTGGTGCCTGGTATGCCTACCGCGCCTGGTCGTATAATGATGGCCTTAATGCCATGTATTCTGGTGATTACTCCACCGCCAGGAAACGTTTGGAAGGTCTTGATTATAATGACAGCAATTGGGTATTGAATGATATCTCTTTTTTTGAGGACATGGAGGCAATCGTAAGGGAAGAGATATCTCGTGGCTATGACGACGTTACGGACATCATGGAAGAGGCTTCGCAAACTCTGGAAAGAATCAGGAAATATCAGGCTATGGAGTTCCATACTGACGGTTTGGATTCAATCGTCGATCAATATATAGAGGGACTCGAACGCATCGTCAATGCCTTCGACTCCGACTCCGCCAATGCGGTTCAATTCGAATTACTTGCCGGAGGATACTATTGCGATCAAGCAATTGTGAATTTGCACGAAAGTTTTGGATTCATGCAAAACAGTGCGGTATATGACCGTGTTTATACCGATATTCTCTCCGAAGAAAAAGCGTATCTTACAGCATTAAGCGACTTGGCTGAAAGTGGACATGTGGAAACAAAAGATGGCGACTTCTGGAACAACACTGTCAAACTATATCTGCGAAATGACACAAACTATAAATACGAGCAGATTTATGTTTTCAGATTTTGTAGATATGACAGCGACGAATTACTGGATAGTGTTACAACGGATACTCTCGAAATAGAACCGCATTCGGAATATACTGTTTCTATTGATGTCCCGCAAAGTGCGAGAAATGGGTACTCTGTCAGTTACTCCTACTATATTCTTGATGTGGATATTGCGGGCTAAGTATACCGATGATTGTATTCGTGGGATTAATCTTGGAATCTTTGCCCAGCTATGTGTAAATATTGGTTGTTGCCGATGGAATGTAACCCAGCTATGCCGAAAATCGTAGAAGCAAATGCGGGGCGTTAAAATCGCGGTATTTATCAGCATCCAGACATCCCAAATAGGCCTTAAGCCAATGGCTTGAGGCCTATTTGGGATGTTCCGTTTGCCCTTTTCAGGCTAAGGGGGGTTACCTACAATAGACGAACAATTCCTACCCAACCAGACATTCCCATAAAATGCAAGGGGTAATTACAAAAGAATGGGCTGAATCTGCCGCCCCGCCAGCGCTTCCGTCATGGCCTGGGGAATCATCGCAAAGTCCGCGACCATGCTGGTGGGCTTCTTCACGGCGTCGTCCTGCCCGAAGGGGACAAAATAGTAGTGCTTCCGGGCAAGGAGTCTGCCGATATTCTCCGCCGCGCCCGCCAGCGCGTCGTTGCTGGACACGGCGACGAGAACCGGGCGGCCGTTGCGCAGGTGACTTTTCGCCGCCATGGTCACCGGGGTGTCGGCGATGGAATGGGCGAGCTTTGCCAGGGTATTTCCGGTGCAGGGGGCGATGATGAGGATGTCGAACAGCTTTTTCGGCCCCACCGGCTCCACCTGGGCAAGGGTGTGCAGCGGCGGTGTGCCGCAGATGGTTTCCGCCATGACGATATGCTCCCGCGCCGTCCCGAAACGGCTGTCAACGCTATAAGCGGCGTCGGAAAAAATGGGGGTCACGTGATGCTCCCGGCTGAGCTGCTCCATAACGGGGAACACAATAGAATAAGTACAAAACGAGCCGCACACGGCAAATCCGATTTCCATAATCATTCCTCCCTGCACAAGCGAACGTAGGTTTCCGCGATCAGACGGCCGGAGCTTTCCGGCATGTGGACGCCCGGCAGGCCCCGCGCCACGATGACGGAATCGCCCTCCATGCCGGTTTTGGACGCAAGGTCGATTTTCACGCAGTCGGGGTGGCACTGGGCGAGCTGTTCCTTGGTCAGCAGCCTTTCCGGCGCGGTGTTGAGAATCAGGCGGTATTTGCCCAAAGTCTCTGCCATCCGGGCGGTATCCACCGCGGCGTAGCCCAGCCCCCGGCACATGGCGCGGTCGGCGTTCTTCCGCGCCGCGACGGTCAGGTCAGCCCCCAGCGCGTGGAGAATCTGCCCCAGGCATTTTCCAATGCGTCCCCAGCCGATCACCAACACGGGACACCGCCGCAGGGTCATGGGCAGGTAGGACAGGGCGATCTCCACGGCGCATTCGGCGGTTATGTAGGCGTTTTCCGCCTGATACTGGGCGTCCTTCAAAAAATCGATACACCGGTAATTGTCCAGCGCCGGGTGGTCAAGATTTCCACCGCAGACCGTCACGTCCGGCGGAAGCTGCGCCAGCAGATTTTCCACACTTCCCCCCATGCGAAGCGTCCCATCCGGCGCGAAGCTGGGAACGTCCAGCAGTACCGCGCCCACGTCAGAGCCGGGGCGCTCGGCCAGATCAATGTAAAAATTTCCCAGATATTCTCCGGCATAGCGGGCGGCGTGCCGCCGGCGCAGTAAAGCCGTTTGCCATCCATCGGCATCACTCCTTCCTGCCAGAATATGCAGGGCGTTCTCTGCTGGTGCTTGATTTTTCGGAACTTTTCTGTATAATGAAAGAAAAAGGGGTGAAGCGTATGCAGAGACTTGGATTTATACATGATATGATGGACGTGAAGGTGCTGATCCTGTTCGTGATGGCAAGGGTCAACTACCCCGTGAATATGCAGCAGATCTACGAGCTTTGCTATCAGGACGACTGCCTGAGCTATTTCGACGTCTGCACCGCGATTCCTGAAATGGTGAAGTCCGGCCACCTGAAGCAGGTGGAGAACGATTGCTACGAGATCACGGACAAGGGCAAGGCGGACGGCTCTCTGACGGAGGATTCCATCGCCTACACGGTCAAATGCCGGGCGGACAACGCCGTCAACCGGTTCAACCGTCAGATTCGCCGTTCCAGCTTCGTCAAGACCCAGATCATTCCCCGGGACAATGGGGACTATTCCGTGGTCATGGCGCTGGACGACGAGATGGGCAATCTGATGACGCTGGAATTGCTGGCACCGAACCAGCGTCAGGCGGTGCGCCTTGGGAAGCTCTTTGAAAAGAAAGCGGAAGCGGTCTACAATCTGACCATGGCGGAGCTGCTGGACGATGAGGACGAAGCGGACGATTGAGCCTACCCCCTTGTCGGAATGAGGAAAATGTGGTATAGTAACCTTACACCGAAAGATCGGTGAAACGAAAGGAGCTGCCGCATATGAAATTCCAGTACAGTGAGAAAAAAGTAAAGCTTCCCGGGAATGTCCACGCTTATGCCGAGAAAAAGGTCATGAAGCTGGCGCGCTTTTTTGAGGAGGATGCGGAAGCACTCATCGTCTTTTCTGTAGAGAAGAACCAGAACAACGTGGAACTCACCGTTCACGGTGCGGGAACCTGGTTCCGGGCAAGTGAAAGCACTTCGGATATGTTCGCGTCTATCGACGCCGCCGTCGCAACCATCGAGGGACAGATTCGCAAGAACAAGACCCGGCTCGCCCGCCGTCTGCGTCAGGATGCCTTCACCCGCACGGTGCAGGAGGAGACCAGCTTCGTTCCGGAGACGGAGGAAGACGATCTCAGCCTGAAGAAAGTCAAGAGCTTCTACTTCAAGCCCATGACCCGCGAAGAAGCGGTCATGCAGATGAACCTGCTGGAGCACAATTTCTTCGCGTTCCGTGACGAGGACAACGGCGGGAGCTTTGCCGTGGTGTACCGCAGAAACGATGGGGGCTACGGCCTGATCGACGACGCGGAATAAGAAAACAAGTGAATTTGGAAGCCTCTCCGGAGGCTTCCAAATTTTTTCAGAAAATGTCGAATTTGGGCTTGACAAAGGGAAAGCGGCGTGGTAATATATGCAAGCTGTTTCGAGAGAGAC
>OLOA01004420.1_pt1 | contig 10595 bp, 20 predicted proteins | sample 1672201 | NCBI WGS metagenome assembly OLOA01 (sample SAMEA3136658, study PRJEB25190) | human gut metagenome
CGTAGTCTCCTGTTGCCGAAGATGCTCCGTAGTCTCCTGTTGCCGAAGATGCTCCGTAGTCTCCTGTTGCCGAAGATGCTCCGTAGTCTCCTGTTGCCGAAGATGCTCCTTTGTATCCTGTTGCCGAAGATGCTCCACAGTATCCTGTTGCCGAAGATGCTCCGTGAGATTCATCAGAGTCCGCTTCTTTCTTTACTCTTTCCGTAGTGTATTCAATAGCTGCTTTTACCAAACCTGCAATATTAATCTGTGCTCCAATTTTGATTTTGGTGGAAGCAATTTTTGAATCTCCATTATTTCTTTTGGAAAATTCGCCTTCCTGTTCGACTTCATGATAAACACTACAATTTGGCGAATAATAATAAAAGCAATCTAACGGATACTCGCAGGCATGGAAGCCCGAATTGCATACATCAGCTTGTTTTTCCTCATACTCCCCTCCCTCCTTATACTGAAAATCACGGCAAGTCATATCTTTATGGAACCCTTTGTAAGATTTAATTTTATTCTCCATCTTATTTTCCCTCACTTTCTTCAATAATTGTGTATTTGAATCTACCCTTTCCGGAATTGTGCCACTGTCCAATTCCATTTAATTCTCCATAATCAAGCCATGATTTAAGATTCTTTGCAAAGGTATCTTCTAGGCATTTAATTGTAAATTCAATTACCGTTCCGGCCGGTGCCGCTTCTGAATTTGCTAATGCGACCCTTTCTCCCTGTGCAGTCTGTGCTCTAAGCGGTCTCTGGCAATCGGTTAATCCCGCTCCCTCTGGAAACTGTAAAAGAATTTTTCTTGGAAATACAAATACCAGATTATCAATTTTGGTTTTGTATGCCGGTATCTTTTTTACATAATTAAAAGCTTTTGCCGCATTTTTAAGAAATCCCTTAATCTGATAATCATATAAAAACGGATTTCCTTCTCCATCTTTTGGAAAAATAGTTTTTCCTTTTTCAATCACTGCATCGACGCCAATAGCTTCAATCTCCTCTTCTCTAGAAGGAGCATCTGGTGCTTTGCTTGCAATAAATTCTGCATGAATTTCCTTATCATTATTTGCACTTCCTAACAATTCTTCGATAAACTCTGCTCTGATTTTTAATTCTTTCATTTCTGTTTCTCCTTTTCTTAAATACTTAATATTTTTCATTTCTACTCAGCACATTTCTTTTATTCGCATTTCCGATGCTTTTCCATGCATTTGACTGCTTATCTTTGCCCTTACTTCGCTGCACGGAACTGCACTGTACTTTTCCTTTTCACCACGTCTTATTTCATTTCCACACCATTCCCTTTCTGAACTGCACAGTGCTGGGCTACTCCATGTATTTCTGCGCTATGCCATCGCTCTGCCCTGCATCATCTAGCACCACTCTGCCCTGCCATTTCATTGCAGTACAATCAACTCTGCTCATTTCCGTGCCATACTATGCAGTTCCATTGCGAATCAACGCTTTGCTACTCTTCGCTGTTCCAATGCCTTATAACGCGATTCGATACCTTTCCCGTTGCTTTTCGGGTTTAGATTTAGAATTCAATTACCGATAATGTAGTGTTGTCATTTCTCTCTAAAAGAATCAGCTGCCCTTCTATATCTGGTACCCTATCTGAATCAAGACTTTCGCTATCATCAACAAAAATAGGGATATTTAATCCGTTCATTTTCTGTAAACCTTTAACAAGATCTATTTCACAAAGAATCCTATCTCCATGATTCAACCCTTTGAAATAGTTAATTCCATCCACAACCATCTTGCACGTTTCTACCGGATTGCCCTCAATGGTGTATTCCAAAAATTCAAATTCGAAGTGATTAAAATATTGGTTTATTTCATCCGCCAAAGCTTTATTCTTTTCGATTGAAAAGTTAAGAACCGAATCTATCTTTTGTTCAAGATTGGCTTCTACCTGGGATAGTTCTCTTAATTCCGCATTAAGCGTGTCAAGCTGATTTTTTTTATCTTTTTCAGCCTTTTCGGACGCCTCAATCTGCCCCTTAAATAAGGCAATACTTTCAATGGTGATTTCTTTTGCTTCAGATATTTTTTTTCTGGTGTCAGTTTTAGACATTTCAATAAGTGCTTTTTTCTTGTTATCTATCTGGTTATTAATAGATATAACTTCATCATTTCCGGTCAAATTAGCATGCGGTGGAACAGCGTCCAGTTCCTTCCGGGCTGCGGTGATTTCTTTTTTGCTATTTTTAATAGCTTCATCTAGTTTTGAAACTTTTCCTTCCAGTTTAGAAAATTCTTTCTTAAATGATTTCAGATTCGCCGCTGCCTTATTACCTGTCAAAGTAATTCGACTTAAATTCTCTTTTTTGTCTGATTCAAACTTCTGTTCAAGCATTTTCTGCGTATCTATACGACTTTTTTTGCTACTTTCCCATTTTCCTCTAGCTTTTTCTTTCATTTCATCCGGAAATTCCTGCCCACAAGTTGGACAAATGCAAGAGTTTTCATCGAATTCTTCCGCTTCAATCCTTTTTAATTCGCTTTCGTCAAATTCCTGTTTCCTAACTTCAACATAATCTTTTCTAGCTTTCTCCAGAGTTTTCTGAGCGCTCTCTATCTCCTGCTTTAATTCTTCCATCCTGCTTTCAATAGCTTTTTTCTCAGTTTCAAGATTAGTTTTGCACTTTTCGAAACCGTTTAATTCTTCCCTGACAGCCATTCTTTTCGCAATCAGTTTATTTTCTTCTCCCGAAACAATATCCTGCTTTCTCTTTTGCAATTCTAAAATTTCAGAATTTAGTTTGTCAGATGCCTCTAATGCATTATTTAACCGCGTTTCTTTCTCTTTCAGCTCTTCTAGCTGTTTTTCGGCTTCCTCTTTTTGCTTTCGCAAAGAATCCACATCAACTTTTACAAGCTCTCTGCCCTGTTCGTATTTGATTTCTGTATTTTTTGCTGCTACTTTCTTTTTCTGCTCATTCAGTTGCTTTCTAAATTTTGAAAGAACATCTTCCACTTTATGACCTTCCAAAAGCTCTGCAATATCTGTGTATTGAGGATTTTGAGCAATAAATTCCTCGATTTTAAAACCAGATAATCGTTCCAAGAGCTTTCTTGCTTCGTTTGTATTTTTTTGTAAAACATTTAAAAACGGAACAGGATTGCTACACATAAGAAGCGTATCTGGGGTCGTGATATTTTCAGAAATCCATTCGGTAAAAGCTCTATTGCTAACGGAATAATTATCCACTTCAATTTTTGTTTCATTTCCAGAAAAGACCTCTTCTGTTTTTCCTCTAGGCTTTTTCCATTTCTGACGTGTAGTTTTCTGAATTGTGTGCTCTTTCCCGTCAATATCAAGGACAACCCTCCTTACTACATCTACTTTGGGGATTTCCTGCCCATTCTCTTTTCTACGAATTTCATCTGGCTCTTTTCCGCTTGCCATCTTTCCGGTGAGCGTGTCAAAATATCCATCCATAAGCGTTGTTTTTCCAACACGGTTTCTTCCGCTCACTTTACTTCTTGCAAACATCGGCAAACTTATCCCTGAAAAATTTTTATAATTTTCCAGTTCGATTTTTTTTACTAATACTTCTTTCAACTTTTAGGCTCCTTTCTTCTTTTTATCCTCTATCCTCATTAATCCAGATAGAGAAATTTCATAAAACGTATGTGGAATATCATTTTTCGTTCCTTCCCTACTTTGAAGCCTACCTTTCCCACAAACTCTGGTTTTTTCTGGTAGATCACGTGCAAATTCCGCAATCCTGTTCCAACAAATACACGGAAGGAAGTCTGCTCTATTAAATTTTCTTGCCGCAATTACTGACACATATGTCACGCTAACGCCTTTCCCTGTCGTATGAAATTTGGGGGTTAAATATATGCTTCCACAAACAGAGCATATATTTTTATACGTTCCCTCTGGCACATTCCACATTTCCTTACAGAATACAAATGAATTGATTTTTTCATCTTCTTTTCTTGACTGGAATCTTCCAGTCAATTCCACAAACATTCCTTTTTCAATATGAATCATGTTATCTACAACTTTATTTGGAATAATTAACGGGATTACATCACATACCCCACTTAATCGTTTAATAATAATTGATGTTTTAAAAAAACTTTCTGAATTAGTTTTGTGACTAAATTCTAATGGCTTTTCAATTTCTCCAGCTAATCTCACTTCGTTTGTGTCTTCCAAATTTACCGGAATTACATTACTCATCACTTTTGCCTCCTTCCCAGTCAATTAATTGGTTTAATCTGCTCATGCAACGAATATAACCATCTTCCGCCTTTTTATCATCTTGAAATTCTCCTTTAAACGGAATATGGAATTCTTCAATTCTTTCTTCTGCTGCATCTTTCCTCAAAATGCGAATCACTGCAACATCTCCGAATAACAACGAGACATAATGCCCGGCATTTTGTGCCGCATCCACTTTGTAAAGCACTTCTGCCAAATCCTTAATGTTAATCATTCCCCAACCTCTCAATTAAAACAAAAATATTATTGGGTGCATACTTTTTATCGCCCCGCCAAGGGTCATTGTGTGCAAGCACATTCATCCAGCTGGCTGCGATCCATATTTCAAATAAAATACACACCACAACAATTATATTTCCTACTACTTTCCACGCTTTCTTTCTAAAATTCTGCATAATGTTTCTCCTATCAGGACTCCGATTGCTATGCCCGAAAATATTCTTAACATCTTAATTTTTTTCTCCTGTTCTTTGATGATTTCAGAGGCAACTCCTCCATCTTTTTCCTTCTCTTTCAAACATCTTGCAATTTCCTGTACAATTTCATCCCAAGTTTTTTTATCTTCCATGACTCCTCCTATGCTGTTGCTAATTAATAAAAATATGTTAAAATCTTCATAATCAGCATTTATTCGTGTGGCACGAATTCAAAATTAGCCTTTCCGCACTGAAATTGGCATTTTAACGCATCTGCCAGCGAAACAATGTTGATTAAGGATGGTTCATAATCCCCTTTTTCGTATTTATAGAGCGTGCAGACACATATTCCTACTTTTTCCGCAAGTTGTGCCTGCGTCCATCCCTTTCCTAGCCTTGCTTTCTTTAAGGCTTCTGCAAATGTCGGACTCATTTTCCTTCCTCAACTACATCATTCATTTTTTTGATAGAATCCATCAAATTCTCAAAAGCTTCTCTCTGTTTTGTGTTATCCAGATTTATTGTAGACTCTTTCACTTTAAATCTTCTTGTTCTTCCAGCGATTGCAACGCAAGTCACAGTAAAACCAATAACCGCTCCAAAAAACATTCCTACTCCAAACGCAACAATTATGTCTATGTACATCCCTAATCCTCCAAAATTTCAACAAATTCAATTTTATCTTTGTTGCGTTTTAACATCGTCGTTTCCTCAAAATATGCATTTATCTCCTCAAAAGAAGAAAACAAAACTGGGAGGGCCGTTTTATAATGAAGTAATTCCCTTCCATCTTTTGGGTTGATAAGCTTTCCATCTATAACATTGTAAATGCGACCTGTTTCAAATCCGCAACATCCCTTGATACACACAACCTTTCCGTTGTAAACTTTTCCTTTCCCTTTGATATCCTGCAATCTTTCAAAAGCCAGCTTTGCACCAGTATCAAAATTAAAATCGTCTACCGGATTGTATCTCGCAATTCCCTTACATTTTGTGGTCTTGTCCAGAGCGATTATATTGTTCCCATCTCGATAAATGATAATTTCTTCTCTGGAAGCAAGTTTTAATTCATCTGCCTTGAAGTAATAGCAGTCTTTTTGATTTTCAAAAGCAAGTACATAACGATACTGATACTGCTTATCTGGCACCATAAAAGTGATTTCTGCAATCTCTCCTTTTAAATTGCCATGTTCTTTCGTCGGCTTTGCGATGCTTACTTTGTCTCCTACTTTAAATTTTTTACTCATAACTCTATCCTTTCTTGAATAAAAGTGATATACTCCATTTCATAGAGGAGGAATATCATGGTTAAAAACGGAAACGATTTCTTGGGTCTTTTAATTGAAAACGTTAATTCAGAAAACGAAATCAACCAAGACACTTTTATGAAATTAACTGAATTGAATTTCGGAACATATCGCCAATATTTGGTTTCCCTCAAGCACAAGGGATATGTATATTCTGATATATCCGTTGTTTCTCCGACCGAATTAGGGAGAAGAAAATATCTTTCTAATTCTCAAAAAGTTAAGAAAAAACTATTTTATTTTTCCAAACTTTCTCTCAAATTCTTCGTGGGAATTTTTAGCGGAATTATCATCGCCATCGTTTCCGCTCTCGTTATCTGGTATTTTGGTCCGAATTAATCCTAGCGTTTTTAAGATTAGCAAAATGTTGTATACTGGAATATCCGGCATCAGCATCATGAATAAATTAATCTGGCACAAATCATCATATTGCTCGTCAGTAAGCTCTATTCCGATTTTTTTGAAATCCTCTTTCGAGGTTGAAAATATTTCTTTTTTCTTCTTCCTTTTCACGTCTGCCTCCTATAACACTGCAAATCTCTGCTGGCAATTTGCTTCCTGAATCTCTAACTTTGTATTTGTCGAAGGCGTCCAAGAATCTACATAATCAACAGCTTCTTCATATCTCTTACGAGGGATATTATTTCGGCTGTTTACTTTGAATCTGTCCTGTAGATCTCGATTGCATTCGGAAAACACCTTCTTGCTCATACAGTGATAAGCTTCTGTATTTTTACCGCCAAGTGCATCCAGTACAACCCGATTAACATGTTTTTTCAAAGTCTGCTGCTGCCCATAGTCGATAACCATATTCTGCTCCAAATTTTCAATTCTGGATTCGTGGTCACTAAATCCTGTAGCAAGAAGTTTAATCTGTTCCGCTGGCGAGGTTGGCACTTTATACCCTCCCGTCTTCCTAATGGACGGAAGAACCTCTTTGGTTACCCAGCGTTTGAATCGTGTCGCAGACTCTAACTTGCTTCCAAATATTAAAGAGTACAGTCCTGACTCATTAATAATGGTCATTTTCTGTACGCCACCAAGGGTGCCCTGAATCGGGGCGTCCTTTTTATCTTCACTATCAACATGGGTTGCAATAGCATTTCTAGCTTTGGCGTATCCTAATGATTCTGCCACATCCCTTCCAACAAACCATGGTTCATCTTCAATTACCATCGTGCGAACCTCTCCAAATTCTTCATTTGTAAAAACTGTCAAATCTAACATCTTAATCACCCTTTCTATTTTTTAGGAAGCTTAGGTTCGAGAAATTTATCTGTTCCAACTGATAATGCTCCACAAATTAATTCGTATTCGTCGAAATTTAACTTGCGATTTCCATTAAGTGAAAGATTCAATTTCTGAACGGAAATTCCTGTCTTTCCAGCTACAAAAGTTTGAGTTATGCCGTTATTTTCAAGGTATAACTTGATTTTCTGTCCAACACACATTTTTATTCTCCTTTCTGTTGATTTCGATTTCTTCGAACAACTACAGTATAACTTCGAACTTTTCGAATGTCAAGCATTTTTTTCGAGAATTTCGAAATTTTATTATTGACTTTTCGATAATTTCGATGTATTATTATTACTGAAAGGAGGCAATATGACTTTCGGTGAAAAGCTTAAACAAGCAAGAAAAGGGAAAAAATTAACTCAACGAGAACTTGCCGATGCAGTTGGAGCAAAACACAATTCAATAAGTGATTGGGAAAAAGATAAATGTAGACCAGATATGGATACAATAGAATTGCTTTGCGGTGTTTTGGAAATCACTCCTACATATCTTGTGGGTTCTCAAAACAATAATAAGCCTAACGAAATCGTAGAAAATATTATAAGCCAGCCCGATATATTAGAAATGCTGACACAATATTCACTTCTCGATGACGAAGATAAGCAAGCCATCAAACAAATAATTTCTTCCCTAAGTAGAAAAGGCAGGGATTAATTCCTTGCTTTTTCCTCACTTAAATAAAAATTGTGCCTTCTATATTGCTCCTTATAAAATCGTGACGCATTGATTACTCTCAATATCTGCAAACATCGTTTCTGGATGATATTCGTCTCTCAAATCACTGTTTTTATAATCTACGGATTCTATCTGGAAACAGATGTTTGCACCACTTTGAGTATTAAATACTTTTAAATACTTCTTTCCGTCTTTTGAGAAACACATCAGACGCGTTTTATCTGGTATCTTCACAACTCTTACTGGAAAGAAATGTCGAAATAATCTTTTAAGCATTATTGGCCTCCACGTCAGGCAGGTAAAGATTTCGCTTCTTTATCTTTTGCGGCAAATTTATTTGTAAAGTAAATCTGCCCTTTTCCTGTTACTTTGGTGGTTTTGCTTATGTGTGTCGAGCCATCTGGCTTCGTAATGCTGGTTTCCTTAATCTCGAAAAGTCCCATTTCCATAGATTTTTGCGTTGGCATATTGTAATCTGAGCCTTTTCTTTTGATTAAGTATCCTTTCTCACGCATCCATGCAAACAGTTTGTTCTGCCCAATGTCAGCTCCGTTCTGTTTGAGAATCTTAGCCAGTTCTCCGACAAGTATTGAAGTTTTACTCGTAGCCACGGCATCTGCAAAAACTTCTTTCGGTTTCATGCGGCGGTTATCTGCCAGCAATGCCGCATTATCAGATTTCAATGACTCAATAGTTTTGTCAGCCATTTTTAATGCTCTGGCAAATATCTGTTCTGGTGTGTTCCAGGCTTTTTCAAGGTCAATAAAGTACTGACGAATCAGTTTCCCTTTTTCTGTTCTGGACATTAAACAAATGTGTTTTGCCATGTCTACGGACAATTTGTAATCCTGCAAAGTCTGTTGCCCACCATATTGATTGCCCTGTACTTTTAGGTACGCCCCACAAAAATCTTCATTTTCAATAAATCCTTGTGAGTTTGTTTCGAACCACATCGAAAATCTTTTGCTTATTCCAAGTGCTCTATGCAAATCTCTTGCGGAGACAGTCGGCTGCTCCGCATCATAATTAATAGGAATTAAAACATTCATTTACCCTCTCCGTTCTTTGTGTTATTCAATTTAATTGAATTTATCAGGCATAAAAATAAAGTCTATTGGAATTCCTGATAATTGACTCATTATCTTTAATTGAGACAAACTAGGTTCTGTATTTCCTTTTTCCCAATTAACGACTGTAGCATTAGAAACTCCGAGTTTTTTAGCCCATTCTTTTTGTGTACATTTTGCATTCACTCTTACGGCTTCCAACGAAATTCTTGGCATTTGGTTCACCACCTTTCTTTTGTGATTTTATTTTAATTCAATTCAATTGAATTGTCAATACTAAAATTCAATTTAATTGAAAAATATATTGAATTTATTTTAATAATGGTTTATAATACCTTTTGAAAGGAGGGTAGTTTTAATGACAGACGAAGAACAAAAAAAGATATTCGCCAATAATTTAAGCGAATATATGGCACTCAACGGAAAACAGCAGATTGATGTTTCTAGGGAATTGGGCATAAACGCCCCCACTTTAAACATGTGGTGCAAGGGAAAATCAATGCCTAATCCATCTAAATTAAGAAGATTGGCTGATTACTTCGGAATCGGAACATCTGATTTAATAGAAGATAAAAAGCATGGAGATTTGGACTCTCAATATGCTGATGCCGTAACAAAAATTGGGCTATACGATGAACGATTTAAGAAATTTATGATAGCTTATTATAATAAGCCAATTGAAGAAAAAGAATTATTATGTGATTTTTTTGAAAAATTCATTATGTAGCTTTTGATTTTAGAAAAACAGGAGAATTAATTCCCCTGTTTTTCTTCTTTGTAGCCGCTTTTTACAAAATTATAAATTAATTTTAATATTTTATTATTTTCCATTTCATTTAGCATTTCACTAATTTCTTTTTTATACTCCTCATTTTCCATACAACCCCTCCTAATGTGCTTCAAACCTTTTGTTATATTATATGTTGTGCCCGCCATGTTTATACGCTTATAATGTACGTTTTTAAGAAGATTTAAAACACAAATATTATCAAGCACTCTACTTTACTTTATTGCTCTTATGTGTATTTTTCAATCCAAAATAATAATATTTCATGCGATTATTTTTTTAATAAATTTGTATTCTATTTATTTCCTTTATATTTTGTTGTATAATAAGGCAAATACTTATAAATTATAAATTCACAAAAGGAAAGGAAAGAAAACTATGAAAACTTGGAAATTGGTATCTGGAATTATCTCTATTGTATTGTTTTTCCTTGTGGCATTTCAATCTTGCGCTGCTGGAATCTCTAATTCACTAGAAGAAAATGGAGAAGTTGGTGGTACTGCCGGAATGTTTGTAGCCTTTATGTTATTAGCCGGTGGCATTGTTTCTATTGCTACACGAAAAGGTAGCAAAGGTGGGAACATCGCGCTAATTGTTTTATTCCTTCTGGGCGCAATCGCCGGATTCACCTTAGGTGGAAGTTATAGCGACTTAGCAATCTGGTCTGGCTGGTGCTTGATTTGCGGCGGTCTGGCAGTCGTTTCTTTGATATTTTCAAATGAATCCAAATAATTATTATTTATTTGCATGTAAAAAGAGCAGCTCATCCGCTGCTCTTTTCTTTTTTTGTAGTCAGCTTTCTGACTAAAT
>OLOA01004423.1_pt1 | contig 10585 bp, 9 predicted proteins | sample 1672201 | NCBI WGS metagenome assembly OLOA01 (sample SAMEA3136658, study PRJEB25190) | human gut metagenome
ACGGCGCAGCACATCCCGGTAATATTCCACGGGAATGTTGATATCGGTGAATACCAGCTTGTCCGGCTTCCAGTGGAAGCACGAGCCGGTCTTTTTCCGGTCGGCGGGTTCCTTTTTCAGGCCGCCCTTGTTTCTGCCCTTTTCAAAGTGCAGATCGTACCGGTAGCCGTCCCGGCGGATGGTGGCGTCAAAAAACTCCGAAGCGTACTGGGTAGCGCAGGAGCCAAGGCCGTTCAAGCCCAGGGAATACTCATAGTTTTCCCCGTTCTCCCCGTATTTGCCGCCGGCGTACATCTCGCAGAACACCAGCTCCCAGTTGTAGCGTTTTTCCTTTTCGTTGTAGTCCACGGGGCAGCCCCGGCCGAAATCCTCCACTTCCACGCTCAAATCTTCGTAGCGGGTGACAATGATGGTGTCGCCGTAGCCTTCCCGCGCCTCGTCGATGGCGTTGGAGAGAATTTCAAACACCGCGTGCTTGCAGCCCTCCAGATCGTCCGAGCCAAAGATGACCGCCGGGCGCTTGCGCACCCGATCCTCGCCCTTAAGCATAGAGATACTGGAATTTCCGTACTGTTCCTGTTTTTTCATGTTGCATACCTGCCTGCATAATCCATAATCATACGATTTTATTATATGCAAAAATAAGCCAAAAGTCAAGAAACGCCCCTTGGGGCGGAAAAAGCGTCCTGCATGTTCCGTGCAGGACGCTTTTTTCAGGATTCAGCGTCAATCGTGACGCTGTTCCCAGTTTCCGTAGGTTTCGCAGAACCGGCCGGAGAAGGACGGTTCCCGCCCCGCCGCGTACAGGTGGGAGGTGTCCCCAAAGGCGGTCATGCGGAACGACGCGATGCCCTCCCGGCGCTCCTCCGTGTTCAGGATGGTGACGGAGGTGGGCAGAGAGCAGGTTCCCTGCCACAGCGGCATGGGGGAAATCCCCAGCAGGTGACTCAGCAGGACACAAGTGACGCCAAAATGGCAGAACAGGACGACGGTATCCTCGTTGGGCTGCTCCACCCGGTAGTATTCCCCCTCCCGGCGGTAGCCGTGGCGGGCGAGCAGCTCGTCCAGCCCGTCCCATACCCATTGGGCTTCCTCACGCACTCCGGCGGCAGTGAAGCGGTCGTTTTCCCACCAGTGTTCCCGGTCGTAAAACCCCTTGTCCTCCGTCCAGTCCTGAGGCAGCCAGTCCCACGCGACACCTGGTTTATCTTTCCCCGGGCGGAGAACCTGCGGGGAGAATTCCCGCAGCCATGGGAGAATTTCCGCCTGCCGCCCCAGCTTTTCCAGCGTGGCCTTGGCGGTATCCCGCGCCCGCCCTTTGGGGGAGCAGTAAAACGCCTTCACATCCAATTTACACAGGCGGTCGGACAGCAGCTCCGCTTCCATCCAGCCGGTTTCGGTCAGGGAATCGATGGAATAGTCCGGGTCGCCGTGGCGCACAATTAACAGCTTCATGTATGTTCTCCTTTATTCTCCGAACTTTTCCGCAGCTTCTTTCAGCATACTGCGGATGGGCAGATGGTAGGGGCAGCGGCTTTCGCAGGCGCCGCAACCAATGCACTCCGACGCCTTTTTCGCAAGCGTCGCGTAGCGGCTTCTCGCCCAGTCCGCCAGCCCGTACCGGGACAGATACCCTTCAAACAGGAACACGCTGGAAATGCTGATGCCCGCGCTGCACGGCTGGCAGTAATTGCACCGGCGGCAGAACTGGGTACCAAGGGCATCGCGGATGGCGCGCATCTTGGCTTCTTCCTCCACGGACAGCGGGGAACTATCGTTTACTGCGGCGAGATTCTGATTCAGCTCGGCAATGTCCGCCATGCCGGGTATCACCACGGTGACATCCGGGTTGGCGCAGACATAGCGCAGCGCCGTCACGGCGTCCTCGATCGCGCCGCCCGCAAGGGGCTTCATGGCGATGAAGCCGATGTTCTTTTCGGCGCAGGCGTGGATCAGTTCTTTTGCCTGATCTTCCACGATGTTGTATGGGAACATGATGGTCTCCACCCAGGGCAGCTCCAGTGCCATCCGGAAGGTTTCCAAAGAATGAGCAGTGATGCCGATATGGCCGATCTTCCCGGCCGTTTTCGCCGCCGTCAGGGCTTCCAGCGCGCCGCCGGGGGAACAGACCTTCTCCATGTCGGCTGGCGGCGCATTGTGGATCTGGTACAGGTCAATATAGTCGGTGCGGAGGTTTTTCAGGCTGATATCGATGTCCTTCGCCATGGCCTCCGCCGTGCGGGACATGCTCTTGGTGGCAAGCACAAAATGCTCCCGGATGCCCTCAAGGCCAATGCCTAAGTATTCCTCGCTGACGGTATAGCCCCGGGCAGTATCGATGTAGTTGACGCCGTTTTCCAGCAGCTTGTGCATAAGCGCTTTCGTCCCCTCCGCGTCAATGCGCTGGATGGGAATTCCCCCAAAGCCCATGCGGGAGATTTTCAGCCCGGTTTTTCCCAGAATTCTGTATTCCATGGTCACGCGCTCCTTTCCTTTTTTGCCATTATACGGCAAAAAAGCGAAAAAAACAACCTTCCTGACCGAAAAAACGGGTCAGCTTTCGCTGACCCGTTTTTTTATTTCCCAAGCTCTTTGTTTTTCCTGAAGGTATCGATCACGCAGTCCATCGCCGCGCCGCGGAAGCCGTGATTTTCCAGCGTCTGAACGCCGACAATGGTGCTGCCGCCGGGGGAACATACCGCGTCCTTCAACGCGCCGGGGTGCTGACGACTGGCAAGCAGCATTTCCGCAGAACCCGCCATGGTCATGGCGGCGTATTCCACCGCCTTGGCTCTGGGAAGGCCGCAGGCCACCGCGCCGTCGGCAAGGGCTTCCACAAACATATACATAAAGGCAGGGCCGCTGCCGGACAGGGCGCTTGCCGCGTCGATCAGCCGTTCTTCCAGCGCGTCCAGCAGGCCGCAGAAGCGCATATCTTCCCGCCAGTCGTTCAGCGTTTCATCCTCCACAAGCGCGTTGCGGCAGTAGGGAATGACCCCTTTGCCGATGGCCGTGGGAGTGTTGGGCATGATGCGGATGACGGGCAGCTCCGTCCCGGCGAGCTGCTCCAATTTCGCAATTTCCATGCCCGCCGCCATGGTAATGAGCAGCGGTTTGCGCTTCCCCAGAACCTTTTGCAGCGGAGAAAGCACCTCCTGCACCATATGGGGCTTCACTGCGATAAAGATCCGGTCGCACCGGGCGGCGATGGTTTCCGCGTCCGAATAGACGATGCCCAGTTCCTCCGCGAACGCCTTCGCCTTGCCGGAACGGTCGGACACCATGATCTCCTTCGTGGCTCTGCTCAGGGCTTTGGCAATGGCGCCGCCCATGTTGCCGCAGCCGATAAATCCGTACTTCATGTTTTTCCCCCTCAGCGGATATGTCCGTTTCCGTGGATGATGTATTTATAGGTGGTCAGCTCCTGCAATCCCATGGGTCCCCGGGCGTGGAGCTTCTGGGTGGAAATGCCCATCTCGCACCCTAAGCCGAATTCGCCGCCGTCGGTGAACCGGGTGGACGCGTTGACATACACCGCCGCGCTGTCCACGTTGGCGGTAAAATACCGCTCCGCCTCCGGGTTCCGGGTCACGATGGCCTCGCTGTGGCCGGTGGAGTGCGCCGCGATGTGGGCGACAGCCTCCTTCACATCCTCCACGCATTTGACGGCAAGAATGTAATCCAGAAATTCCGTATCAAAATCCTTCTCCCCCGCCTTTTTCCCGGGGATGATGGCAGCCGCCGTCTCATCCAGACGAAGCTCCACTGCCCTTTCCCGGTCAGTGACCAGACGTTTATAGAGCATGGGCAGAAACGTGGGGGCGATCGCCTTGTCCACCAGCAGGACTTCCTCGGCGTTGCAGACGCTGGGGCGGCTGGTTTTGGCGTTTTCCACGATGTTCAGCGCCATGTTCAGGTCGGCGGATTTCTCCACATACACGTGGCAGATGCCAGTGCCGGTGGCGATGCAGGGCACGGTGGCGGTGCTTACGCAGGCGTTGATCAGCCCCGCGCCGCCACGTGGGATCAGCAGGTCAATGTAGCCGTTTGCGGTCATCAGCGCAGCGGCGCTTTCCCGTGAGGTATCCTGCACCAGATTCACCGCATTCTCCGTGATGCCCACCGATCTCAGGCCGGAACGGAGGGCGTCCACGATGGCGTTGGCGCTGCGGAACGCCTCCTTTCCGCTTCTCAGGACGCAGACGTTCCCGCTTTTCAGCGCCAGAGCGGCGGCGTCGCTGGTGACGTTGGGACGGCTTTCGTAAATAATGGCAATGACACCCATGGGAACGGACACCTTCTGAATTTCCAGGCCGTCCTCGCGGATGTGGGTCTGCAAAACCCGCCCCACCGGGTCGGGGAGCGCCGTCACCTCCCGGATGCCCTGCGCCATCCCGGCAATGCGCTCCTTTGTCAGCTTCAGTCTGTCCAGCATGACCGGGGAGATATGCTCCTTCGCGGACGCCATATCCAGCGCATTCGCGTCAAGGATTTCGGCCTGACCGGCAATCAGTGCGTCGGCCATGGCGTTCAGTGCGGCATTTTTCTGTTCGGTGGACAGGCCAGCGACTTCCCCTTTCGCCGCTCTTGCGGCTTCCAGCATTTCTTTCATAGACGTTCCTCCGAAAACGTGGTGCCGACGGTCTTTCCTTCCAGAATGTCATAGAGATTTCCGGGATTATTTCCGTTGGCAATGACCATTTTGCAGCCGCAGCCAAGGCAGATATCGGCGGCATGGAGCTTCGTGACCATTCCCCCGGTGCCCTGGGTGGAGCTGCTGATCCCGGCAATTTCCCGGATGTGGTCGTCAACTCTGGCGACGTGGTGCAGCAATGCGGCCTCCGGATGGGTGTGGGGGTCGGCGGTGTACAGGCCGTCGATGTCCGACAGGAGGATGAGCATATCGGCGTGGACGCTCCTTGCCACGATGGCGGCGAGTGTATCGTTGTCGCCGATGACGATCTCGTCGGTGGCGACGGTGTCGTTCTCGTTGATGACGGGCAGCGCTCCCAGCTCCAGCAGCCGGTTCAGGGTGTTGGTAAAGTTGAAACGCCGGGTATCGTTGGTAGTATCGTCGCCGGTGATCAGCAGCTGTGCCACCGTGTGGTGGTACTCGCTGAACAGCTTGTCGTATGTATACATCAGCTCACACTGACCCACAGCGGCGGCGGCCTGTTTGGACGGGATGTCTTTCGGCCGCTCCCGCAGTCCCAGTTTGCCCACGCCCATGCCGATGGCGCCGGAGGAAACCAGTATCAGCTCATGTCCGGCATTTTTAATGTCACTCATGATCTTGCACAGCTGCTCCACCCGGCGGATATTCAGATGGCCGGTGGGGTGCGCAAGAGTCGATGTGCCGATTTTGATTACAATGCGCATTTGCGTTCTCTCCCCGAATTTTTAGGCTATTATATCACTTTAGTCAGATGAAGTAAATAGCCTGAGAGTAAGTTTCCGGTAAATGTTTTTCATAGAAAAGGCGGGCGGCAAAATGCCGCCCGTCAGGCTTATTTCTTTTCCAGCAGCTCCAGCGCCGCCTGAATCTGGGGATCGTCCTCCGGCTCCAGCTGGTCGTAATAGATGGCGTCGGCGGTTTTCTCGTCCACCGGTACGACCACATCCGGCGTGATTCCCACCCCCGCCAGACTGACGCCCTTGGGGGTAAAATACTTGCCCACAGACAGGCCCACTGCGGAGCCGTCGCTGAGACGTATGGTATTCTGGAAATAACCCTTGCCGCAGGTTTTCTCTCCCACCACGTCGGCAACGCCGTACTCGCTCAAGGCCGCCGCAAAGAACTCCGCCGCGGAGTAGGAGTCCCCGTTCACCAGCACCGCCATGGGAATGTCCAGACAATCCGCGTCGGAATGGTCCACGTTCTCCTTCCCGGCATAGTCCACCGTGCGGAACAGCTCTCCCTCGGGCAGCAGATAGTCCAGTACCTTCACCAGCTCTTTTGCGTAGCCGCCGGGGTTATTGCGCACGTCGAAAATCAGCTTTTCCGCGCCCTGCCCCAGCAGATCGTCAATGGCCGCGATGGTTTCCTCGGCGCACCGGGAGTCAAAATTCTCAATGGTCACGAGCCCGATCTTGTCGGTCAGCATCCGACCGCTGGCGACAACCGTCTGCACCTGCCGCCGCTCCACGGACAGCGTCACCCGCTCCCCCTGCCTCAGAACCGTCAGAGAAACACAGGTGCCTTCCTCTCCCCGCACCAGATTCCGAACATCCGCGGCCGTCATCTCCCGGACGTCCTGACCTTCCACCTCGATCACCAGATCGTCCACCTGAACGCCCGCTTCCCCGGCAGGCCCGCCCTCATTCACGGCCTTGACCAGAAAGCCCTCCTGCTCCTTTGCCTCGATGGTGATGCCGATGCCCACATAGGCATTGTTCACCTGCTCCTCATGGGCGTCGTATTCGCTGGCGGGGATATAGTAGCTCCACCGGTCGCCAAGGGATTTGACCATGGCGGCCGCCGCGGCGTCCTCCATGGCCGTCTGGTCGGCGTCTCCGATGAATCGTTCCAGAATCAGGCTTTCCAGCTGTTCCAGCTTGGTGCCGGAGGCATACCCCGGGTAGCCGATCGCCGCCAGAGTCGCCACTGTAGCCAGCATCGTCACAAGGATATAGCTCAGGGAAATCAGAATTTTCTTTTTCACGGAATAACCACCTCATAGAAAGGATTCCCACAGTCCATAGTATGAACTGTGGGAACATAATTCAATCTGAGGAAGCTCTGAATAAATCGGCGAGAGCTGACAGCGAGAGATTTTTCTCTGGACGAAGGGTTCCAAAGCGGAGGAATACTTTGTGTATTTCCCGCTTTGGAAGCCGCACAGCCAGAGGAAAAGATCCACTGCTCAGTCGAAGACGGTTTGTTCAGAGTTTCCTGAACAAATCAGTACAGCGGCACGTAATTGCAGGGGTTGACGTAGACGCCGTTGTAGGAAATGCCGAAGTGCAGGTGGTCGCCGGTGGCAACGCCGGTGGCACCGGTGGCGCCGATCAGCTGTCCCGCGCTGACGATCTGGCCGGCGGATACGCAGTAGCTGCTCATGTGCATGTAGATGGACGAGAAGCCGTCCTGATGGTTGATCTGCACATAGTTGCCGGCGGCATTGCCCCAGCCTGCGATGGTAACGACGCCCGCACGGGTGGCGTACACGGGGTCGCCGGTGCCGGTATCGAGGTCAACGCCCTGATGGTAGGAAGAAGCGCCCGCCGTGGGAGATTTACGATTGCCGAAGGGACTGGTGATGGAGGTGTAGCTGCAGGGAACCAGCCAGCCGCCGCTTCCACCGCTGCTGCCGCCGCTGCTCCCGGACGTTCCGCCGGAGCTGCTACCGCCGGTGCCGCCGGCCTGGGTCGTGGGAGGTACGGAGGTTGCCTTCCAGGCTTCCCATTCCCGCTGCTTCGCCGCGTTGAACTGCACTTCCATGGCGGCGATCTGCTTCAGGAACGCATTTTCCTGCTCCTTGCATTCCTCTTCCAGCGCCTGGAGATCGTCGGCCTTTTGCAGCAGCTCCTGCAGCAGTGCCTCGGATTCTTCCTTCTTCGTGTTCATTTCCGCCTGCGTGTCATCCAGATCCTTCTTGGTGTCTTCCAGCTCGACCTTTTCCGCTTCCAGCTCGTCCTGCGCTTCCTCCACCTTGTTGGCGGCGTCGCTCAGCTCCTGCAGGCGGCGCTTGTCGGAGGCGGCGATCTCCTCCACCATGTTCAGCCTGTCCAGCAGGTCAGAGAAGCTGTTGGCCTTGAAGACGACTTCCCAGTAGGATACCTCGCCCTCTTCCTCCATGGTGCGGATGCGGTCTTTGTTTTCCTGATTCAGGGTTTCCAGACGGTCTTCCGCCGTGTCCAGCTCGTCCTGCTTGTCGGCGATGAGCAGGTTATAGGCGGATATCTGTTCGTTGATGTTGATGATCTGGGTGTTCAGAAGCTGAATTTCCTGATCGATCACATTCTTTTTCGCGATCAGATCCGCAATTTCGTTTTCGTTCTCCTTGTACTGCTTCTTCACGTCCGCGATCTGGTTCTGTACCTCCTTGCGCTCCTGCTGCAGGGCAATGATCTGCTTGCGGATCTCGCCGGAGGATGCCGCACCGGCAAAGGTGGGCAGAATGCTCATCAGAAGCGTCAGCAGCAGTACCGCCGCCATGACGCCGGCGAGGACGGATACCAAACGTTTGCGATTTTTCATAGGAATCTCCTTTTCACGATGGGGACGGGCATTGCATCCTACTGAACTCCAATAAAATCGGAAAACAGCATCAATAGATGTATGCCAATGGGTTTACATAAGTTCCTGCGTAAGAAATGCCGAAATGCAGATGCGGCCCGGTAGAAAGGCCGGTGCTGCCAACATATCCAATGAGCTGCCCCTGGGACACGCTCTGTCCCGCGGAGACAACGTAATTGGTCATGTGCATATAGATGGACGAGAAGCCGTCCAGATGGTTGATGCTGACATAGTACCCCGCGCCGCCGGCCTGATAGGAAGCCACCGTAACGGTGCCCGCCCGGGTCGCATAGATGGGCGTTCCCTGATTGCAGGCCATATCAATGCCGTTGTGCATTCTCTGTGTGCCGAGGATCGGGTGGGTGCGTATTCCGAAGGGGCTGGTAATGGTATAGCCGGACACCGGGGTCGTCCACGAGGCGTTGGAGGGCGGGTTTTCACCCTGCAAAGCCAGCTTGGCCAGATACTCGTCGTACTTTGCCTGCTTGAGATCCTTTTCCTTGGCGGCAATTTCCTGCATCAGCTCGTCCTGAAGCGCTTCCGACTCGTCCATCAGCTGCTGGTATTCTTCGGATTTCTTTTCCAGCTCCCGCAGCATGTCGTCGGATTCGGTGCGCTTTTCTTCCAGCTCGGCTTCCGCCGCCGTCAGCTCCTCCCAGGTGCCTTCCAGCTCGGTTTTTTCCGATTCCAGGCTCATGCGGGTGGCGGTGACGATGTCCGACGCGATGCGCATTTCCTGAAGGCGGCGCTGGTCGGCCTCGGAGATCTCCTGCATCATGTTCAGCCGGTCAAGGAGGTCAGTAAAGCTGTTGGCCTCGAAAATGACCTGCCAGTAAGTAATGGTGCCGCCTTCCTCCATCGCCCGGATACGCTCCCGGTGCTGCTCGCTCAGGGTGCGCAGCTCCTCCTCGGCGGCGTCCAGCTCGTCCTGCGTGTCCGCAATGAGCTGGCTGTAGGCGGAGATCTGGGCGTTGGTGGTTTCGATCTTGTCCGTCAGGAGGGCAATTTCCTCGTCAATGGCTTCCTTCCTGTTTACAATGTCGGCCATGTCGTTATAGTTGGCGTCGTACTGGCTTCGCACAGCGTCGATCTGCGCCTGGATGGCTTTATTCTTTTCCTCCAGTGCGTCAATCTCCTTCTGGATCTCACCGGAGGTGGCGGCATCCGCCGGAACCGGCAGGATGCTCACCGCCATCACCGCCGCCAGACATAGGGCGACAAGTGATCTCACGGTTATCTCTCTGTGTTTGTTCATAGTTATACGTCCATAAACTTTCGGATAGAAGTCCAGCTGCCCACGATACCGACGAACATACCGGCGGCGGCGAAGGTAGCGACCATGGGGAGCAGAAGCTCCTGGAAGGGTACGAAGTTGAACAGCTGCAAGGCGTCCACGCTGCCGATCTTCGCGATCATCGCGTCATAGCCCAGCCATTCCAGACCGAAAGCGAGAATGGCGCCGATCATGCCGAGGGAGAAGCCCTCCACCACGAAGGGCAGCCGGATAAAGCCGTTGGTCGCGCCCACCATTTTCATAATGGCGATCTCATCCCGCCGGTCAAAGGTGGTGAGCTTGATGGTGTTGGAGATAATGAATACCGAGATCACCAGCAGCACCGCAATGCTAAAACCGCCAATCGCAATAATGCTGCCGAGCAGACTCAGCATACGTAGCGGCGTTGTGGTAAGACAGGTCACCAGGTCGTACATCAAATTAATCAGGCGCATAAAGCTGTATTTGGATTCACCAAACTCACGCTCGGCATGGTGCACTGGAATTTCAATGGCACGGCGGGCGAAGATATTCGCCAGAATCGGGATAAAGGTGCTGCGTTCATGGCAGTGCAACATCGCATCGACAATATGACGGCGATAGGCGCGCAGCATACAACCATAGTCACCCATCGCTTTGCCTGTGGTGCGCTGAATAAGCCGGTTAATCATCTTTGAAGCGGTTTTACGAAACCAGCTGTCCTGGCGGTTCTGGCGTACAGTCCCTACTACGTCGTAACCTTCATCGGCTTTTGCCACCAGACGGGGGATTTCCTCTGGCGGATTCTGGAGATCGGCATCGAGGTGGATATCCAGCTTTACGAGTGGGGCGCATTCTTAGACGCCATCAATAAGGGCGAGCACGATATGTTCATCAGCAGCTGGTCCAACGCCACCATGGATCCGGATGCCAGCATTTTCCCGCTGTTCCATACAAAGAACTTCGGAGCCACCGGAAACCGTGCGTTCATGACTGACGCTACTGTGGATGAGCTGATCACAAAGGCAGCCCAGGAGAATGATAACGAAAAGCGTATGGAATACTACAAAGAGCTTCAGATCTACCTTCACGAT
>OLOA01004427.1_pt1 | contig 10576 bp, 9 predicted proteins | sample 1672201 | NCBI WGS metagenome assembly OLOA01 (sample SAMEA3136658, study PRJEB25190) | human gut metagenome
TTGTTTTGGAATATTACCGAAAGCATTATCCGGAATTAAAAGCAAATGAAAACTTTCTTCAATTAAGTAAAGATCTTACTTCAATAGAAGATGAAATTGCTCAATCAAGAAAATATTACAATGCAGTAGTAAAAAATTATAATAATAAAGTAGAAATGATACCTAGTAATATAATAGCTAAAATAGCTGGATATAAATCAAAACCAATGTTTAGTATAGAAAATGAAGAACGACAAAATATTCAGGTGGAAGTATAATGTTTAGATTATTAAATCTATTAGGAGTAAAAAATAAAAAAGTAGTTGCAATTATAGCATTTTCTTTTTTTGCTTTATTTATAATGATAGATGTTTCGTCAGGTAATTCAACACCAAAATCAGCAGATGGCTATACTATTTCATCTTATAATGTTGTATTAGATGTAAAAGAAGATAACCAAGTAGATGTTTCAGAGGATATAAATGTTAATTGGAATTCAACAAATCATCACGGTATTTATAAATTTACACCTCAATGGCTAAAATATACTGACAAAAATGGTAAAACTATTAAAAGAAAATCAAATATTTATTTTTTAAGATCAACATCCGATCCATATTCTGTTGATATGGTAAATAAAAAATCTAGAATAAAACTAGGAGATGCAAATTCCTATGTTTCTTTAGGCAATAGAAATTATAATATTCAATATACATATGATATGGGAAAAGATCCTTATGAAGGATTTGATGAATTTATTTTCCATGTTTATGGTGATTACTGGGGGACTGCTATAGAAAATCCAACTATCCAAGTTACCATGCCAAAAAGTATTGCTGGTTGTAAAATAAATTTCTTTACTGATAAAAAAAGAAAAGAAAATGTTAATGAGTATGTTGATTATAATGTAGAAGGTAACACCTTATATGCTAAATTTGATCAAGATAAATATATGAGTAAATATAATAAAAAATTGGAAACATCTTTAACCGTAGATATAGAACTTCCAGAAGGATATTTTAATGGTGGAAGTTGGAATTATGGCTATGGCTCATTTACTGTTTCAATGATTATAATTGTTATAACTTTATTTACAATATTTAAATGGATAAAATATGGTAAAGATTATCCAAAAGTAGCACAAACTGTAGAATTTTATCCACCAGAAAATATGAGTGCAGCTGAAATTGGCTATATTTATAGTAAACAAACTAGTAAAAAATTAACTATTTCTTTAATAATTCAACTTGCAAGTAAAGGATATATTAAAATAGATGAAATAAAAGAAAAGAAAAAAGAAATTCAAATAACTAATTTAATACCAATACCAGAAAAAATAGCTTCTTTTGAAGAAAATTTATCAAAACCTGAAATTGAAGTGAAAATGTTAAAACAAAGTGATAATAATTTAACAGCTGCAGAACAAACTATGATGAAATTTTTATTCCATGATAGCGATACAAAAATTTTAAAATCTAATTTTGACAAATTTAATGAAGTAAAAGATAATTTAATAAACAAGGGGTATATTCAAATACTTAGAGATAATGAAGTAAATGAACAAACACTAGAAATAGAAAAACAAAAATATAATGATCAAGTAGCAGAATATGAAAATAAGGTTTTAAAATATAATGAAGCATTAAGCAAAATGCCTGCTTTATCTGAACTAGAAACAATAGTTTATAATAAATTATTTGAAAGTAAAAATGTTATTATTTTAAGTGAACATAAAACACTATATATGGCGTTTGATGAAGTTGAAAACTTGTTAGATAAAAACTTAAAAGATGCAGTACAAGATAGTGCTTCAACTAAAAAAATGGTCTCATCAGTAATTTTAACTTTAATCGTTGCTATATTAAGCTATATATCTTATGTATTTATAGAAGATTTAGACCCAGCATGGAATATTTTATACAAATTAAATTTCGTGTGTATTTTGATAAATTTCTTTTTCACTATATTTATGACTAGAAAAACTGAATATGGTGAGAAAATTACTGCTCAAATATTAGGCTTTAGAAATTTTTTAGTTACAGTTGAAAAAGAAAAATTAGAAATGTTAGTTTCCGAAAATCCTAATTATTTTTATAATATCTTACCATATACCTATGTTTTAAACGTATCAAAAAAATGGATCAAAAAATTTGAAAAAATACCAATGCCAAACTTAGATATGGGTAACTTCGATTATAGTAATGATTGGGCATATTATAGTTTATATGATGATGTTTATCATCCAAGTGCGTCAATTAGTGGCAGCTCATCATCATGTGGTGGCGGATGTTCATCATGTGGTGGTGGATGTTCATCATGTGGTGGTGGAGGATCATGGTAAAAAAATTTGTTCTTCAATGGCATTTAAGTGAAAACTGTAATTTAAAATGTTTACATTGCTATCAAGAAAACCACAAGCCAATCCAGTTAAGTTATGAACAACTAGAAAAGATTTATAAACAATATAAAAATTTATTAAAAAAATTAAAAATGAAAGGTCATATTAATATTACAGGCGGAGAGCCTTTATGCAATCCCCATTTATTTAAGATATTAGACTTAATAAAAAAAGATGAAGAATTAATATCATTTTCAATTTTAACAAATGGTACTTTAATAACAAAAAATATAGCCAAGAAAATAAAAAGCTATAATCCATCCTATGTTCAAGTTAGTTTAGAAGGCGGACAAAAGACTAATGACTATATTAGAGGAAAAGGAACTTATAAGAAAATAGCAAAGGGAATAAAAAATTTAAAAAAATATAATATATTTACTTCTATATCTTTTACAGCAACGACACTAAATTACAAAGAATTCCCTAAAGTTGTATCATATGCTAAAAAATATAAAGTTGATAATGTTTGGTCTGATCGATATATACCATTAGGTGATTCTGAAGATAAAAATTTAGCATTGAATGTTAGTCAAACTCAAGAGTATTTATCTATTATGGCTAAAGAAAGATTAAAATTAAAAAGAAAACAGTATAATAAGACTACAATTTCTATGTATAGAGCATTGCAATTTCAAAAAACAAATGATTTTGCCTATGGATGTACTGCTGGAGATACTCTATTAACAGTAATGGAAAATGGCGATTTAGTTCCATGCAGACGAATGCCTATAGTAGTTGGAAATTTATTAAAAGATGATATGTATAAACTTTATAAAACTAATCCCATATTAAAGAAATTAAGAAAAAATACAATTCCGGATGATTGCAATGATTGTGAACATGCTCAAATGTGCCATGGCGGTTTAAAATGCATAACATACGCTATTTATAAAGATTTAAATCATAAAGATATAGGATGCAATCTATAATTAATAGTCTTAAAGACTATTTTTTTATAAAATAAAAAAGTAAGAATAATCTTACTTTCTTAGCTTTAATCCATGGCTTTCAATAATTTTGTCTTTAATATAGTCATCTTTTAAAGATTTTTCACTGCATTTAAATTGTTTTTTAGTTTTATCCAAGTTTTGATACCATACATTAGATTTATCTGAACTAGTTTGACCATTGTGTAATGAATTTTTATTAACAGTAACACTAATATAAGTATTTCCGTTTGGATCTATATAAGGTACAGGTTCAAAATATGTTGTAGTAATATCATACTCACGATTATTCTCAAACTTATTAGAATCTTCTATCTCAGTAACATCTTTAACCTCTGAATTTAAAATAAAACCGTTTTTATATTGTTCTTTTATTTCTTTATCAAAAATTTTGTTAGCAGGTTTAGCTTTAGCATGTGGAAGATACGTTACATTACAATGTTCATTAAAATAACAGTTCATTTGACTATCATTAGATATTTCCATTTTCGTTCTTTTAGAAACTCTTATTACTTTATTATAATGACAAGTAGTATAAGAATTTTTCCAATATAGAATAGAATTATCCTTTAACAAAATTAAAATTCTTTCTTTAACAGGATGTCTAGTTGTATCATTAAATTCTTTTAACTCATCTATTGCTTTATGTTTTTCGGTTTCTATAACTAGAGTCGTCCTATTCATTGAAAAATTCAAAACTTCAGCATTATCAATATCATAAATATCAGCTAACAATAGATTAATCCATTTTGCATTAAAATTACATAATTTTCTTAATTTGCCAAAAAATAAATCCTTGGTATTCATATTAAATTCCCCCTTTTAAATGAAAAAATACCCTCAATAAGGATATTATATATAAAAAGCATTTATTCAATTTTGTTCTAACCAATCCCCATTGATAGTTAAAGTATAGCACAATTATGTTAATATGTCAACATCCTTGAACAAATGTACGATTAATGCTAAAATAATATCGTGATTTAAAATGAAATTTAAAAAGATATATATTGAAATAACAAATAATTGTAATCTTAATTGTACATTTTGTCCTAAAAATTCTAGGCCAAAAAAGTTTATACAATTAAACGAATTTAAACAAATATTAAATAAAGTAAAAAGTTACACTAACTATTTATATTTCCACGTTATGGGAGAACCATTATTACATCCTAAAATTAATGAATTTATAAACTTGGCAAGCTCTGACTTTAAAGTAAATATAACAACAAATGGATATTTAATTAAAAGAATAGAACATAACAATAATATTAGACAAATAAATATTTCCTTACATAGCTATAATTCTTTATATAAATCCTCATTAAATGATTATTTAAATAATATTTTAGAAGCTAGTGAAAAACTGATTAAAAATAATACTATAATTAATTATAGATTGTGGGTAGATAGTCCATATAAAAAAGAAATAATATCTTATTTAGAAAACTATTATCATAAAAAAATAGAATTAAAAAAGGGATTTAAATTAAAGCAAAATGTTTTTATAGAAGAAGATAAAGAATTTATATGGCCTGATCTTAATAACAATATTTATAATGAGAATGGAAAATGTTATGGACTAAAAAATCATATAGGAATTTTAGTTGATGGAACAGTAATACCCTGTTGTTTAGATTGCAATGCTAAAATTAATTTAGGAAATATATTTGACGATAGCTTAGAAAATATATTAAAACAAGAAAAAGTTCTTAAAATGATAAAGGGTTTTCAAGAAAATAAAAAGGTAGAAGAATTATGTAAACATTGTAATTTTATAAATAAATAGTATACTAAGCATTATAAATTCTAAATTGGCTAAAATAATTTAAGAAAGAGGTAGTAAAAATGGATAAGATAATTGTTAAAGGTGCAAGAGAAAATAATTTAAAAAACGTAAGTATCGAACTTCCTAAAAATAAATTAATAGTTATGACTGGAGTATCAGGAAGCGGTAAATCAAGTCTAGCTTTTGATACAATATATGCTGAAGGTCAAAGAAGATATGTTGAAAGTTTATCAAGTTATGCTCGTCAATTTTTAGGAGGAACAAGTAAGCCTGATGTAGATAGTATAGAAGGATTATCACCTAGTATATCAATTGATCAAAAAAGTACTAATAATAATCCTCGAAGTACTGTTGGTACTGTAACTGAAATATATGATTATTTACGTCTTTTATTTGCGCGTATTGGTATACCTTATTGTCCTAATCATAAGCATCCTATTAAAAGTCAAAGCATAGAAGAAATGACTAATAAAATAATGGCTTTAGATGAGAATACAAGGCTAGAAATAATGGCACCATTAGTTAGAGGAGAAAAAGGTGCTCACAAAGCTTTATTAGATGATTTAAAGGCTAAAGGATACTCAAGAGTTAGAGTTAATGGTGAAATAAAAGATTTGTATGAAGAAATAAAACTAGAAAAAAATAAAAAGGATTTTATTGAAGTTGTAATAGATCGTGTTGTAATTCATCAAGAAGATAGAGGAAGAATCTTTGAAGCAATAGAAACTGCATCTAAATTAGCAAATGGTTTAGTTTTATTCAACGTAGTTGGAAAAGAAGAATTTATTTTATCAGAAAATTATGCTTGTGTTGAGTGTAATTATTCTATTCCTAATCTAGAAACTAGAATGTTTTCTTTTAATTCTCCGTTTGGAGCGTGTGAAGAATGTAATGGCTTAGGAATGAAAATGAAAGTATCTGAAGATTTACTAATGCCTGATAAAAATAAAAGTATTGCTCAAGGCGGTATTGTAACTTTAAGTAGTGATCAAAATACAATGTATACAGAAGTTCAGACTGTTGCAGATTATTACGATATAGACTTAAATATGCCTATAAAAAATATTCCAAAAGAAAAATTAAATAAAATTCTTTATGGTTCAACAACACCTTTAGAGTTTACTTATGTTTCTAAAAATGGTAATGTTCGAACAAAAACTGATTTTTTTGAAGGAATAGTTAATAATTTAGAAAGAAGACAAGTAGAGACAACTGCTGGCTGGATAAGAGATTGGATTGAAAATTATATGGTTGAAACTACCTGTCCAATTTGTAAGGGTGCGCGTTTGAAACATGAAATATTAAATGTATTTATTAATAAAAAAAACATTTATGATATGACTTGTCTGTCTATCGAAAAATTATATGAATTTATTAACAATTTGAAACTAAATAAAGAACAACAAAAAATAAGCGAATTATTAATAAAAGAAATATCTTCTAGATTACAATTTTTGAATAATGTTGGTCTAGGATACATAACCTTAGATAGAAATGCTGGAACATTATCAGGAGGCGAAGCTCAGCGTATTAGACTAGCTACTCAAATAGGATCTAGACTAACTGGAGTATTGTACGTTCTTGATGAACCAAGTATAGGTTTACACCAAAGAGATAATGATAAATTAATATCATCTATGAAAGAAATGCGCGATTTAGGAAACACTTTAATTGTAGTAGAGCATGATACAGATACTATGTTGGCAGCAGATTATTTAGTAGACATTGGTCCTGGTGCAGGAAGTGATGGTGGAAAGATAATGGCTCATGGAACCCCAACAGAAGTTATGAACAATCCAAATTCATTGACTGGAAAATATTTAACTGGGCAAGAAAAAATAGATGTGCCAAAGAAAAGAAGAAAGGGAAATGGCTTGTATCTAGAAGTCAAAAAAGCAAGTGAGCATAACTTAAAACAGATTGATGTAAAATTTCCCCTTGGAAAATTTATTTGTGTAACTGGAGTATCAGGAAGTGGCAAATCGACATTAGTAAATGATATTTTATATAATGCTTTAACTAAAAAAATATATAATTCTAAAACAATAGTAGGAAAATGTAAAGATATAAAAGGTATTGAAAACATTGATAAAGTAATTCACATAAGTCAGGATCCAATTGGAAGAACACCAAGAAGTAACCCGGCAACATATGTTGGAGTATTTGATGATATTCGTGATGTTTTTGCTAACACTAAAGAAGCTAAAATGCATGGATACGGAAAAAACAGATTTTCTTTTAATGTAAAAGGTGGAAGATGTGAAGCTTGTTACGGTGATGGTGTAAAAAGAATTGAAATGAATTTTTTACCAGATGTTTATGTGCCTTGTGAAGTGTGTCATGGAACGCGATATAATAAAGAAACGTTAGATATAAAATTTAAAGGTAAAAATATTAGTGACGTTTTAAAAATGAGAGTTAGTGAAGCAATTGAATTTTTTGAAAATATCCCTAAAGTTAAAAAGAAATTACAAGTAATGATGGATGTTGGACTTTCATACATAGAACTTGGTCAATCTGCTCCTACGCTATCAGGGGGCGAAGCCGGCAGAGTAAAACTTGCAAAAGAATTACAAAAGAAAGCTACTGGTAAAAGTGTATTTATTCTTGATGAACCAACAACAGGATTACATAGTCACGATATAAAAAAATTATTAACAATTTTGCAAAGAATAGTAGATAATGGTGACACAGTAATCGTAATAGAACATAACTTAGATGTTATAAAGGTCGCAGATCATATAATTGATTTAGGACCAGAAGGTGGCGAAGGCGGTGGACAAATCATTGCTAGTGGCACTCCAGAAGCTATTTGCAAAGTAAAAGAATCATACACTGGACAATATTTAAAAAAGTATATGATTGAAAAAAATAATCATGTTTAGTATACTTTAATAAAGGAAGATGATATATGAATGCAATATTAATCAACTTAGGTTTTATACAAATAAGATGGTATTCGGTTTTACTGCTAGTTGCTTTTATAGTAGGATCATTACTAATTTTAAAAGAAGGCCAAAGATTTAAAATAGATAAAGAATATTTATTTAATATGATATTTTGGACTATAATCTTTAGTCTTTTAGGAGCAAGATTATACTATGTAATTTTTAATTTTAGCCAATATCAAAATGATCTATTAGAAATATTTAAAATATGGCATGGTGGATTAGCAATTCATGGGGGCATCATAGCAGGAATATTAACTATTATAATTTATACTAAAAAATATAATGTAGATATTATGAAAATTATTGATATATTTGCTCCGGCATTATTAATTGGACAAGCTATAGGAAGATGGGGAAATTTCTTTAATAGTGAAGCTCATGGTGCAGCAACAACCCTTGCTCATTTAAAATCACTTCATTTACCTAACTTTATAATTGAAGGAATGAACATTAATGGTGTGTATTATCAGCCTACATTCTTATATGAATCTATTTGGTGTTTAATTGGCTTTATTGGCTTACTTGTTTTAAGAAGATATAAATATTTAAAAAATGGTCAAGTAACAGCAGCTTATATGGTTTGGTATGGAATAGGTAGATTCTTTATTGAAATTAGTAGAACTGATTCTTTAATGTTAGGTGGATTTAAAGTTGCTCAAATAGTTTCTATATTATTAATAATAGCTGGTATTGTATTATTTATTATCAAACAAAAAAAAGGCCACTTTGAAGATTTATATAATGAAGAATTAACTAATGAAATAAAATTCTAGGTGAATCTAATATGAACTATGATTTAATTGTAATAGGTATGGGTCCTGCTGGTATTTCGGCAGCTTTATACGCTAAAAGAAGTAATTTAAAGGTATTAATTTTAGAAAAGAAAATGCCTGGTGGTTTATTAAATTATATAAATAAAATTGAAAACTATCCTGGCTATATTAGTGTAAGTGGTCCTGAATTGGCTTATAATTTTTTAAACAATATAAAAGAAAATGATATTCCATATAAACTAGAAGAAGTAAAAGAAATAAAAGTAGTCAATAACACAAAAATTGTTATTACGAATAAAAGTGAATATAGTACATCAAATGTAATATTAGCAACGGGTAGAAAACAAAGAATGCTAGAGTTAGCTCATGAAAAAGAACTTTTAGGAAAAGGCATAAGTACTTGTGCTATTTGTGACGGAATGTTCTATAAAAATTTAGATGTCGCTGTTGTTGGTGGGGGAAATAGTGCTTTTCAAGAATCATTATATTTAGCTAATATTGCTAAAAGTGTAACATTAATAAATCGTTCAGATAAATATAAAGCAAATTCTTCATTAATTAAATTAGTCGAAGAAAATGATAAAATCAACATTTTAAATAACTCTAAAGTTACTAAATTAATTTCAGAAGATGAACATTTGAAAGCAATTGAGGTTAATAATAAAAAAATAATAGAAGTTCAAGGTTTATTTATTTATATTGGTTATGAGCCTATTAATAATATAATTATTAAAAATATAGAAACTGATGAATATGGCTATATAAAAATAAATTATAATTATGAAACTAATATATCAGGTATTTATGCAATAGGATCAACAATAAACATTGAATTAAATCAAATTTTAACTGTATGTGCTCAAGGCGCTGCTTGTGCAATGAATATAGTTAGAAAAATAAAAAATAGTAAGGAATGATAATATGAAATATGATTTTAAAGAGTATACAAATATTGAAGATATGATTGGATATGTAGGTTTTATAACACCAGCAGGAACATTTTATAGAGTAAGAAAAATGAATGAAAATGGTGTAGGACATGGCGATTGGGCAGAAAGATTTTTATACATGAATAAAAAGAGAGATACAGAAAAACTAGATGTAAATTTTACTTATATTTGTGATTCAGATGAATTTAACTTTACAATGGTATTTGAAGGTGATAATGATCAAATGTGCTTTGCTCCAGGAAAACTAGGTTTAACAAAAGAACAGTATGCTATAATAAATACCTTAAATTATAATAAAAATCAAGAAGCCGATTATACTAAATATAGATAAATGCTAAAAATTAGCATTTTTTTGTTTTATGTGGTAATATTTTGATGGTGGTTGTATGAATCCAATAACTTTGGCATACATTGGTGATGCAGTATACGAATTATATATAAGAGAATTTTTGATAAATTTAAAACTGGTTAAAGTAAAAGATTTACAAAAAGAAAGTTTAAAGTATGTAAGTGCTAAAAGTCAAAGAAGATGTTTAGAAAATTTAATTGAATCAAATTTTCTTACGGAAGAAGAAATAGATATTTATAAAAGAGGCAGAAATGCTCATGGAAGAAAAAATAGTAATACTGATATAATTACTTATAAAATTGCAACTGGATTAGAATGTTTAATAGGTGATTTATATCTAAATAAAAATTATCAAAGAATAAAAGAAATAATGGATTTTATAGTGAGGCAAAAATGAAAGTATATGGCAAAAATGTATTTAAAGAATTAGAAAATAATTT
>OLOA01004439.1_pt1 | contig 10551 bp, 8 predicted proteins | sample 1672201 | NCBI WGS metagenome assembly OLOA01 (sample SAMEA3136658, study PRJEB25190) | human gut metagenome
ACTACCAATTTCGCTGACGAGATCCTTTCCGTGGACTGGAAGGGATCGGAGCTGGAAAACGACGATCTGAAAAACTACAAGGCGAAAGCCGAGTTTTATGTACGGCAGCACGCGAACGACACCGCGATCGCCAAGCTCCGCGGCAACATCCCGCTGACGTCCGGCGATGTGGAGGCGCTGGAGCGGATCCTCTGGAGCGAGGTCGGCACGAAGCAGGACTACGAGGCGGAATACGGGCAGAAGCCGCTGGGCGAATTCGTCCGCGAGATCGTGGGGCTGGACATGAACGCCGCCAAGGAGGCGTTCGCGCGGTATCTGAACGATGCGAGTCTCGACAGCCGCCAGATCTATTTTGTCAATCAGATCGTGGAGTACATCGTCCGCAACGGCATGATGAAGGATCTGTCCGTTTTGCAGGAAGCGCCGTTCACCGACTACGGCAGCATCGTGGAAGTGTTCACAGACCTGTCCGTGTGGGCAGGCATCCGACAGGCGATTGAACGGGTCAATGCCAATGCGCTGGCAGCGTGAATGCGGTGGAAGATAGGGGGCTGAAAGAATGAATGCACAAGAACGAGAAGCGTTCTGGAAAACTTTATGCGCATTACCCGGACTTGACCTATCACAGGATGCAAAACAACTGATGGCAGCGATACGGTTTCCGAAACTTTTATTTCGCTATCGTCCTGTCAATCTTAATAGCTTGGAAGCACTTCGTACAAATAGGCTCTATTTTTCTTCGGCAAACTATTATGACGATCCCTTTGATACATTTTTACATATTGATATTGACTCTATTCACCAAGAATTTCTGACGGCATTTCAAACTCGTGAAAGCACAGAAGCAGTCACAGAAGGTGTCAAGGACATTCTTGGCGGCATGCTGACTGAAGAGCAGAAAGCCTTTTTTACAGCTGACAATGTGACAAAGATGCTTTCAAATGGACTCGTCGAAAATTTTCTTAGTTCTGCGCTTGCATTGCGAGATGAGATAAAGAAAGACACTTGGTCGATTTGCTTTTCCGAGAATGGTTTTAATGAGGTTCTCTGGCTAAAATACGCAGACCAACACAGAGGCTTTGTTCAGATTTATGATCTTGAAAAGAAAGAAAACTATTTATGCGGGAAACAGGAAAAATGTCAAAACTGTGGAATCAAAAATTTTGGCACACCGTTATATCCCATCTACTATTCGAACGCTCCGTATAATGCTACTAATTTCGCAAAACTTGTAATGCTGAACAAGATCGGCGAAATTTCTGATACGACAATTCCCAAATATCTGTATGATAGCGTGGGGAATGGTACATGGGAAAGAGAAAGAACAACGCTGATCAAGAAGAAATGCCATGAATACGATGAAGAATGGCGTATGATAACTGCTTGCCCAATGAAGCCACCAGTTATGATGGAATGGATTCCAAGCGGGATTATCCTGGGTTTAAGAATGGGAGTAAAGGAAGAAAATCTTGTTGTCAGCATGGCAAGAGAAGCTGGAATCAAAGATATTTATAAATCGATCATTGATTCAAAAAACAGGCTAAATGCCGTACCAGTGACACTTAAGTAGTGCAAAGGCGCGTATAACAATTACCCTTACTAACCTTATTGACACAGAGAAAATCGCCCGAATCCGTTGCGCTGCAATGGATCCGGGCGATTCGTTTCCATGATTCATCCGTCTCGAATACCTACGGTCATCGCTCCCGTTTTCGTCATTATGTACTACTTCCACCCATTCCGTTTGGCCAAATCGTCCATTGCGAAGCAAAACCTTTCCCACTGTGTCAATGCTGTCTGCAGCGGGTCGCCCTCGCGGATTCGCAGGGTGCGGCGGATTTCCTTGGGGATCACGACGCGGCCGAGGTCGTCGATGCGCCGGACAATGCCTGTTGCTTTCATAAATTGCTCCTCCAATGCCTTTCGTTTTGTGCTGGTTTCAAAGCTATTGTTTGCATACGCAGGAGAAATATGCAGGTAAGAAACACGACCGGTCACGCGAACCGGTCGTGTTTCGTTTATCGAAATTTTGTCGAAATATGGCGGGCGGCGTGGGCTATTTCGCGCCCTTCATCGTCAGGCTGATGCGGCCGCGCTTCTGGTCGACATCCAGAACGGCGACCTTGACGACATCGCCGACTGAGACGACCTCGGACGGGTGCTTGATGAATTTATTGCTGACCTGCGAGATATGCACAAGCCCGTCCTGATGGACGCCGATGTCGACGAACACGCCGAAATCGATGACGTTGCGCACCGTTCCACTGAGCACCATGCCGGGCTTCAGATCCTTCAGCTCCAGCACATCCGTGCGCAAAATCGGCGCGGGCAGCTCGTCGCGCGGGTCGCGGCCGGGCTTGACAAGCTCTTTTACGATATCCTGCAGCGTCGGCACGCCGACGCCGCATTCTGCCGCAGCCTTTTCCGCACCGTAGGCGCGGAGCTTGTCGGGAAGATTGGCCATTTCTGGCTTTCCGGCATTTTTGAGATCGATGTCCAGCAGCTCCGCCAGCTTCTTTGCCGCGTCGTAGCTCTCCGGGTGTACGCCCGTGCGGTCGAGCACCTGCTTACTTTCCGGTACGCGCAAAAAGCCTGCGCACTGCTCAAACGCCTTCGGCCCCAGCTTTGGGACTTTTTTGATCTGCGCGCGTGAGGTGAACGCGCCGTTCTCCTCGCGGTAGGCGACAATATTTTTCGCCGTCGTCGCATTGAGGCCCGCGACCTGCTTTAAAAGCGGCGCGGAGGCTGTGTTCAGATCGACGCCGACGGCGTTGACGCAGGCCTCGACCACGCCGCCCAGCGCGGCGTCCAGCTCCTTTTCCGGCATATCGTGCTGGTACTGCCCGACGCCGATGGCCTTCGGGTCGATCTTTACCAGCTCTGCCAGCGGGTCCTGCAATCTGCGTGCGATGGATACTGCCGAACGCAGGTTCACGTCATACTGCGGGAATTCCTCCGCCGCCAGCTTCGACGCGGAATAGACGGACGCGCCCGCCTCGTTGACGATCATATAGGAAACGCCGCCGCCAAGCTTATGGATCATCTCGACGGCCATGGCCTCCGTTTCGCGCGAGGCCGTGCCGTTGCCGATGGCAAGATGGCGCACGTTGTCCTTCTTGATGAGCTGAGAAAGCTTCGCGATCGCGTCCTGCTTCTGCTTTTCGCCGAACGTCGGATAGACGACCGTGGTGTCGAGCACCTTGCCCGTCTCGTCCACGACGGCGACCTTGCAGCCGTGGCTGTAGCCGGGGTCGAGGCCCATCGTGACCGCACCTTTTACAGGCGGCTGCATGAGAAGCGGGCGCAGGTTGAGGGCGAAATTATGAATGGCCTGCTCGTTTGCCATGTCCGTCAGCGCCGTGCGCAGTTCGCGTTCCATGCTGGGCTCCAGCAGCCGGTCATAGCTGTCGTCGCAGACGGACTTGATAAATTCCATCGCCGGGCTGCCGGGCTTTACGACGCCGCGCCGGATGCATTGCAGCGCCTCGTCGCGGTCAACGGACAGGCTGACCTTCAAGGCCCCCTCGCGTTCGCCGCGGTTGAGTGCCAGAACCTGATGGCTTTGTAAACGGGAAATGGGCTGGGAAAACTCGAAATACTGCCGGTAGACGGCGGTTTTGTCGTCCTCCTCGTCCTTTGCCGCTGCCGAACGCGCCGTGCCGCGCCGGTTCATAAGCGTGCGCAGGCTCTTGCGCACCTCCGCGTCGTCCGAAATGCGCTCGGCAAGAATATCCGACGCGCCCGCAAGCGCGTCCTCGATCGTCTCCACGCCCTTTTCAGGGTCAATGTATGCCTGTGCCAGCACCTCCGGCGCGTCCATTTTCAGCGTCTGCGCGAAAATTGCGTCCGCCAGCGGCTCGAGGCCCTTTTCCTTCGCGATGGTCGCGCGGGTGCGGCGCTTGGGCTTGTAGGGCCGGTAGAGGTCCTCGACCTCAGCCAGCGTCGCCGCCTCGTCGATGGCCTTCGCCAGCTCGTCCGTCAGCTTTTCCTGCGCGGCGATGGAAGACTTGACCTCCTCGCGCCGCTGGGCAAGATTGCGCAGATATTGGAGCCGTGTTTCGAGCGTCCGAAGCGCTGTGTCGTCCATTGCGCCGTGCTGCTCCTTGCGGTAGCGGGCGATGAACGGAATGGTGTTGCCTTCGTCCAGAAGGGCAATGACATTTTCAATATATTCCTGCTTGCAGTTTAATTCCTGCGCCAGAATTTCCGATATAGACTGCATGGGTTACTCCTTACTGAAAAAATCTTTTTGTATTGTATCACAAATCATGCTACAATCAAACAAAAAACTGTGGGAGGCTCCCGATATGCCGATTCGCGCACTGCTCATGGACATTGACGATACGCTGTTTGACTTTCAGACCAGCTCCCGGAACGCGCTTTCCATCGCGTTCCGCGCCTTCGGCCTGCCGTTCACGCCGGAGATGTGGGAGCGCTACCGCGCGCTCGACGCGGAGCTCTGGCAGCGCTTTGAGCGGGGCGAGATCACAAAGGAGGCACTCTATGTCGAACGCTTCCGCGTCTTTTTCGCGGAATACGGTCTGGAGGCCGACCCGGCGGCGTTTAACGCCGCATACTTCCGCGAATTGGGCGATCAGTGCAATTTCATGCCGCACTGCGAACAGGCGCTGCGGCAGCTGCACGCGCAGTACAAAATTTTTATCGTGACAAACGGCAACACGGAGATTCAGATGCGCCGCATCGCCGCCAGCGGCATGGCGCAGTATTTTGACCGCGTGTTCATCTCCGAGCAGATGGGCTGCAAGAAGCCTGACAAGCTGTTTTATGACAAGGTTTTCGCCGAGATCGGCGAGGACTACCGCGCGCAGTCCATCATGATCGGCGACAGCCTCTCAAGCGATATGCAGGGCGGCCGCAATGTCGGGATCCCGACCTGCCTCTATGGGCGGACGGAGCCGATCTCGCCGCTGTGCGACTATGCTGTGGCGGACCTGCTGGAGCTTCCGGCACTGCTTGCGCCGCTGTGACGAACCGGTGCACGCAATCCGTATAAAATATTCCCATTTCCCAGATTTCTGCTTGCAAAACGCGGCGGAAGCCGGTAAAATAAATAGATATGAAAATTGTGAAATATTTGCGCTGAGCGCGTGCGGCGGAGGGCTTTTCTTATGCCGGCAGATATTCTGACCCGTATTCAAAACGAAATTCACGCCTTTTCCAAAGGCCAGAAAAAGATCGCGTCCTATATCCTGACCAACTATGACAAGGCGGCGTTTATGACGGCCAGCCGTCTCGGCAAGACCGTCGAGGTTTCGGAGTCGACTGTTGTGCGCTTCGCCGTGGAGCTGGGCTACGCGGGCTATCCGGAGATGCAGAAGACGCTGCAGGAGCTTGTCCGGAACAAGCTCACCAGCGTCCAGCGCATCGAGGTCGCCAGCGACCAGTTCGGCAATCAGGACGTCGTGTCCAGCGTTTTGCAGCGCGACGCCAACGCCATCCGCATGACGGCGGAGGCGCTGGACCGCGCGCAGATGACCCGTGCGGTCGGCGCGATTCTGCGTGCGCGGTGTATTTATATTGTAGGCGTGCGCTCGTCCGCGGCGCTGGCCAACTATCTGAATTTCTATTTCCGCAATATTTTTGAAAACGTGCGCCTTGTTTCCTCCACGGCCACCAGCGAAATGTTCGAGCAGCTTCTGCGCGTGGGACACGAAGACGTCGTCATCGGCATCAGCCTGCCGCGCTATTCCAGCCGGACAGTGAAGCTGCTGCAGTACGCACACGACTCCGGCGCGACCGTCGTGACCATCACGGACAAGCCGGAGGCCCCGGCGGGGAAGGTCGCCGACTATGTTCTGTGCGCCAAGAGCAACATGGTCTCGTTCGTCGACTCGCTCGTCGCGCCGATGAGCGTGGTCAACGCGCTGATCGTCTCCGTCGGCTTGCAGCAGGAGGACAGCGTGGCAAAAACCTATGAGGATCTGGAGCGGATTTGGGATGAATATGACGCCTTTGAGCGGGTCGAATAAAATTGTCGTTGTCGGCGGCGGCGCGGCGGGCATGATGGCCGCCGGTATGGCCGCGCAGGCGGGCGCGCAGGTGATGCTGCTGGAGCAGAACGGTCGGCTCGGCAAAAAGCTTCTCATCACCGGCAAGGGCCGCTGCAACGTCACGAACGACTGCCCGTGGCAGGATGTGCTGCAAAGCGTCCCGACGAACCCGCGCTTTCTCTACAGCGCCCTCGCGGGCTTTTCGCCCGCAGACGCAAAGAAATTCTTTGAAGACTACGGCTGTGCGCTCAAGACCGAGCGCGGCAACCGCGTTTTTCCTGTCTCTGACCGGTCGCTGTCCGTTCTGGATGCGCTCGAACGGTTCCTGCGTGCATACCATGTGCGTATCCTGCCGCGCAAAGCGGCGGAGATCGCCGTTTCCGATGGCCGCGTGACCGGCGTAAAAACGGCGGAGGGTCCCGTGCCCGCAGACTGTGTCGTTCTCGCGACCGGCGGCCTGTCCTACCCCGCGACCGGCTCGACCGGCAGCGGCTACGCCATGGCGCAGGCGATCGGGCATACGATCATAGAGCCGACCGGTTCGCTCGTCCCGCTGGTCGAGAAGGGGCACGACTGCGCGAAAATGCAGGGGCTGGCCCTGAAAAACATTGCGGTCAAACTTGTAAACACGAAGGGAAAGACCGTCTATGAGGACTTTGGGGAATTGCTGTTTACCCATTTCGGCCTCTCCGGTCCTGTGATCCTCTCTGCCAGCGCGCATATGGCGCGCGGGGAGGCAGGCTATACGGTCAGGATCGACCTCAAGCCCGCATTGGACGAAAAAACGCTGGACGCGCGCATTCTGCGCGATTTTTCCGCCGCGCAGAACCGCGATTTTGAAAACAGCCTTTCGGCGCTTCTGCCGAGATCCTTGATCCCGGTCGTCATTGCCCGCAGCGGCATTGATCCCATGCAGAAGGTCAACTCCATCACGAAGCAGCAGCGAAGAGCACTGCTCGAGACGATCAAATGCTTTTCCGTGCCCATTGCCTGCAAAGCGCCCGTCGAGGACGCCATTGTGACCTCCGGCGGCGTGAAGGTCTCCGAGGTCAACGCGAAGACGATGGAATCGAAGCTGGTGCAGGGATTGTATTTTGCGGGCGAGCTTCTGGACGTCGACGCCTATACGGGCGGCTTCAATCTCCAGATCGCCTGGGCGACGGGCCGTCTCGCGGGGCTGTCTGCCGCCGCGAAGGAATTCCAGAAACCGGAGGACGCGACATGAGCAAATTTGTTTCCATCGCCATCGACGGCCCGGCAGGAGCCGGGAAAAGCACCATGGCCAGAGCCTGCGCACAGGCGCTGGGCTATCTGTATGTCGACACCGGCGCGATCTACCGCACCGTCGGCTATTATATGCGCCTCATGGGCGTCGGCCCGAAGGACAAGGACGGCATTGCACGCCTCATCGACGAGGTCAACATCGATATCCGCTATGAGGACGGCGTGCAGCATATGATCCTCAACGGCGCGGACGTGACCGGGGAGATCCGCACGCCCGAAATGTCCATGTACGCCTCCGGCGTGTCCGCGCAGCCGTGCGTGCGCGCGTTTCTGCTCGATATGCAGCGGCAGCTTGCCCGGACGCACAGCGTCGTCATGGATGGCCGCGATATCGGGACGGTCGTGCTGCCGAAGGCCGACGTGAAAATTTTCCTGACCGCCAGCGCCGAGGTGCGCGCGAAGCGCCGCTTTGACGAGCTGCAGCAGAAGGGCGACAAAACGCCCTACGCGCAGATCCTCGCTGAGACGAAGCAGCGCGACAAACAGGATTCCGAGCGCGCCATCGCGCCGTTAAAGCAGGCGGCGGACGCCGTGCTGCTCGATACCTCCGGCGATACGGTCGAGCAGTCGGTCAATGCCATTTTGGATATCGTCAGGAGGAAGCTCGGGTGAACTTCTGGTACCATCTGTGCTGGTGGCTGTGCCGCATCGGGCTGTTTTTCTGGCACCCGGTCTTTCATGTGACGGGCCGGGAGCAGATCCCGGCGGGCAGCTGCATTTTCTGCGCCAACCACTCCGGCATGGCAGACCCCATCTGGATTCTGCTTGCCCTGCCTGAAAAGAAAATGATCCGCATCATGGCCAAGCAGGAGCTGCGGCGCGTGCCGTTTATCGGCTGGGTCATGGAAAAATTCCGCGTGATCTTCGTCAACCGCGGTGCGCATGACATAGCGGCGTTCAGTCAGTGCGTCGACGCGCTGGCGCGTGAACAGGAGAAACTGCTCGTCTTTGTCGAGGGGACGCGCTGCAACCGGGAAAAGCACGTGCGCGCGAAAACGGGAGCCGTGCGCATGGCGGCGCAGGCCGGGGTCCCGGTCGTGCCGGTATTCGTCACGCGCAACAAAACGCCGTTCTGTCCGGTCAGCGTCGTGTTCGGCACGCCATACCGCGTCGGCGCGCTCGACCCGAACGACCACGACGCCTGCCAGCAGGCGTCCGACCGGCTCCTGAAAACGATCTATGAACTGGGCGGTGACAGCTATGCAGATCAGATTGGCTGAAACGGCGGGCTTCTGCTTCGGTGTGGAGCGCGCCGTCGCCCTTGCCGAGCAGACGGCGCGCAGCAGCAAAAACGCGGTCACGCTTGGCCCCATTATCCACAACCGCCACGTCGTCGCGCGGTTTGAGCTGCTTGGTCTGCGCGAAATTTCAGCGGCAGACGAGGCGCAGCCCGGCCAGACCGTCGTCATCCGCGCGCACGGCATCCCCGTCGGGGAGCAGCGGACGCTGTCGGCCCGCGGCGCGGTGACGGTCGACGCGACCTGCCCGTTCGTAAAGAAGATCCACGTGATCGCGCAGAAGGCGGAGCGGGACGGGCGGAGCCTTCTGATCATCGGCACGCCCACCCACCCGGAGATCATTGCGATCGCAAGTTATTCCTCTGACGCGCACGTCTTCCAGAGCGCCGAAGCGCTCGAAACCTGGCTCACGGAGCGCCCGGAGCGGCGCGATTTGCCGTTTTGTCTGGTTTCACAGACGACAGGGACGCAAAAATTGTGGGAATCATGCCGGGAAATTGCAAAAAAAGTGTGTACAAATTGCGAAATATTTGATACAATATGCAGAGCTACGGAAATGCGGCAGGAAGAAGCAGCTTTTCTTTCAAAGAGTTGTGATGCGATGGTCGTTGTCGGGGACGCAAGAAGCTCCAATACGGGGCGGCTTGCCATGATCTGCAAGGAGAATTGCCCGAAGGTGGTGCTCGTCGATCATGCCGATGAATTAGATATGACCTTTTTTCATGGCGCAGCTACTGTGGGTATAACGGCGGGCGCATCGACGCCGCCGTGGATAATTAAGGAGGTAAACAACAAAATGAGCGAAGAACTGAAAGTTGAAACTGCACAGGAGGAGAATTTTGCCGAGCTTCTCGAGCAGTCCCTCAAAACTTTGAATAATGGAGATAAGGTAACTGGCACCGTCATGGCCATCGGTTCCACCGAGATCGAAGTCGACCTTGGCACGAAGCACACCGCCTACATCCCGCTGGAAGACTTCTCCGGCGATCCGTCCGTCAAGCCCGAGGATGTCGTCCATGTCGGCGACCAGATCGAAGCGATCGTCGTCCATGTCAACGACGGCGAAGGCGTCGTCCGCCTGTCCCGCAAGCGTCTCGAGGCCGGCAAGGCCTGGGAAGAGATCGAAGCGGCCGTTGAGGACAAGACCGTCGTCGAGGGCAATGTCACCGAGGAAAACAAGGGCGGCATCGTCGTCAACGTCAAGGGCATCCGCGTGTTCGTTCCCGCTTCCCAGTCCGGTGTTCCCAAGGGCGGCGATCTGAACGAGATGGTCGGCAAGACCGTCCAGCTGCGCATCACCGAGGTCAACCGTGCCCGCCGCCGCGTCGTCGGCTCCATCCGCTCCGTCGCCGCTGAGCAGCGCAAGGCCGCGCAGGAGAAGATCTGGAGCGAGATCGAGGTCGGCAAGCAGTACCACGGCACTGTCAAGTCCCTCACCAGCTACGGCGCGTTCGTCGATATCGGCGGCGTCGACGGCATGGTCCATGTCTCCGAGCTGAGCTGGAACCGCATCAAGAATCCGTCCGAGGTCGTCAAGGTCGGCGACGAGATCGATGTTTTCGTCATCGCGCTCGATCCCGAAAAGCGCAAGATCTCCCTCGGCTACAAGACCGAAGCGAACAACCCCTGGACGCTGTTCACCAACCAGTTCCAGGTCGGCGACGTCGTCAAGGTCAAGATCGTCAAGCTCATGACCTTCGGCGCATTCGCTGAGATCATTCCGGGCGTTGACGGCCTCATCCACATTTCCCAGATCGCGGATCGCCGCATCGGCAAGCCGGAGGACGTTCTGTCCGAGGGTCAGGAAGTCGACGCGAAGATCATCGACATCGATCAGGAGCACAAGCGCATTTCCCTGTCCATCCGCGCCCTGCTGGCTCCCGCCGCAGAGGACGAAGAGGACGCCGAGTAATTCTCACCGATTCAAGCAGGCTGCCTTTCCCGGCAGTCTGCTTTTTGTCGTATAAAACTTCATGCGTGAGCACTGCACCACGAAAATGCGCAAATGCCGGTGCATG
>OLOA01004440.1_pt1 | contig 10551 bp, 4 predicted proteins | sample 1672201 | NCBI WGS metagenome assembly OLOA01 (sample SAMEA3136658, study PRJEB25190) | human gut metagenome
GCCACTTTCCGGTTTGATGTGGTATATATCAGTTTTGCAGTAACTCCTGCTGGCGCAAGAACCGGCTTCAGCGTAAAGCTCTTTCCTTTTTTCAAAGTTTTTGCCGCAGGGATTCCGGTTATTGCGGTCGGTACTGCTTTCTTTACTGTAACTGTTATGGTCACTGATTTTTTACCGGATTTTGCCGTTATTCTGGCTGTTCCGGGTGTTTTCGCCACAATCATTCCATCCCTAGTAACTGCTGCCACCTGCAGATTTGAAGAAGTAAAGGCAAGCTTTTCCTCCGATGTGATCGGTTTTACCGTCAGATCAAGCTTTTTCGTTTCACCGGTAACCAGTGAACATTTCTTTACAGAAGAAGTAATACCTGTGGTTTTTACGATCGTCTTCTGTACCTTGACTGTGATCTTTCCGGTCTTTCCACTGGCCAGTTTTACCGTGATCCTGGCAGTTCCTGTTTTTGTTCCTGCAGTGATGGTACAGGTTCCGTTTTTCTTTCCTTTTACGCTTACGATCTTTGTATTACTGGATTTCCAGGATTTCACGGAATCTCCCTTAGCCATGGCAGCTACTTTTACTTTTGTTGTCTTCTGCCTGGTCCGCAGAGAAATGGAGGAAGCATTCAGTTTCAGGACCTTAGTGAGGGCTTTTCCTGTAGTCCGTTCTTCGGTCTTTTTGCAGACACTGCAGGTTCTCTGCTGCTCTGCTGGTGCAAATACCGTAGCCTCAGAAGTTGTAGTCCATTTACTCCAGGTGTGGCCTGTTGCAGCAATTGTGGTCTGCGCTTTCAGCACTTTTCCACAGGCAGCACAATGGCTTCCCTCCGTTTTTCCGGCTGTCTCACAGGTCGCTTTCACTCCTGCATCGCTCACAGACGTATGACCGGTCGCCGGGATTATCGTCTGGGCTTTCAGCACTTTTCCGCAAGTCATGCAGTGGCTTCCTTCCGTCTTTCCGGTCGCTTCACAGGTTGCGCCTACTCCGGCGTCAGTGACTGCGGTATGGTCTTTTGCAGGGATCGTTTCCTGCGCTTTCAGCACTTTTCCGCAGGTCGTGCAGTGGCTTCCTTCCGTCTTTCCGGCGGTCTCGCAGGTTACTTCTACGGCTGCGTCTGCTACTTCGGCGTGACCCGCTGCAGGCAGGGTATCTTTCCAGGTGGAGCCGCACACATTGCACTCATAGGTTGTATAGCCATCTTCCGTACAGGTCGCATCCTTATGATCTATAACTTTTTCGTCGTGATTGCAGAGAATAAGTATATAGTTCTTATCTGCCAGATAATTTCCGTCCGCATCCCGATATTCCGCTATGATCTCCATAGACTGAATGCTGCCTTTTCTCAGAGTGGTATCCTTATCCAGGCTCACGCTCAGAAGACCTGTCTCACTTATGGAAGTATGAACGCCCTCTGTATTGTTTAAAATCTCCCGAATCACAAAGGTTCCGTCTTCAGTTTCTTTTCCTTCCGGCCTGCTGATACTGTATACATAAGGAGTGAACTGCTCCTTCAGGCTCTCTCCGGGCGCCAGCACCTGCAAGTTCTCTTTTTCGGTCTTCAGCTGATAATACTTTCCTTTAACTGTGATATTCAGGCCATTGGAGGTAAGCTCCTGTTCTTCTGCATCCAGAACCTGTACGGTAACCCAGCTGTCTCCACGGCCAACCGTGTGAACCGTTCCATCCTCATCTACCCGAATGATATTTTCATCATAATCAGTATAAACGATATGATAATCGGATGCTTCCAGAGGCTCCTGCTGAATCTCTCCGTTTTCATCTGTGAACAGCCGTGCAAGCACCGGCTGAAGTTTCAGCGTTTCTCCCGGAAGAAGACAGGTGCCTTCGCCGGATTCCCGCTTCACTTCAATGTCGATGATGTTGATATAATCCTCCTGCACATAAGCCTCGCAGCTGATCGACGGAACTTCGTTTCCTTCTTCATCCACAAGCAGGAAGCGCATGGATGTCTGACCTGTTTTTCCCAGAGGCAGGATATGGATCCCTTCTTCATTGTCCGTGATCCGAAGAAGTTCATTTCCCTCCTCGCAGTCTTCCTCGATTCCTGTTACCTCTACTTTTGTACGTTTTCCCTCCGGATACTCTCCACTTTCCTGATAAGTTTCCATCCAGATCTTGCCATTGGTATCTCTTGTAAAGAAGGGACCGTTTTTCTGGCCGATGAACAGGCATACGCTCATATTCTCCATGCCGGTAAAATAGTAGCTCTCACCGCGCACTTCGATGCTGTACTCACAGCGGGCGATCTCCTGGCCATAAGCCATTACAACAGCTTCTGCCTGGAACCAGTTTCCCTGAGAACCATCTTTAGCCGTTATGGTAAGAGACGGACCATCCTTTGTGCAGCTTATAGATTCCGGATCGAGATCCTTGCGCTCGCCGTTTTCATCATAAACAAAGACCTTCCATTCAATGGAAATATCCTCATTCCATTCGATGACCGGATCAATCTTAGCTGTCAGGGTCAACGGTGCGCCGACATAGACTCTGGAATTTTCCGGTCCGCCGTAGCTGTAAGCAAGGTCCAGCTGATACTCAAATCCGTCAAACCAGTAATTCTGAGAGTCGCCGATCTGCTGCCAGTCATCTTCTTTGGAATCCTCACCCGCAAAATTCATCTCCGCAATGACATTTATGCTGGTTCCCCATGTTCCTTTTCTTTTCAGAACCGGAAGGGTGTATTCATCGCCTTCATCTGTGCGAATCCAGGCATTATCATCGTATTTTGCCCAGAAGCGGAGCTCTTCTGCCGGTACTTCAAATGTGGTCTTTTCTCCCTTATCCGGATTATAAATTATCTGATAAACCTTAAACTCCACCTGAGAAAGATCCAGGGTCTCACCGATCAGCGGATTGGATTTCAGTTCCTGCGGCTCGATCACATAATATTCCTCGGAAACATCCACCCAGATGTTTGCCTGACCAATCTCCTGATCTCCGACAAGATAACGGACAGGAATGTTCGTTCCACCCATTTTTTTCTTTGCCTTCACATGGATCGTCTGACCGTCATCCGCCACGCTCACATCCAGAAGCTCCTCGTCAAAATCTGTCCATTCCGCATCGAGGGCCACCTCAACGGTATAATCTTTTACATCTTCATCCTTGTGTCTGCCCTCCTCCAGATCGTACCAGTTGTGATGAACGGAAGTCGTAATATCCTGCTCGTCCCCCGGCTGCATATGCCAGGTTGTGCCATAGTAGAAATTTATGTCGTAGTTTTCCCCTTCTACCATGACAGCAGCCTTCCATTCGCCGCTGATCTTATAGTTCTCGTCTTCTGTGTAGTTATAAGAGAGCGTCAGTTCCGCAGTTCCGGACTTGACACTTCCCTCCTCATTTACCGCATAAACGTGATAATTTCCTTCCTCATCCGGTATGAGAACTCCGCTTTCATCCACGTCACAGCGAAGCACGCCATCGGGATCGTCCACGGAAACACCGGTGATCTGAACCGGTACACTTACTCCTTCGGGATGTCTGATATCCCGTACATAAACCCAGCATTCTCTGTCAATGTCATAGCTCCAGTCCGGCAGGAGTACGCGGTCGCCAGGAAGGGAATCCTGAAGATTGCATTCTGTCGCCGCCAGACCAATATCTGTCTCTGTGGAAGCGATCTCATTTTCCTGTACCATAATCTTCGCTTCTACATGAATCCAGCTGCCATCCTTCGGGAAATCAGCCGTAGGAACCAGTGTAATCTGATCGTTGTCCTGATCATCATAGTTAACGGCGGTAACGTCTCTTTCTTCACCGTCACAGTACTGGGTCACAATCCACTGTGTATCATATTTCGTAAGACCATTTAAGCCATCCTTATTCAGAGTCAGGGTCAGCGCTTCGCCTCTTTCGCCGTAAAACAGGGTGCAATTGTCTCTTTCGCCATAGCTGTACTCAAGATCCACCTCACAATGTACGGAATCAAATGTATAACTCCGATCAGCAGCATAGCTCCAACTTGGTTTTTCAGAATCCGGCTCTGCCAGATTGATTTCTGCCGTAATCCAGATACTGGTTTCACAGTCTTCCAGCCTTCTCAAAACAGGCAGACTATAATCCTCGGCAGAGTCCTCGGCAAAATCATCCTCGCGGCTCCACACATCTCCGTTATATCCTACCAGATAGCGGATGTTTTCTTCCGGCTCCGCTGTTTTCTCCACGTCTCTGGTCTCTTTATTGTAGTGCAAATGGTACACTTTAAACTCTTCTGCAAACGCGGGAAGGTCTAAAATCTCTCCTTTCAGCGGATTTACTGCTTTTCCGTTTTCATCTGCCAGAAACTCAGGTTCCAGCTGATAGACATCTTTAGACACATTTACATAAATGGCTGTCTCTCCGATTTTCTGATCGCCTACTTTATAATAGACGGGAATATCTGTTCCGCCTTCATTTTCGTACGCTTCCACATGAATAGTCTTTTGATCTTCGGATACGGTAGCCGTTACCAGTTCCTGATCATAATCCGTTCCCACTTCTACCGTATAATCCGTGATCTCTTCCCTCTCGGTGTCTCCATCCGACCCATACCACTCACGATATACAGAAGTAAAGATATCCTGTCCACTGCCGCATATCATCTGGCCCTTTTGTGTGCTGTAGGCAGAGTCTACACAGTATTTTTCCGTATTCACAGTGAGTGAGAACTGCCATTCTCCCTTAATATCCTGATACTCATCAGTAACCCCTGCAAAGGAAAGAAAAACATCTGCGCTTCCGGTTTTTGATTCCTCTTCGCTTTTTGCCCTAATACAATACTGACCATCTTCATCCGGCTGAACAACTCCATTTTCATTTCCATTATAGCTGAAGATCTCGTCCGGATCATTGATTCTTACGCCGGTAAGCTGTACGTTCACGCTCTCTTCCCACAAATGCTTCGGATCGCGTACCCAGACCTCAAACTCAAAATCTTTGCTGAGTTCAAAGCTTTCGCCTGGCAGAAGCACCTCATTTTCAAGCTGAAGTCTCGATGCATCCAGTTTCGTGGGAATCACATCGAGATGCGTTCCCGCAGCTGTGATCTCCTTCCCGTCTTTTAAAACCTTCGCCTCAACATCCAGTTCGTGACCTTCTTCATTAAAATCTTCCATCGGTGTAAGCGTTATGGAATCTTCGTCTTCGGAAACGGAAACATCAACGCAGGTGGGTTCCTTGGTCTCATCTTTGTCCTGTATCACCGCCCACTCGATTTTGTAACCTTTAAGACCAGTCAGCCCTTCCGTATTGAGTGTCAGTGTAAGTTCTTCACTTCTGTCTCCATAAAACAGGAAGTGTGCATCTTCTCCGCCATAACTGTATTCAAAGTCTACGGAATACTCCACCGGGTCAAAAGTAAATTCTTTTTCAGCAACTATTTCCCAGTCGTCACTTTCTTCTACATATCTCTCTGCAAAAATCGTCACACTGATCTTTCCATCAGATTTTCGCCGCAGCTCCGGGAGGCCTGTGCCATCTTCTGACCCATCGTTCCGCTCCCATTCATTTTCATCATACTCGGCGCGCCAGCGGATTCCCTCTGCATCGAGATCCTCCACCTCCTCTTCAACGCTCCTGCCATCTGCGTAGCTGGTTCTCCTCAGCAGGAAGATTCCACCCTGACTTGAAAAATTCACCAGAGCACCCAGGAATGGATTGATCTCGTAACTCTCGTCGTTCAGCAGCTTGTCAGAACCGCCGGCAGATATAATGGAATACTCTACTGTTTCCCCGGAAAATACCGCGATCCCCGGCTCCGTGTCCGCGATCCCGCTCCCAAGTGCTTCGGCAGCCTCTTCTGGCGGAGGTGTTTCCGTCTCTGTTTCTGTCAGTGCCTCCGTCTCGGATTCTGTTTCCGATGCCGGAGTCTCTGTCTCAGAAGTTTCACTTTCCGGTGCGGCGCTCTCGGTCTCAGAGTTTTCGCTTTTCGGTACAGATATCTCGCTCTCAGCAACTTCCGGTGCGGCGCTCTCTGTTTTCATTTCTGCCTGAATAGTCTCGGTTTTCTCCATAACCAAAGCCTCTTCGGTCGGAAGCTCTGTTCCTTCTGTTGCCATCTGCACCGCTTCGCTTTCGGTCTCCTGGCTCTGAACCGCGATCTCTTCCGCCGTTACTTCCATATCTTCTATGGATGCCGCTGAAACATAGCTTCCCGACAAAGAAGAAGCGGTCATCAGCACAGCCATCAGCATTGCAACTTTTCTTCTTTTCATAAAACGTCTCCTTTCCGTTCTCTTTTGACTTGAGTATAGCATCCCGTTTTCGCTATTTGGTGTCCTGACAGAAGACTTTTCCGGGCATTTCCAGCCGGACACTGTCCATTTTTTCCGGCCTGTGCTATACTTAGTAATAATGTTATTGTCCCTTGAAAATCTATGAATTTTCAATGTATAACAACAGTTATTTTTAAACAAATTTCGCAAATCATTGTTGGTGAAAATTACAACCGGAGGAAGCTCTGTGAAACACACGGATACTGAAAAAAAGCTGACCACCTCCCAGCTCCTGTCCATCATCAAGAAATCCGGACAGTTCTCTGAGGTGACAAATATCTGGCAGGACGAAATGGAGACACCCGTCTTCTGCCATTATCTGTACGAGACTATGGAAAAACACAAACTGACTGCCAAGGACATCATCCAGCGGCATCGAACGATCCTATTTTTATCATCTTCTCAGCGGGTTCAAAACCCCGGGGAGAAATATCGTCCTTCGGATCTGCCTCTGCATGGAAGCGACCCTCACGGAGACCAGCCAGCTTTTAAGACTTGCCGGCCACGGCAGTCTTTACCCAAAAGTACGCCGTGATGCAGCGATCATCTTTGCCATCGAGAAAAAATACACCATGCAGCAGGCTAACGAACTGCTGCTCAGTCTTCAGGAAACGCCGCTCTACCGGGAATCCAACGACTGAATCCGGAGGAACTGCCTATGAAAGATCTCATCCTGCCTGACCCTCTCGCAGAACATTACGAGCTCGTTTCCTGTCTGAAATATTCGGAGCAGGCTTCTACCTGTCTCATCGCTGTCAGAAGCAGCGGAAAGACCGTCCTCCTCAAGACTGCCAGCGATCATCTTCTGTCCAAATCCCTTCTCCAGGAAAAAATGGTCCTGGAGATGATTCATCAGACCGATTCGCCCTTTGCAGCCTCTTTTCCCCGGCCCATTCTCCTGGAGTGGTATGGGGAAACCTGTTTTTATATCCGTTCTTATATAGAAGGAAAAAGTCTGGAGGAACTCTGTGAGTCGAACTATGAACGCCCGGGCTTCGCCGAACCGACGGCCCTGGAGTATTTGATCGAACTGACAGAGATTCTTCATTTTATGCATACTCTGACCCCGTCCCTGCTTCATCGGGACATCAAACCCCAGAACGTCATCGTGGACAGCTTTGGAAAATGCCATTTCATCGACCTTGGCATCTCCCGCTTCCTCAATTCCTCAAAGACAAGCGATACGCTGGTCATGGGAACCCGGCTTACCGCTCCGCCGGAGCAGTTCGGCTACCAGCAGACGGACCTTCGAAGCGACATTTATTCCCTGGGAATCCTGCTTCTCTACTGCATCACCGGAGAGTACAAACCGGAAAATGCGGTTCTTATGGAGCTCAGCGAGCCGGTCCGCCAGATCGTCACCAAAGCCACGATGTTCGACCCCGACAAACGATATCAGACCACGGAGGAACTGCTTCCGGACCTTCTGAAAGCCCGGTACCCTTCTGTCTTTTCTTCCCAACCTATTCCAATTGCAGTTCCCCCTTTTCGAAAACACAGCCGTTCCCGCCTGCCCTATTTCCTTCTCTTTCTTTTCACGGCAGGCGCCGGACTGGCGGCCGGCTGGAGACTCTCCGGGAAAATTTCCCTTCCGGAGACGATTTTCCAGAAGGAAGACAGCTATACCTTCACGGAACCTCTCATCGAAGAGGCCGTACGCTCCATGCTCAACAAACCGGAAGGGCTTCTCACGCTTTCCGATCTCGAAAAAGTGACGGAGCTTCACATTTTCGGCCTTCAGATTTTTTCCTCTGACAGCGAATTTCAGTCCCTCGGAAGTTCCATCTGGTTTTACGATGAAGCCACGCGGAACGCAGAACTCTACAAACAGCGCGGAACCATCTCTTCTCTGGAAGATATCACCCATATGCCAAACCTCACCGTCTTAAGCCTCTACAACCAGCAGATCTCTGATATTTCTCCCCTGAAGGACACAACGATAAAAGAACTGGGCCTGGGCTACAATCCGCTGACGGATCTTACCCCCTTAAGTGGAAATTCTCATATTGAGAGCCTGAACCTTTCCACGCTAGAAATCGAGGACCTTTCCTCTCTCGCTCCCCTTCCGGCCCTTAAGAATCTGGACCTTGGCGAGACGAAGGTTTCCACCATCAAGCCCCTCCTTTCGGATTCGCTGGAAAAGCTGAATCTTTTCGGCACGAAGCTTAACGATTACACCGAGCTTCGCTTCCTTAAGAATCTGACTTCCCTAACCCTGGATTCCATGACCCAGTCCACGGCCGAGGCCTTAAGCGGAATGAACCTTACCGAGCTGGAATTTCATTATTCCCATGATTTTCCCCTCTCCTCCCTCAATGGCTTTTCCAAACTTACGACTCTCTTTTTCCGGGGAGACAATACCTCCAGCCTCGTGATCGGCTCCGTGGATCTTCCTGCCCTTACGGATCTTACCCTCATCAGCTGGCAGATTGAGGACTTCTCGGGGCTTGAGCGCCTTTCCGGTCTTAAGCCCCTTCATATCTACGGGGCAGACTGTCTCTCCTATGAGGGGCTCGACAGGCTTCCTTCCCTTAAGAGCATCAACTGCACGGAAGAGCAGAAAAACGCCATCATGGAGGCCTATCCGGACAACGATTTTATCTTTCTTGTGTAACCTGGAAAATCTGTATGGCAGAACAAAAAATAGCCTGCTTCCGTGCGGATTTTGTCTCTTGAAAAATCGGTAATTTCACCTATACTGGAAGTACAAAGACTATCTAAGGAGGAGTTACACGATATGGACATGAGAAAATGGTTCAAAGAGGCACAGTACGGAATGATGGTACACTGGGGACTCTATTCCCTGCTGGCCGGCGAGTACAAGGACCGTTACAGCGGCGTTTACGCAGAATGGATTCAGGCTCATCTGGCTATCCCCAACGCCGAGTACGGAAAACTGACCAAAGCATTTAACCCGGTATTCTTCAACGCAGAAGAATGGGTAAAACTGGCAAAAGACTGCGGAATGAAATATTTCGTTGTGACCAGCAAGCATCACGACGGTTTCGCTATGTTCCATTCCAAAGTAGACAAATACAATGTGGTGGACGCCACTCCCTTCGGCCGCGACGTCGTTGCCGAGATCGGCGAGGCCTGCTACAAACACGGCCTGAAAATGGGTCTTTACTACTCTCAGGATCTGGACTGGCATGATCCCAACGGCGGCGGCTACCTGTCCAACCATATCCCGAGCCAGGGCGTGACCTGGGAGAACAGCTGGGATTTCCCGGACACCGCACACAAGAACTTCGATCTCTGCTTTGAGAACAAGATTTACCCGCAGGTGGAGGAACTTCTCCGCAACTACGGCGATCTCTGCCTGATCTGGTTCGATATGCCCATGACCCTGAAAGAGAATCAGAGCCGCGCGCTCTTCGAGGCCATCAAGAAATATCAGCCGGACTGCCTCATCAACTCCCGTCTGGGCAACGGTGCTTACGATTATGTATCTCTGGGCGACAATGAGATCCCGGATTCCATGCCGGAAAATGTAGAGTTTGACCCGTCCCTGATGAACGGCATCGACGGCTTCAAGCCCTCTCCCTACGGCCTCTACGAGACCGCTGCCACGATGAACGATTCCTGGGGCTTCTGTGCCCGCGACCAGCACTGGAAAGATGCCGCTGTGATCGCTGCTAACAAGAAGAAACTGAACAGCATGGGAATCAACTACCTCTTAAACGTAGGTCCCGACGGCCTGGGCCGCATCCCGCTGGCCAGCCAGAAGATCCTTCGTGAGGTTGCCAAAACGCTGTAAAAACGGCAAAAAAGCCTCCGCGGAAACATGTTTTTACGCATGTCCGCGGAGGCTTTTCTTTTTTCAGATCAGTCGAAACCGTTCTCGCTGATCACGCCGCTGTACCAGCTGGCGCTCTTTTTCGGGATACGCTCTCCCGTCTCATAGTTCGTGTAGCAAAGGCCATAGCGCGGTGAGAAACCGGCGGACCACTCAAAGTTGTCCAGGAGGGACCACATATAATAGCCTCTCACATCGATGCCGTCTTCCAGGGCGCCATGAAGCGCAATCAGAACCTGCCTTACATAATCGATTCTTTCCTGATCGTTGAGAACCTCCTCCATCGGGCCGTCCTCCTGGGGAAGACCGTTCTCTGTGATGTAAATCGGAATATCCACATGATATTTTTCCACCACCATATGCAACACATCGCGGAGCGCTTCCGGATGCTGCTCCGGACGATCCTGATAGTTTCCACCTGCCTTCAGTATCTCCTCTCTCTTTCGGATCTCCTCCATATTGTCATAAAGTCCGTTGTAGAAATTC
>OLOA01004442.1_pt1 | contig 10545 bp, 9 predicted proteins | sample 1672201 | NCBI WGS metagenome assembly OLOA01 (sample SAMEA3136658, study PRJEB25190) | human gut metagenome
GACCGATGTTCATACGAGAAGGTACGCCCAACGGGTTAAGTACGATGTCAAGCGGTGTGCCGTCAGGAAGGAATGGCATATCCTCAACAGGAAGAATTCTTGAAACGACACCCTTGTTACCGTGACGACCTGCCATCTTATCGCCAACGCTGATTTTACGCTTTAATGCAAGATAAACTCTGACAACCTTATTTACACCCGGCTGGAGTTCGTTACGGCTGTCGGCTCTTGTAAATACCTTAACATCTACAACTGTACCGCTCTCACCGTGAGGTACTCTGAGTGAAGTATCTCTTACTTCTCTTGCCTTTTCGCCAAAGATAGCTCTCAAAAGTCTTTCTTCGGCAGTAAGCTCGGTTTCACCCTTTGGTGTAACCTTACCTACAAGAATATCGCCTGCGTGAACCTCTGCACCTACCTGAATAATACCGTCTTCATTAAGGTACTTGAGCATATCTTCGCCGACATTAGGAATATCTCTTGTGATTTCTTCGGGGCCAAGCTTTGTATCTCTTGCCTCTGTATCGTATTCCTCAATATGAATAGATGTATAAACATCATCTCTTACGATTTTTTCGTTAAGGAGAACCGCATCCTCGTAGTTATAACCTTCCCAGGTCATAAAGCCGATAAGTGCGTTCTTACCGATAGCAACTTCACCGTGGTCTGTAGCAGGACCGTCAGCGAGAACTTCGCCCTTCTTAACTCTCTGTCCTCTTTCAACAATAGGACGCTGGTTGATACATGTACCCTGGTTAGAACGAAGGAACTTGATAACCTCAAAGTCCTGAATTCTGCCCGAATCGTACTGTACACGAATGTTGCGGGCGTCAACGCTTAATACAACGCCGTCCTCTTCCGCAAGAATACATACGCCTGAGTCTGTACCTGCCTTGTACTCCATACCTGTACCTACGATAGGTGCTTCTGTTCTGAGGAGCGGCACTGCCTGACGCTGCATGTTCGCACCCATAAGAGCACGGTTTGCGTCATCGTTTTCGAGGAACGGAATCATAGCTGTAGCAACCGAAAGTACCTGCTTAGGCGATACGTCCATAAAGTCAAACTCGTCTGCAGGAAGATCTACGAATTCATCTCTTCTTCTTCCGACAACTCTGGTATGAACAAATCTGCCGTTCTCGTCAAGCGGCTCATTTGCCTGTGCTACGGTGTAGTTGTCTTCAACATCGGCTGTCATATAAACAACTTCGTTTGTAACAACGCCTGTTTCTTTATTAATCTTACGGTACGGTGATTCGATAAAGCCGTACTTGTTGATTCTTGCAAATGATGTAAGGTATGAAATAAGACCGATGTTAGGTCCTTCAGGAGTTTCGATAGGACACATTCTGCCGTAGTGGGTGTAGTGTACATCTCGAACTTCAAAGCCTGCACGATCTCTTGAAAGACCGCCCGGGCCGAGTGCTGACAAACGACGCTTGTGAGTAAGCTCTGCGAGTGGGTTTGTCTGGTCCATGAACTGTGAAAGCGGAGAAGAACCGAAGAACTCTCTGATTGCGGCAGTTACCGGACGAATATTGATAAGCGAGTTAGGAGAAAGCGAGTCCATATCCTGTGACTGTGTAGCCATTCTTTCTCTTACAACTCTGTCAAGTCTTGAAAAACCGATTCTTACCTGGTTCTGTAAAAGCTCGCCTACGCAACGGATTCTTCTGTTGCCGAGGTGGTCGATATCGTCTGTTCTGCCGACACCGTGAGCCACGCAGTTAAGGTAGTTGATTGTAGCAAAAATATCATCTTTTGTGATATGGTTAGGAGTAAGCTCGTCTGCTCTGTCTGTAAGCATTTCCTTAAGCTCTTCCTCGTTCTGTGCTGCGTCAAGAATTTCGCAAAGAACATCAAAACGAACATTCTCACGGATTCCGCATTCAGCCTCTGCATCAAAGTCAACATAAGCCTTGATATCAACCATACCGTTAGAAATAACTTTAACGATTTTTTCGTCCGGTGCTTTTACATAAGCAATCTGAACGCCGGCATTTTCGATTTCTAAAGCCTTTTCTTTAGTAATTTTCTCATCTCTGAAAGCCATAACCTCGCCTGTGCGTGGGTTTGAGATAGGCTCTGCAATAACCTGGCCTTCAAGTCTGTCGGCAATGCCGAGTTTTTTGTTGTACTTGTATCTGCCTACTCTTGACATATCATATCTGCCGGGGTCAAAGAAAAGATTATGGATATGCTGTTGAGAGCTGTCTACTGTAGGAGGCTCTGACGGACGGAGCTTTCTGTAAACTTCGATAAGACCTTCTTCAACACTGCTTGTCTGGTCTTTTTCAATAGTAGCTCTCATTCTCTCGTCGTCGCCGAAGAAGTCGAGAATTTCAGCGTCTGTGCCAAGACCTAAAGATCTGATGAACGCTGTAACAGGAAGCTTACGGTTTTTATCGATACGAACATAGAAAACATCGTTGATGTCTGTTTCGTACTCAAGCCATGCACCACGGTTAGGAATAACGGTAGCGCTGTAAAGCTCTTTACCTGTTTTATCGTGGTCCATCTTATAATAAACGCCCGGGCTTCTTACAAGCTGAGATACAATAACACGCTCTGCACCGTTGATGATGAATGTGCCGCTCGGTGTCATAAGCGGGAAATCGCCCATAAACACATTGCTCTCTTTAATCTCACCTGTAGCTCTGTTTAAAAGTCTTGCTGTAACACGCAAAGCGGCAGAGAATGTAGCATCTCTTGACTTACATTCCACAATGCTGTAATTTGGGTGATCAACATCAATAGAGTAATCAATAAAATCAAGCACAAGATTATTTTGATAATCGGTAATTCCCGACACATCCTTAAATACTTCTTTAAGACCTTCGTCAAGGAACCACTGATAAGACTGCTTCTGGACATCAATAAGGTTAGGCATATCAATAACTTCATTGATTTTGCCAAAGCTCATTCGTTCACGATTGCCGAGCTTAACGGGTTTGACATTAACCATAGGCGTATCACTCCTTAATAAATTTGAGGGCAATGCCCCTGTCAAAAAAACCTCTTGACACTTTGGAGATTTTGTGATAATATCCCCCTGTAAGATAAATTTTTTTGACGATTTGTCCGACTGTGTCGGTACATAACCCCATTATGGTACATTGTACTATTTTACGCTACCAAAGGGAGGTTGTCAAGGGCTTTTTTCTAAAAAAGCAAAAATTTTTCAGAAATTTTGATTTTTAGGCAAATAAAATTCTCCACAGGAAAATAAATCCTGTGGAGATTATTTTTGCCCTAAAATGCAACACCCGACAGCGTGTAAAGAAATATCAATACCGATTATGAGGTAAAAAGGTGTTGAGATTTTATCAACAGCTGATAATCGCAATTTATAAGTTTTCAAAATCCGCTGCAATATTTGCAATGTCCTGCCCTCTGTAAAACCGTAACGGTCAAACTGCGGGTGTCTACCGTATAAAAAGCAATATAAGTATAAATTTCTTTTAAATCGTCCTTTGCTTTCGGAGAGTACACAACCGAATATAACTTATTCATATACCGAATTCCTTTGCAAGTTCAGCGTCCACCTCATCTGCCGTATATGTTTTTCCTGCTTTTATAGATTCTTCACCCTTTATTAATTCGGCATTTAATTCAGATTGAGTCATTGAACCGATAGCAGTCGGTTTAACCACAGGAAGTTGAAGATTTAAGGGTAGACTTCTTGTAAGTACAATCTGACTGTAAAGCATCTGAATTGCACTTGACGGAGTAATACCAAGCTGTGCAAGTATATTTTCCGCATTTTCTTTCAAGCCTGTATCAATACGGGCATAAACTGCTGAAGTATTTGCCATATAAATCACGCTCCTTTAACTATATTATATTCACTTATGACGGCAAATGCAAGCAATTGCTTGCAAATTATTTTGATTTTTAAAAATTCAGGTCAAGCCTTAAAGGTTGACCAAACTTTTATAATTGTTTAGCAACCGTTAAAAATCGCACAAAAAAACAGTCTGACAAACTCATTGTTTATCAGACTGTCATATTGTTTATTTAATTAAAAAACCTTTGACAAAAATTCCTTTAATCTGTCATTCTTAGGGTTTGTAAAGAATTCCTGCGGCGGTGCTTGCTCTACGATTACGCCCTTATCAACGAATACAACATTTGTACCTACTTCACGGGCAAAACCCATTTCGTGAGTTACAACCACCATTGTCATTCCGTCTTTTGCAAGCCTTTTCATTACTTCAAGAACTTCGCCTACCATTTCGGGGTCAAGTGCGGAAGTAGGCTCGTCAAAAAGCATTACCTCCGGATTCATACAAAGCGCACGGACAATTGCCACACGCTGTTTTTGACCGCCCGAAAGCTGTGACGGATAGTCATTTGCTCTGTCTGCAAGCCCTACTCTTTCAAGCAGCTCCATTGCCTCTTTGGTAGCCTCTTCCTTACTCTTTTTAAGAAGTTTTACAGGGCCGAGAATCATATTCTTAAGCACTGTCATATGAGGGAAAAGGTTAAACTGCTGAAACACCATACCCATTTTTCTGCGGTGGAGGTTTATATCTACATTTCTGTCGTTAATATCAATGCCGTCAAAAATGATTTTTCCGTCTGTCGGCTCTTCAAGCAGGTTAAGGCAACGCAAAAAAGTTGATTTACCCGAACCCGACGCACCGATAACCACCATTACATCGCCCTTGTGAATTTCGGCATTAATGCCCTTGAGCACTTCGTTATTGCCAAAATACTTTTTCAGTCCCTCGACCTTAATTAAAATATCATTGTTAGTGGTCACTGCTGCGCAACCTCCTTTCAAGTTTTTTGAGGAAGTATGTCAGAATCAATACTATAACAAGGTAGATTGCCGCAACCGAAATAAGCGGGAAAAATGCCTCGTAAGTTCTTGAACGAATAAGATTGCCCACATAAGTAAGATCCTGGAGTGCAACATAACCGGCAACTGAAGTTTCCTTTACAAGCACAATAAACTCGTTGCCGAGTGCAGGCAAAACATTTTTGAAAGCCTGCGGAAGAATTACATGGAGCATTGTGCTGCTGTAATTAAATCCGAGCGAACGGCTTGCCTCAAACTGACCTTTGTCGATTGACATAATACCCGAACGCACAATTTCGGCTACATATGCGCCTGAATTGATACCGAATGCGAGTACCGCTGCGATAATTCCGTTTCTTGACGATGAAAATATGATGTAATACATAATCATAAGCTGAATTACAACAGGAGTACCTCTTATTACCGTAATATAGATATTGCAGAGAACATTTAAAAACTTGAGTAAATAATCACTCGGCTTTCTGCATTTTTTACCGGTAAGGTTCTTGTCGTAAGTCGAACGAACCATCGCGATTAAAAAGCCGAGGATAATACCTATAATGGCAGCAACGACTGTGATTTCAATCGTTACTCCAAGACCTCTTAAAAACTGCATCCAACGGTCGTCATTAATAAAAGTTCTCTGAAAGCTCGCAGCTATTTCTTGAAAAAACTTATCCATATGTTAAATTCCTTTATATATCAGAAAAGCAGCTTTTATGCTGCCTTTCCGGAAAAATCTTTAATTATTCTTTAACTATAATTACCTGAGTAGCTGTTGTATAGCTGTCAGAGAAGTTGATTGACTGTAATCTTTCATCTGTTACTGTCATACCTGCCATACCGAAATCAGCCTTGCCTGTCTGAACAGATGTTATGATAGAATCAAAGTCCATATCGTCAATAACAAGCTTGTATCCGAGTTTGTCGCAGATAGCCTGTGCCATAGATGCGTCAATACCTACTACTGTGTCGCCGTCATAATACTCGTAAGGCTCAAAGAAAGCGTTTGTTGCCATATGAAGCTCGCCGTTCGGATAATCTGTTCCTGCAGGAGTTACATAAGGTGTTTTTCCCTTTGTATCGTCGCCGATGAAGTTCTTTTCGATTGACTCTGTTGTACCGTCAGCTTTGAGCTCTGCAAGAGCTGTGTTGATTTTGCCGAGGAGGTCTGTATTGTCCTTAGCTACGCAGATTGCATATTCTTCTTCCGCAAACGGTTCGTCAAGAATCTTAAGACCGTCATTAGCGGCAACAAAAGCCTTAGCAGGCTCGCTGTCAATGATAACGCAGTCAATCTTGCCCTGTGTAAGAGCGAGAACAGCGTCTGCACCCTTGTTAAAGCGTTCTACCGTTGAACCCTTTTCCTCGTAATCACTTGCATAAATGTCGCCTGTTGTACCGAGCTGAACGCCGATTTTTGCGCCCTCAAGGTCATCAACAGTTGCAATGGTTTTTGTTGTGCTGCCACCACAAGCGGCAAGGAGCATTGAAGCCGAACAAATTACGGCCGCAAGCGCCAATGAAATAACTTTTTTCATAGAGATCCCCTTTTCTTTTTAAAAAAATCATACATCTATTATAGTAATACAAAAACCAAAATAAATCAAGTAAAAAAGGTAAGATAAATTTGCTAATTCCTACAAAATATCCGTAAAAATTCTGTAATTTTTACATTACGGAAAAAGATATTAAAATTTAGGCTTTTAATGCACTGTTTAAGACAAATTTTTACAATAAAAGGAGACAGCCTTGTCACCCAATTGTTACTTTGCCAAATCATTCACCCGGCACTTAAAAAAGCAAAAACAAAAGCAGAGCGATATTTACACCGATACCGCTCTGCAAAACCGTAAATTATAATTTAACCTTAAGGTTATTGTCTTTTAAATGGTCCTCGCTGACTTTTTTGTATAGTCTGTTTCCGCTCCAACGGCTGTTGTCGGGAGTGAGGGCGCAAATCAGAGGCATTTTATTTATGCCGTGGCTTTCAAGTTTTTTAAGCATAACATTAAATGTAAGGTGCGGAAAATCCTTGATAACCATAAGCTCGTCGTCAAAGTTCGGAGAATCGTCGGGCAACGGTTCAATATCCTTTAATCCGAACAATGTTCCTATAGGCTTTGAAAAGTCCTTTTTCGCCGCTGTTTTTACAGGTATTTTCATAGACAAAAGCGTATTTCTTACGGCTTTCAGTCTGTCGCCTTTATAATTATAAAGAAGTACAGCCTCGTTCACGGCAAAACACCTCTGTTATATTAATTGTATTTCTCAAGAGAAACTTCAATGATTTTTTCGCAAAGTGACGGATAGTCAATACCCTCTGCCGCTGCCTCCTGTGGGAGCAAGCTTGTCGGAGTCATACCGGGAAGTGAGTTTGCCTCAAGACAATAAGCCTCGCCCGATACTTTATCAAGAATAAAGTCAATTCTTGCATAGCTCTGCAAGTTGAGAGCCTTAAACGCAGCCTCGGCAGCTTTACGAAGAACATCGTCCTCGCTTGCAGTAATGTCAGCAGGGCAAATTTCGTCTGTTGCGCCTGCCTGATACTTTGCCACATAATCGTAGAAGCCTGTCTTAGGAATAATCTCAATCGGAGGCAATGCTCTGCCGCCGATAACGCCTACGGAGAACTCTCTGCCCTCTATGAACTGCTCAACTACGATTTCTTTTTCATATTTGAAAGCCTCTTTTACAGACTCTAAATACTCCGCTCTGTTTTCTGCCTTTGTAATGCCTACGCTTGAACCGCCCGAACACGGCTTTACAACGCAAGGATAGTAACTCCAATCCTCTGCGTCTTGAGCTGACTTGTAAACTCTGCCCGCAGGAGTTGTAACTCTGTTCTGAATAAGTACGCTCTTTGTAAGCGCCTTATTCATAGCAAGCGCAGAGCCGAGATAACCCGAACCCGTGTATTTGATGCCGAAAAGGTCAAGTGTAGCCTGAATCTGACCGTTCTCGCCCTCACCGCCGTGAAGAGCAAGATATGTAATATCTGCCTCGGCGCAGATTTCAATAACATTCATACCGATAAATCTTGATGATTTATCAAGGCGGTTCTCCTTGACTGTCTTAATGTCGGGAATTTCCGTGCCGACACCGAGGCTGTCCGTAAAGCTGTAATTGTGCTTGAAGAGTGCGTCAATGTCGCAGAAATTCTCTTCGTAACCCATAAATACATCAAGCAAAACTACTTCGTTACCTTTTTCACGCAAAGCAGACGCTACCTTAATACCCGAAGATATTGATACATCACGCTCTGTACTTAATCCGCCTGCAAGAACAACAATTCTCATAATAACTCTTTCTCCCGTAAAATATATAGATAATTATTCGGTAAATAACAGTCTGTTTTCAGAACATAAAGCTGTCCATACCCCAATGCTCTACTTCATCGTACTTAACATAGCAACGCTTGCCCGCAATGCCGTTTGTCTGCATAATATTGCAGATATTCTCGGTAACTTTGGCATAGCCGTCTTTTGTGCCCTTGCCCAGAAGTTTTACTTCAACTATTGCCGCAGGCTCGTCACTGCTGCCCTGAAAACTCATTTTTAATCCGTCATTAACGGCGCACATAACATACGCCTCGCTCTTGCCGATTGCCTTAAGCGAACCGGAAAGCTCTTTCATAAGTTCGTCTGCTTTCTCCTTTGAGAAAGTCACATTAGTTTTAACATCTATAAAAGGCATAAAATCTGTCCTTTCGTAAATCATAAGCCAAATAACTATCCTATATTATAATACGCATAAGTTTTTAAAGCAAGGATTTTTTGATGTTGTAATAAAGTTTATAAAAAGCGTTTTTTATACATCTTAAAAAGCAAAATATTTTTGTCATTTTGCATATTAAAACATTAAAATACTATTGAAAACAACGAAGTACAATTGCCGAATACACAATAATACTTTATAAACATTTTATATTATTCACAAAATGCCGTCTTATTTACAGGCTCAGAAAATTCGTTATAAAAATTTTAAAAACTGCAAATTATCTGTTGCACTTGAGTGAATTATTTGATATAATAAAATTTAATAATAAACAATTATGAGAAAAGGAAAATGGAGGATAGTTTATGTTGAATACAGATTACAATCAGAAATTCGGCAAAGAAGGTCTTACCTTTGATGATGTTCTTCTCATCCCCGGTGAGTCTGATGTAGAACCTAAGAATGTTGATATTTCATCAAATCTTACAAAAAATATTAAGCTTAACACTCCTGTTGTTACTGCTGCAATGGACACTGTAACCGAAACCGCAATGGCTATTGCTATTGCCAGAGAGGGCGGTATCGGCGCTATTCATAAGAATATGAGCATTGAAAAGCAGGCTGACCAGGTTGACCGTGTTAAGAGAAGTGAAAACGGTGTTATTGTAAATCCGTTCTTCCTTTCTCCTGAAAATACAGTCCGTGACGCTAACGACCTTATGGGCAAATATAAAATTTCCGGTGTTCCGATCTGCCGTGACGGCAAACTTGTCGGTATTATCACAAACCGTGACCTTCGCTTTATGACCGGCGCTGACTTTAATCAGCCTATCGCAAACGTTATGACTTACGAAAGCCTTGTTACCGCTCCTGTAGGCACAACATTAAAGCAGGCACAGGAAATTCTCCGTAAACACAGAATTGAAAAGCTCCCGCTTGTAGGCTCTGACGGCAGTCTTAAGGGACTTATTACAATTAAAGATATTGAAAAGTCGGTTCAGTATCCTAATTCAGCCCGTGATGACAAAGGCAGACTCCTCTGCGGTGCGGCTATCGGCGCTACAGCAGATGTTCTCGACAGAGTTGCCGCTCTTGTTGAGTCACAGGTCGATGTACTCTTCCTCGACTCTGCTCACGGTCACAACTCAAACATTATAAAAACAGTTGCCAAAGTTAAAAAGGCTTATCCTAATGTTCCGCTCGTTGCCGGAAACATTGCTACAGCAGAGGCTGCCAAGGCTCTTATTGAGGCAGGCGCAGACACAGTAAAGGTTGGTATCGGTCCGGGTTCTATCTGTACAACAAGAATTGTTGCAGGTATCGGCGTACCGCAGATTACAGCAATTTACGATGCGGCTTGTGAGGCATCTAAGTACGGTGTACCGGTTATTGCAGACGGCGGTATCAAGTACAGCGGTGATATAGTTAAGGCTCTTGCGGCAGGCGGCAGCGTAGTTATGGTCGGCTCACTTGTTGCAGGCTGCGAAGAAAGCCCGGGAGAAAAAGAGATTTATCAGGGCAGACAGTTCAAGGTTTACCGTGGTATGGGCAGCCTGGGCGCTATGGGCAAAGGCAGCTCCGACAGATACTTCCAGGCAAGCAACAACAAGTTTGTTCCGGAAGGTGTTGAAGGCAGAGTACCTTACAAGGGAACTCTCGGCGACACAATTTATCAGCTTATGGGCGGTCTTAAGTCCGGTATGGGTTACACAGGTTGTGCAACTATTTCTGACCTTCATCAGAAAGCACAGTTTGTAAGAATTTCAGGTGCAGGTCTTCGTGAAAGCCACCCACATGACATTCAGATTACAAAGGAAGCTCCAAACTATTCTTTTAACGGCTGATTTTAAATAAAAAATATTTAACCGCTTGGTGTTTTATGCATCAAGCGGTTTTTTGCGGTTATTATTAAAGTTTTTCAGGTTCTTTATCAAAAGTTGGGGTAAATTGTGGTTTAACCCACAGTTTAGCCAAGCAATTATAAAAGTTTGGTCGACCTTTTCAAAGGTCGTGGGTGTGGGCAA
>OLOA01004454.1_pt1 | contig 10515 bp, 21 predicted proteins | sample 1672201 | NCBI WGS metagenome assembly OLOA01 (sample SAMEA3136658, study PRJEB25190) | human gut metagenome
TCTTACTTTCATCGCTAACCCTCCTTGTGTAATTTATGGTAAATACTTTTACCTTATTTTGCTCTCCAAGTAATTCTTCCTCTTGTTAGGTCATATGGAGAAAGTTCTATAGTAACCTTATCTCCTGGAAGAATTCTTATGAAGTTCATTCTTAATTTTCCTGATATGTGAGCTAGTATTTTATGACCACTTTCTAACTCAACTTGAAACATTGCATTAGGTAAAGCTTCTAAAACTACACCTTGCATTTCTATTACATCATCTTTTGACATAAGGTAATCAACCCTCCTTAACAATGCCTTTTAGTTTTAGAAATCTCTTAATTTTTAAATCAGTACCTTTTTTCTTTAATATAACTGATGCTTTAATCTCATCATCTACATTCTCTAAAACAATAAAATGTTTTATGCTTTTTTTCTTAGGCATCTGAATTGTCTTATTACTTCCATTACTAAGAAGGTAATAAGTATCATCAACTTTATCAACAATAACGTAATAATGATTCTTATCTCTTCCGCATTTTGAAAGAACAATTTTCCCAATTAAGTCATTGTTTTGCAAATTCTTTCACCTCGATGATTACCTTAGCCATAAATCTACAAGCCACCTTTTGGTATCATGCGAATTTATAACTAAGCAACACTTATTTAATCAGTGTTAATATCTCTGGTCCATCTGGTAAAATTACAACAGTGTTTTCATAGTGAGCCGAAAGGCTCTTATCTGCTGAGATTACTGTCCAATCATCACCTAAAGTAGCTACTCTATATGTTCCCATATTAACCATAGGTTCTATAGCTAGAGCCATACCAGCAACTAATTTTGGACCTCGGCCTGGTCTTCCGAAGTTTGGAACCTCTGGATCTTCGTGAAGATCTTTTCCAATTCCATGCCCAACGAAATCTCTTACAACAGAGAACCCTGAAGCCTCAATATATTTTTGTATTTCATTTGAAATATCAGTTAGATTATTTCCTACTTTTGCAGCTTCTAAACCTTTGAAAAAACTTTCTTTAGTTACTTCAATAAGCTTTTGTGCTTCTTCTGAAATATTTCCAACAGCGAAGGTTCTTGCAGCATCTCCATGGTAGCCATCAATCATAGCTCCACAATCTACACTAACAATATCTCCTTCTTTTAATACATACCTTCCTGGTATTCCATGAACTACTTGCTCATTAACAGATATACATAGTGAAGCAGGAAATCCATAGAGCCCTTTAAATGAAGGTTTTGCCCCATGCTTAGTTATAAATTCTTCTGCTATCCTATCTAATTCAGCAGTAGTTATTCCTGGTTTAACCTCTTTTTCAACTAATAGAAGAGTTTCAGCTACGATTCTACCAGCAATCCTCATTAGGTCGATTTCTTTATCATTTTTAATAATGATCATTAATCAACTCTCCCGAATAATTCACAAATATCATTAAATACTTCGTTAATAGCTTTTGTTCCATCTACCGTAGAAAGTAGATTTTTTTCTTTGTAAAAATCAATCAGTGGTTGTGTTTGTCTTTCATAGACATCTAATCTCTCTTTTACTGTTTCTTCAACATCATCTTTTCTTTGGATGACATTGTCTCCACACACATCGCAAACACCATCAACAGCTGGTGGATTGAATTTTATATGATAACTAGCTCCACATGATCCACAAACTCTTCTTCCTGTCATTCTTTCAAGTATGAAACTGCTAGGTACTTCGATACATAAAGCTGTATCTAAGTTTTCATCTCTTGATTCTAAAAACTCTTGTAAAGCTTCAGCTTGAGCAACAGTTCTTGGGAAACCATCTAATAGATAACCATTTTTACAGTCTTCCCATGTTAGTCTGTCCTTAACCATATTAATAGTTACTTCATCAGGTACTAATTGACCATTATCCATATATTGCTTTGCTTCTATTCCTAAAGGGGTTTCTTCGGAAATATTCTTTCTAAAGATATCCCCAGTAGAAATATGTGGTATAGAGTATCTATTACTAATTGATTTTGCCTGTGTTCCTTTTCCAGCCCCAGGAGGACCTAATAATACTATCTTCACGGGCATCATCTCCATTATAAATCTATTTTAAGAATCCTTGGTAGTGTCTCATAACTAATTGTGAGTCTAATTGTCTAGAAAAATCTAGTGCAACCCCAATTATTATTAATAAAGATGTTCCACCGAACTGAACTCCTGATATATATTTTCCAACTAATATTGGTGTTACTGCTAAAAACGCTGCAAATAACCCTCCAATTATAGATACTTTAGTAAGTAGATTTTCAAAATACTTTTCTGTAGCTTCTCCAGGTCTTATACCAGGAACAAATCCTGCTGACTTATGAAGATTTTCAGCCATTTCATCTGGTTTAAATGTTATTTGAGTATAGAACCAAGTAAAGAATACTGTTAATACTGCATAACAAACTGGATACATCCATGTAATTTTATTAAAAATACTATATGGACTAGTTAATATCCATTTTGACCATCCCTTAGTTGGGAAGAAATTAGCTATTGTTTCAGGGAACATCATTACAGACATCGCAAATATAATTGCAATAACTGCTGATCCAATTAAACTTAGTGGTATATGAGTAGATTGACCTTTCATAACCTTAGCACCTACAGCCTTACCAGCATACTGGATTGGCACTCTTCTCTCTGCTAATGAGAAGTAAATTGTAAATACTAATAGTGCTAAAGCACCAACTAAGAATAATGCTATTTCAATAATAGTAATTTCACCTGCTTCTTTTAATGTAAATAATGACATTAAAGTTGTAGGTAATTGAGATACTATATTGACAAATATTAATATTGAAACTCCGTTTCCAAATCCTTTTTGAGTTATTTGGTCACCAAGCCACATACAGAAAGTAGATCCTACTACTAATGAAATTAATACTATTGCTTTTTGAGCAGTATTTAATCCAGTTGCTGCACCTTGTGCTGCAATCATTGAGTAAATTCCAATTGCTAATACAAAACCTATAGCTATTGAAGCGTATCTTGTAATAGATTGAATTTTCTTTCTACCTTCTTCTCCTTCCTTAGATAATTGCTCTAATGAAGGAATTGCAATTGTTAATAATTGCATTATGATTGATGCATTAATATAAGGTGAAACACTTAACGCAAATATACTAAACTTGCTTAATGCTCCTCCTGATATTAAATTGTAAAAGCCAAGTAACCCACCAGAGTTTGTCATTGAGCTTAAATAACTAGTATCAATTCCAGGAACGGGAATATGTATTCCAATCCTGAAAATTGCTACTAAAAATATCGTCCATAAAAATCTTTTTCTAAGTTCCGGAACCTTCCAGGCATTACGTAGGGTTGATAGCATATTACATCACCTCAACTTTTCCTCCAGCTGCTTCTATCTTTTCAGCTGCTGCCTTAGACATCTTACATCCTTGAACAGTTAAGCTCTTTTCTAGTGTTCCGTTTCCTAATATCTTAACTCCATCTTTAACTTTAGATATTACTCTTGTTTCAAGTAATAATTCTGGAGTTACTACTGTGCCGTTTTCAAATATGTTTAATCTATCAACATTGATAGAAACTATTTGCTTAGCGAAGATATTAGTGAATCCTCTCTTAGGAAGTCTTCTGTATAATGGCATTTGACCACCTTCAAATCCTGGTCTAACTCCACCGCCTGATCTAGCGTTTTGTCCTTTTTCACCTTTACCAGCATTTCTTCCTAATCCTGAACCAGTACCTCTACCAACTCTTTTAGGAGCTTTTTTACTACCTGCTGCAGGTTTTAACTCATGAAGTTTCATTCTAAAAACACCTCCTCGTTATATTATACTTCTTCTACTTTTAATAAGTAGTTTACTTTATCGATCATACCTTTTATTTGAGGAGTAAGCTCATGCTCTACTGTCTTTCCGATCTTTTTTAGACCAAGAGCGTTTGCAGTAGCGATATGGTCTTTCTTTCTGCCTATTAAGCTTTTAACTAAAGTAACCTTTATCTTTGCCATTGCGTATACCTCCTAACCTAATATTTCTTCTACAGTTTTGCCTCTTAATCTAGCTATATCTTCAGCTGTTCTTAAGTTTGCTAAACCATTAATTGTAGCATTTACCATGTTTCTTGGATTGTTTGAACCTAAAGACTTAGCTCTAACGTCCTTTAATCCTGCTAATTCTAATACAGCTCTTGCTGGTCCACCAGCGATAACTCCTGTACCTTCTTTAGCTGGCATGATTAAAACTTTACCAGTTCCAAATCTACCATATATTTCGTGAGGAACTGTTGTTCCAACTATAGCAACGCTAACCATGTTTTTCTTAGCGTCTTCGATTCCTTTTTTAATTGCTTCTGGGATTTCGATTGACTTACCCATTCCTACGCCTACGTGTCCGTTCTCATCACCAACAACAACTAAAGCGCTGAATCTGAAGTTTCTACCACCCTTAACAACCTTAGTAACTCTGTTTATATAAACAACCTTTTCTTTAAGGTCTAGTGTGCTAGGATCGATTCTCATTGCGTTCCCTCCTCGTTCTATTAGAATTTTAAGCCTGCTTCTCTAGCTGCTTCAGCTAAAGCTTGAACTCTTCCGTGATATACGTATCCACCTCTGTCAAATACAACTTCAGTAATACCTTTATCTAAAGCTCTCTTAGCTACAGCTTCACCGATCATTTTAGCTGCTTCTTTGTTTCCACCAGCATTTACTTTTAACTCTTTATCTACAGTAGAAGCTGATACTAATGTTACAGCATTAACATCGTCTATTATTTGAGCATATATATTTTTTTCACTTCTATATACTGAAAGTCTTGGTCTTTCAGGAGTACCAGAAATCTTTTTACGTACTCTAAGGTGACGTTTTGCTCTTAAAGCCTTTTTGTCTGCCTTTTTAAACATATTGGTTCACTCCTTCCTAATTATTTCTTACCAGTTTTTCCTTCTTTACGTCTGATTACTTCACCTTCAAACTTGATTCCCTTACCTTTGTATGGTTCAGGTTTTCTCCATTTTCTGATATCAGCAGCAGCCGCTCCAACTAATTCCTTATCGATACCTGATACAACTACTTTAGTAGCAGCAGGTGTTTCGAAAGTAATTCCTTCGATTGGTTCTATTTCAACTGGATGTGAAAATCCTAAGTTCATTACAAGTTTCTTTCCTTGTAATTGTGCTCTGTAACCAACACCAACTAATTCTAGAGTTTTTGAGTATCCCTTTTCAACTCCAGTAATCATGTTGTTGATAAGAGCTCTAGTTAATCCGTGAAGAGCTCTATGCTCTTTAACATCACTAGGTCTTGTAACAACAACTTGGTTGTCTTCAACTGCTATATTCATGTCTTTGTCCATAGCTTTAACTAATTGACCCTTTGGTCCTTTTACAGTAACAACGTTAGCTTCGTCAACTGTTACAGTAACACCAGCTGGGATAGCTATTGGTAATCTACCTACTCTTGACATAATCGCACCTCCTGTATTACTTCTTAGATCTATATGTTAATCTACTTAATTTCAAAATTAGTTACTACCAAACGTAGCAAACAACTTCTCCACCTAAGCCTAATTTTCTAGCTTCTCTGTCTACAACTAAACCTTTAGAAGTTGAAACTACAGCGATTCCTAATCCATTAAGAACTCTTGGAACTTCATCCTTCTTGCAGTAAACTCTTAGACCTGGCTTAGATATTCTCTTAATACCAGTTATAACTCTTTCTTTGTTTGCACCATATTTAAGAGATATTCTCATCATTGGAACTACACCATCGTTGTACTCCTCGATTTCTTTAATGTATCCCTCTTGTAATAATATATTTGCAATAGCCTTCTTTACGTTTGAAGAAGGAACTTCTACTACTTCGTGTCTTACAGCATTCGCATTTCTAATACGAGTTAGTAAATCTGCGATAGGATCTGTCATAACCATTTAATTTGCCTCCTTTCAGTCGTTAGGTTTACCAGCTTGCCTTCTTACAACCAGGAATTTCACCCTTGTAAGCAAGTTCTCTAAAGCATATACGGCAAATACCAAACTTTCTTAATACTGCATGTGGTCTTCCACATATTCTGCATCTTGTATAAGCTCTTGTTTTATATTTAGGAGCTTTGCTCCACTTTTCAATAATAGCTTTACGTGCCACAGTTTTCCCTCCTTATTATTGAGCGAATGGCATACCAAGGAATCTTAATAATTCTCTTGCTTCTTCGTCAGTTTTAGCTGTTGTTACGAAGATTATATCCATCCCTCTAACCTTATCGATCTTATCGTATTCAATTTCTGGGAATATTAATTGTTCTTTAATTCCTAAAGAATAATTTCCTCTTCCATCAAATGCCTTATCAGAAACCCCTCTAAAGTCTCTAACTCTTGGAAGAGCAATTGACATTAGTTTATCAGCAAACTCAAACATCTTTGCTCCTCTTAATGTAACTTTACATCCTAATGCCATGTTTTCTCTAATCTTAAAGTTAGCAACAGATTTCTTTGCTCTTGTTAAGATTGGCTTTTGTCCTGAGATAAGTTGTAAATCAGCAACCGCAGATTCTAAAACCTTTTGGTTATCTTTAGCTTCTCCAACTCCCATATTTATAACGATTTTTTCAAGCTTTGGAACTTCCATAACGTTTTTATATCCGAACTTTTCTGTCATAGCTTGAATTACTTCATTTGTGTACTTCTCTTGAAGTCTTGGTGTCATAATTAGTACCTCCTTTCAAATTCTAGAATGTTTCTCCACACTTCTTACAAACTCTAACCTTAGTACCATCTTCTAAGATTTTGTTGCTAATTCTTGTAGCATTTTTGCATTTTGTGCAGTATAACATAACTTTTGAGCTGTAAATAGCTCCTTCTTTTTCAATTATTCCGCCTTGAGCATTAGCTCTAGATGGTTTTTGATGTTTCTTTACTATGTTAACTCCTTGAACAAGAACCTTTCCTGTCTTTGGATATACTTTTAAAACTTCACCAGTTTTACCTTGATCTTTACCTGAAATAACTACAACTGTGTCATTCTTTCTAACATGTAACTTCAAATGAGCCACCTCCTTATTATAGAACTTCAGGTGCTAATGATAATATTTTGTTAAATTCTCTATCTCTTAGCTCCCTAGCAACTGGCCCGAAGATACGAGTTCCTCTTGGTTGCTTATCATCTTTTATTATTACTGCTGCGTTTTCATCAAATTTGATGTATGAACCGTCAGCTCTTCTTAATCCTCTTACAGATCTAACTATAACAGCTTTAACTACGTCACCTTTTTTAACAACTCCGCCTGGTGTTGCTTTTTTAACGCTAGCTACTATTACATCTCCAATGTTACCGAACTTTCTCTTTGATCCGCCTAATACTCTGATACACATGATTTCTTTAGCACCTGAGTTATCAGCTACGTTTAGTAAGGTTTGTTGTTGTATCATTGAATTACCCTCCTTTCAGTTTTAAAGCCTATTTAGCTCTTTCAACTATTTCAACAAGTCTCCATCTCTTATCTTTAGATAATGGTCTAGTTTCCATTATTACAACTCTATCATTCATTTTAGCTTCATTATTTTCATCATGAGCTTTGAATTTAGTAGTAGTATTCATAGTTTTTCCGTATAATGGGTGTCTAACTTTAGTTTCAACAGCAACTACGATAGTCTTATCCATTTTATCAGAAACAACTCTACCGATTTTCTTCTTTCTTAATCCTCTTTCCATTAGGGGCTACCTCCTTCCAGATTTACTGTTCAAATGCCCTGATCTCTTCTTCTCTTATGATGGTTTTGATTTGGGCTATAGATTTTTTAACTTCTCTTATTCTCATAGGATTTTCTAATTGTCCAGTAGCTAATTGGAATCTTAAGTTGAATAATTCAGCTTTAAGGTCATTTAACTTAACTTTTAAATCTTGAGAATTGCTTGTTCTTAACTCTTTTAGGTCTCTAGCCTTCATTATTCTTCACCACCCATTTCCTCAAAATCTCTTCTTGTAACGAATTTACACTTTACAGGAAGTTTGTGTGATGCAAGTCTCATTGCTTCTCTTGCAACTTCTTCGTTAACTCCTGATAATTCGAATAATACTCTACCTGGTTTAACTACTGCTACCCAATATTCTGGTGAACCTTTACCTGAACCCATTCTTGTTTCAGCTGGTTTTTCAGTAACTGGCTTATCTGGGAATACTTTTATCCAAAGTTTTCCTCCTCTTCTAATGTATCTGTTAATTGCTATTCTGGCAGATTCTATTTGGTTACTTGTTATCCATCCACAAGTTTGCGCTTGGATACCAAAATCTCCGTATGCAAGGAAATTACCTCTAGTAGCTTTTCCTTTCATTCTACCACGTTGTACCTTACGATGCTTAACTCTTTTAGGCATTAACATAGTCTAATTCCTCCTTTCTTATGCTTCAACTTCTTCCTTCTTTTCAACTTTTTTTGTAGGAAGAACTTCTCCATTATAAACCCATACTTTAACACCTATCTTACCGTATGTTGTATTTGCTTCAGCAAATCCATAGTCGATATCAGCTCTTAAAGTTTGTAGTGGGATTGTTCCTTCATGATATTGTTCAGTTCTAGCCATTTCAGCTCCACCTAATCTACCTGAACAAGCTGTTTTAACACCCTTAGCTCCTAATTTCATAGCTCTTTGGATGCTTTGTTTCATAGCTCTTCTGAAAGAAACTCTCTTTTCTAATTGAGCAGCAATGTTTTCAGCAACTAATTGAGCGTTTGCTTCAGCATTCTTAACTTCAACTATATTTATTAAAATGTTCTTTCCGTTTACTAATTTAGCAACCTTAGCTTTTAAAGCTTCGATTCCTGCACCACCTTTACCGATAACAACACCTGGTTTAGCAGTGTATATATTTAACTTAACTCTTTTAGCTGATCTTTCGATTTCTATTTTAGCTATACCAGCTGAGAAAAGTTCCTTCTTTACGAATTCTCTTATTTTGTTATCTTCGATTAAGTTGTCTGCAAATGTTCTCTTATCAGCGTACCATTTTGCATCCCAACCTTTGATAACTCCAACTCTAAGTCCGTGAGGATGTACTTTTTGACCCACTTGTTTTTCCCTCCTTCTTACTAAGCTCTTTCTTTAACTACTACTGTAATATGACTTGTTCTCTTGTTGATTCTGAACGCTTTACCGTGATCCATTGGTCTGAATCTCTTTAAAGTTGGACCAGCACCTACAAATGTTTCTGCAACATATAGGTTTTCAACGTTTAAGTCATGATTGTTTTCTGCATTAGCAACTGCTGATTTTAAAACTTTGTTTATTACTACTGCAGCTTCTTTTGGAGTATATTGTAATATCGCAAAAGCTTCGTTAACGTTTTTTCCTCTTATTAAATCAAGAACTACTCCTACTTTCATTGGAGACATTCTCACATATTTAGCTATAGCTCTAGCTTCCATTGATGTTCCTCCTTTCAAAGATTACTTTCTCTTTCTTGATGCTTTTTCGTCGTAATCGTGTCCTCTGTATGTTCTAGTAAGAGCAAATTCTCCTAATTTGTGTCCTACCATATCTTCGCTCACATATACTGGAACGTGTTTTCTACCATCATGAACAGCGATTGTATGACCAATCATTTGTGGGAAAATTGTTGATGATCTTGACCAAGTCTTAACAACTTTATTTTCACCATTAGCATTCATTTCTTCTATCTTCTTTAAAAGTCCTTCGTGTACGAAAGGTCCCTTTTTTATTGATCTACTCACTATAATTTGCCTCCCTTCATAATCTCTAGGCCCAGTAAGCCTGAAGAGAATTAATTCTCTTCAATTACTTACTATTTCTTCTCTTTATTATGAATCTATCAGAATATTTCTTATTCTTTCTAGTCTTGTATCCAAGTGCTGGTTTACCCCATGGAGTAACTGGACTTGGTCTACCGATTGGTGATCTACCTTCACCACCACCATGAGGGTGATCGCAAGGGTTCATTACAGAACCTCTAACTGTAGGTCTCCATCCCATGTGTCTCTTTCTACCAGCTTTACCAATGTTGATGATATCGTTAGTAGTGTTAGAAACTGTACCGATTGTAGCTCTACATTCGATTCTTACATATCTCATTTCACCTGATGGTAATCTTAATGTTGCATAGTTACCTTCTTTAGCCATTAATTGAGCTGAAGTACCTGCTGATCTAACCATTTGGCCACCTTTACCAGCTTGTAATTCAATGTTGTGAACTACTGTACCAACTGGCATGTTCTTTAATGGTAATGTATTACCTGGTTTGATATCTGCTTCTGGTCCAGAAACAACTACATCTCCAACTTTTAATCCTACTGGAGCAAGTATGTATCTCTTTTCCCCATCAGCATAAACAACTAACGCAATGTAAGCTGTTCTGTTTGGATCGTATTCTATAGTAGCAACTTTTGCTGGAATACCATCCTTATTTCTCTTGAAATCTATTATTCTGTATTTTCTCTTAGCTCCACCACCGTGGTGTCTAACAGTTATTTTACCTTGTGCATTTCTACCACCAGTTTTCTTTAAAGAAACAAGAAGTGATTTCTCTGGGCTGT
>OLOA01004461.1_pt1 | contig 10506 bp, 8 predicted proteins | sample 1672201 | NCBI WGS metagenome assembly OLOA01 (sample SAMEA3136658, study PRJEB25190) | human gut metagenome
TTCTGGAGGCTGTTATAAAAGCGGGAGCAAGAATCGCTGAACCGGGTGAATTCACCAAGAGAGCCTTTCTAAACGGCAGGATAGATATGTCACAGGCAGAGTCGGTTATGGACATAATAAATGCTAAGAATGATTTCGCAGTGAAATCCTCTCTCGTCCAGTTAAAGGGAGAATTAAAAGACAGGATAACAGAGATGAGAGATACCATACTCTACAATACAGCATTTATAGAATCGGCATTGGATGATCCGGAACATTATAGTTTGGAGGGTTATCCACAGAAGCTGCGTGTTATTGTGGATAACATGGTTGATAATGTTGATAAATTGTTAGCTACTTATGACAACGGAAGAGTCCTGAAGGAGGGTATAAAGACTGTGATCGCCGGTAAGCCAAATGCCGGAAAGTCCTCACTTTTAAACCTTTTACTGGGGGAAGACAGAGCTATAGTAACTGAGATAGAGGGAACTACCAGGGATACTCTTGAGGAAGTTGTCAACATTAACGGAATAATATTAAATATTGTAGATACAGCAGGAATAAGATCAACAGATGATGTTGTGGAAAAGATAGGTGTGGATAAAGCTCTTAAGAATGTGGATAACGCAGACTTAATTCTATATGTTGTAGACGGCTCAAAACAGTTAGATGATAACGACAGCCAGATAATAAGCCACATTAAGGGCAGAAATGTTATCACAGTGATCAATAAATCAGACCTTGATGTAGTTGTGGATAAGTTGTTGATAAGTGAAGAATTACCTGGTGATATAATAGAAATCTCAGCAAAATACGGTGACGGAAAGGAAGAATTGTATAACATTCTCAATGACAAATTCTTTTCGGGACAGTTACAGTACAATGATGAATTGTACATCACCAACAGTCGTCACAAGGATGAGCTTATAAAGACCAGAGAAAGTCTTTCAAAGGTTATAGAAAGTATAGACATGGGAATGGAGGAGGATTTCTTCTCAATAGACCTTTTAGATGCCTATGAACATCTTGGCATGATACTCGGTGAAACCATGAGAGACGATCTGGCAGATAAAATATTTGCAGAGTTCTGTATGGGAAAGTAAAAAAAAAATTGGAGGACATGGAAATGCCTTATTTAGAGGAAGAATATGATGTGGTTGTAGTTGGTGCAGGACATGCAGGCTGTGAGGCTGCCCTGGCGTCAGCAAGACTTGGATTAAATACAATAATATTTACAGTGAGTATGGACAGCGTTGCCATGATGCCATGTAATCCCAATGTAGGAGGAAGCTCCAAGGGACATCTTGTAAGGGAGCTTGACGCTCTCGGCGGTGAGATGGGCAAGAACATAGATAAGACATACATCCAGTCCAAGATGTTAAATTCATCCAAGGGACCTGCTGTACACTCTCTCCGTGCCCAGGCTGACAAGAAGAATTATTCGGCAGCCATGAAGAAGACTCTTGAGAACACTGACAATCTTACCTTGAGACAGGCAGAGGTTTCGGATCTTATATTGGGTGAGGACGGAAGAAGTGTTGTGGGTGTTAAGACATTTTCAGGTGCCATATACCATGCAAAGGCAGTTATCCTTGCCACAGGTACATATCTTAAGGCGAGATGCATATATGGTGATGTGGTAAATCATACAGGACCAAACGGACTTATGGCTGCAAATCACCTGTCCCAGTCAATGAGTGACGTGGGAATAGAGATACGAAGGTTTAAGACCGGTACGCCGGCAAGACTTGATAAGAGATCCATTGATTTCACCCAGATGGAGGAGCAAAAGGGTGATGAGCACGTAGTGCCATTTTCATTTACCAACACAGAGGACGATATAAAGAGAGATCAGATAAGCTGTTGGCTTTGCTATACAAATGAAGAAACCCATGAAATCATAAGGAATAACATAAGCCGTTCACCGTTATTTTCAGGGGTGATCGAAGGAACAGGACCAAGATACTGTCCTTCCATAGAGGATAAGGTCATGAAGTTCCCTGACAAGAACAGACATCAGATATTTATCGAACCTGAGGGTGAGAATACAAATGAGATGTACATGGGCGGAATGTCATCTTCTCTTCCGGAGGACGTGCAATATGCAATGATAAGGAGCATGAAGGGACTTGAACATGCGAAGATTGTGAGAAATGCCTATGCCATCGAGTATGACTGCATAAATGCCATTAACCTTAAGCCTACGCTGGAATTTAAGGATGTGGCAGGCTTGTACGGAGCAGGACAGATAAACGGCAGCTCAGGTTATGAGGAGGCTGCTGTACAGGGACTTATGGCAGGTATAAATGCTGCCCTTAAGATACTTGGAAGAGATCCTCTCGTGCTTGATAGATCCCAGGCATATATCGGAGTCCTTATTGATGATCTTGTCACAAAGGAAACCAGGGAGCCTTACAGAATGATGACCAGCCGTGCCGAGTACAGACTGCTGTTAAGACAGGATAACGCAGACCTGAGACTTACGGATATAGGTCATGACATAGGTCTTATAGATGATGAAAGATATAAGAAGTTCTGCCATAAGAGGGAGCTTATCAACAGTGAGATAGACAGACTTGATAGTACAATGGTAGGGGCAAATAAGAGTATACAGAAGTTCCTTACATCTATGGGATCCACAACTCTTAAGACTGCCGCAAGCCTTTCAGAGCTTATCAGAAGACCTGAGCTTTCTTATGAGGCGATAGCACCTATCGATCCTGAGAGAAATGAGCTTCCGGAGGATGTTATCGATCAGATCAATATATCCATTAAATACAAGGGATATATTGATAGGCAGAAGGAACAGGTAAATCAGTTCAAGAAGCTTGAAAACAGAAGGATACCTGAGGATATTGACTACAATGATGTTACAAATTTAAGGAAAGAGGCAAGGCAGAAGCTTATGCTCATAAAGCCTGAGAACATAGGACAGGCAAGTCGTATATCAGGCGTAAGCCCTGCGGATGTTACAGTGCTCCTTATTTATCTTAAGTCGAGAAAGTAACAGGAAATGGGAAAAAGTATGGAATTATTAAAGGATATATGTGGACAGTTTGGAGTGGAACTGAATGATGAGCAGATCAGTCAGTTCAATACATATTATGAAATGCTTATTGAGTGGAATAAGGTAATGAATTTGACCTCCATAACAGAGAAGAAGGATGTAATGTATAAGCATTTTGCAGACAGTCTTCTTATTGCTAAGTTTAAAGATATGAAAGAACCTTTGAAGGTTATAGACGTTGGAACAGGTGCAGGATTTCCGGGAATACCCCTTAAGATAGCTTTTCCGGAGCTTAAGATAACTCTTATGGATTCCCTTCAGAAGAGACTTACATTTCTTAATGAGGTGATCAAGACCCTCGGAATTACCGATATTGAGACAGTTCATATGAGAGCTGAGGATGGCGGTAAGAATATGAAATACAGGGAACAGTATGATCTTGTGGTTTCAAGGGCAGTATCAGCACTGGCAGCATTATCGGAGTTCTGCCTGCCATTTGCAAAGGTAGGGGGATACTTTATTCCTTACAAATCAGTTGCCCTTAATGAAAATGATAAGGAAGAAATGCAGAGTGGAAAGAAGGCAATCCGTATCCTTGGAGGACAGGTGGAGAACATATTCACTACAAATATTCCTGAAATCGACGCAGAGAGAAAGTTTGTATTTGTGAAGAAAATTCAGTCTACGGATATGAAGTATCCAAGAAAAGCAGGTACGGTTACAAAGAAGCCGTTGGCGTAAAAAAAAGAAAACCTGAAAAGGTTTTCTTTTTTTGTAAATATATTCTTTTTATGTCTTATCAGTCTACTGCCAAAGACAGGTAATATAGCTGATACTTCAATCCAAAATTAAGTGGTCGTTTATGAAATTTATAAAATAAATTCTTGATAAAACTAATATATTTTATTTGTTGTGACGCTTTTCTTTACGTCTCTCGCGGATCTCTTCCTGCTTTATATTGATCTCTTCAATACCTGATTTATCAATAGGCTTTATAGTCTTAACTATATAGTATCCTTCGTTATCCGGCTTGAATTTAATCTTTCCACAGAAATAACCGTGGTGCCAGCATTTTCCAACGCTTATGTATGATGAAGGGCTGTTGGCAAACCATTTGATTTTCTTAGTGACCTTCTTATTACACTTGTAACATCTTACCTCAGATACCTTCGGATCATCGAGAGCTTCCTGTTTGGTTTTAAAGGGTCGTGTAATATATTCATACATATTGTTGTGTCTGTCAGTAATCTCGTCCTTAATATCCGATGGATGGATATAAAGATCAAAAGAATATTGATTGTTGATATTTTTTGGTTTCATTGCTTTCATAACCAGAGCAGTATATTTTGAATCGTTGAGAGCTGAGTGAAATGGCATATCTTCAGGAATATTGAGTTCAGATACAGCTTTTTCAAGCTTGCTTACACTAGCACTCCTCTTATCCTTACCTGATGCCTTGTCAGCATATATCTGCTGCAGGTTAATGAACTTCACAGGACGTGGTAACTTAGGCATATAGTAGAAATCCATATTTGTCTGAAGCTCTGTAAGATCCATAGGACCCCAGGTACAGAACATGTAATCATCACCACACCATTTTAGAAATTCATTGCAGACTTCTTTGAAACCACGACCCTTGGTGTTGAGGTCATATTCATCATAATTTAGTATAGAACGAATCTTTGAATGAAGTTTCTTATATATTCTCGGTCGTACAAGGCTGCAATATTCATCAATTATATTGAAGTTCTTGTCTACCTTGACAGCACCAATTTCTATAATTTCAAAAGGCATTCGCGGATGTTCTCCCATGTGACCTGAGTAGCTTTGATTCCATTCCAGGTCCATAACTATATAATTCATAAAAGAAATCCTCACGAGTATTAAAAAATATGCACCTGGCGGGATTCGAACCCACGACCTTCCGCTTAGGAGGCGGACGCTCTATCCTACTGAGCTACAGATGCATCAACTTTATAAGTTTACTATATATTTTTGAAAATGTAAATACCCTGTGGGATAATATACTATCATTATATATTTAATAACATAATATATATATATTACCAAATGTCAAATGATATACAATCACTTTTCGGGTAAAAGATTTTGCCTTAAGTTATCCATACTTTTACAATACAACAAGACCCTGAAGCCATACAACACCTTTAAATCTTCTTCCTACAGCCGGTTCACCCATAAGGTCTTCTTTACTTATGGCTATGGTCATGGCAATATCATTTGTCTGAACAGTAAGGATATAAATATGTTCACCAGTAAAGGAATTAACCTTTTCCTCAACCTTTAAAATGTTTCCGATAAGGGAGTAGTGCTCTGTCTCAATACCGTATGGCATGAAATTCGTATCAACTATAGAAAGGATATCCTCATGTCTGACTCTTTTATTTATCAGGGAATAGGTGTCCATATCATCCAGCGTGAGACTTTCCAGGGCAGTCTTGTCTCCCTGCCTTGCAGCCTCCAGGAGTTTGCTTCTATTTGCCTGGTTAATTCCGGATTCTTCAGCATGTCCGGAATCTTCCTGAGGAGATATGTTTAGTATTATCTTTCCCTGGGTTGAAAGGGCAGACAGATAAACCTTGTTCATGTACAGATTTGATACATTGAGCCAGGTTGTGTGTTCATATTGGGCTATATTTCTAAGGAAAAATATAAGTGTCATGCCAAGCTCGTATGAATCGCTTATACCTGCAAATGCTTCTTTGTCGCCATGTTTTTCAATATATATACGTTCCTGATTGGTGAGCTGATCCGATGTCACATAAGGAAAATAATGCTCTATGGAGAGAGAACCGTCTGCAGCAATCTCTCCAACCAGAGACAAACCAAAGCCGTCACCGAAATCTCTGTCTAACTGGATAATCTTGGTATCAGCACTGACAGAGGTAACGGTCTTTCTTGTAGGCTCGGCTAAAACTTTTCTATATACGGGCTCAAGCAGCATTCGGGATGTAATTTTTGAAAATCCAATAGCTCGCAAATAACTATGCATGCATTACCTCCGATATTATTTCTTCTCAAGCTTTTCCTTGCCACTCATGTATGGACGGAGAACTTCAGGTATTCTTACGGAACCATCTGCCTGAAGGTTGTTCTCAAGGAATGCAATAAGCATTCTAGGTGGTGCAACAACAGTGTTATTAAGGGTATGAGCAAGGTACTTATTACCATTTGAATCCTTAACACGGATCTGAAGTCTTCTTGCCTGTGCGTCACCGAGATTTGAACAGCTACCAACCTCAAAATACTTCTTCTGACGAGGAGACCATGCCTCAACATCAAGAGACTTAACCTTAAGATCTGCAAGATCACCTGAACAACATTCGAGGGTTCTTACAGGAATATCTAATGAACGGAAGAGGTCTACAGTGTTCTTCCATAATTTATCAAACCACATCTTGCTGTCTTCCGGCTTGCAGACAACAATCATTTCCTGCTTCTCAAACTGATGTATTCTATATACACCACGCTCCTCTATACCATGAGCACCTTTTTCTTTTCTGAAACAAGGAGAGTAGCTTGTGAGGGTCTGTGGAAGCTGATCCTCAGGGATGATCTGGTCGATAAACTTACCGATCATTGAGTGTTCTGATGTACCGATAAGGTAAAGGTCTTCGCCTTCAATTTTATACATCATAGCGTCCATTTCTGCGAAACTCATAACGCCTGTAACTACATTGCTTCTGATCATGTATGGAGGAATACAATATGTAAATCCTCTGTCAATCATAAAGTCTCTTGCATATGATATAACTGCTGAGTGAAGTCTTGCAATGTCTCCCATTAAATAGTAGAAACCATTACCTGCAACTCTTCTTGCTGAATCAAGATCAAGACCATTTAAGCTTTCCATTATTTCTGAATGATAAGGAATTTCAAAGTCAGGAACAACAGGATCACCGAACTTCTCGATCTCTACATTTTCAGAATCATCCTTACCGATAGGAACAGAAGGATCAATGATATTAGGAATAACCATCATGATCTCCTTGACTTTAGAATCAACCTCAGGCTGTAATGACTCAAGCTCTTTAAGTCTTGATGCCTGTGCAGCAACCTGCTTCTTAACTTCTTCAGCTTCTTCCTTTTTGCCCTGTGCCATTAAAGCTCCGATCTGCCTTGAAAGAGTATTTCTCTTGGCACGAAGGTCATCAGCTTCCTGCTTTATTGCCCTTGACCTGGCATCCAGTTCAATAACTTCATCAACAAGTGGAAGCTTGCTGTCCTGAAATTTGTTCTTAATGTTCTGTTTTACTACGTCTGGATTTTCTCTTAAAAACTTAATGTCTATCATCTTTCTTCTCCTTGTATAAAATAGTATTACCAAATTAATCTAATAATAAACTTGATATATAATTAAAATTATTGACTATAGTCAAAAAACTATATATAAATCATCTGAAATATTAATTAAAAATATTAGCTGAAAGTATCAGTTAAAAATATCAGTTAAAATAATAGTTAAAAAATATAGATAAACCAAATTATTAACTTTCAATAATCTCTGAAATTTCTTCATCAAGCGTTTTGGCTCGCTCAATAGCCTCTTTTTCTTCTTCAGATAAGGCTACATAGGACTCTCCCTTGATGATTTCTTTTGCGTAATTAAAGCAGCCTTCTCTTGAGTGCATACAGTTAAGTACAACACCATTATTGTCACTGTCGAGAAGAGCAAGTGCGAAGCTTAGGCTTCCACCCATACCCTCAAAGGCATCATATTTTACCAAAGCAACCTTACTTATACAGTTTCCCAGGTATTCTTGTATTTCCTTGTGCTCCTTTGTAAGTCGTCTGGAATTATTCTTAACGGCGTCCATTTCTGCAAATCTCTTCATTATTATATCTTCAAGATCAGCACCTGAGGTTCCGTTAAGTAAAATACTGATTTCCTTGTTTCGCTGCTTCATATTGGCCATAACATAAAATAATAAAACAAATAATATAACTATCAGAATAAGCAGTATTATTAGTATGTAGGCCGGATCAATACCTATTTTACTTAGTATTTTACTGTTCATACTATGCCACCTTATCTGTTTATGGAATATAACATCTCAGTTATACGATCAAGCTCGTCCTGAGAGTAGTAATCAATTTCAATCTTACCTTTGCCGTTATTCTTTGCTTTTATTGAAATCTTGGCACCTAGTATATCCTTTAATCTTGTTTCAAGTTCTGAGTAGAATACACTCAAGTCTTTCTCTGCCTGCTTCTCAGTTTCCGGCTTATTGGTTTCTTCTAATTGCTTTAATACCTTCTTGACAAATGCTTCTGTTTCTCGGACACTTAAGTTCTGATCAAATATAGCCATTGCCACTTCATACTGAAGCTCTTCATCTTCAATGGGAACAAGAGCACGTACATGTCCGGTTGTAAGCATACCGTCTATAACCATCTGGCGAACCTTATCACATAACTTCAATAATCTTAACGAATTAGTGATGGTAGAACGGCTTTTTGAAACTCGTTCTGCAACCTCATCTTGTTTGAGATTGTACTCATTTATAAGACTTTCATATGCCAGAGCTTCTTCAATAGGGTTAAGATCTTCTCTCTGTATATTCTCAATAAGAGATATCTCCATTATCTCCTTAGGAGTGTAATCTCTGATAACTACAGGAACTTCTTTAATCCCGGCAATTCTTGCTGCCCTCCAACGACGCTCACCTGCAATTATTTCATAATATTTATCTTTCTTAGTTACGATCAGGGGTTCCAATACACCAAATTGTTTGATGGATTCCGCCAGTTCATTAAGGGCATCTTCATCAAAATTCTTTCTTGGCTGTCCATGGTTTGGTTCAATTTCGGTAATCTTAAGAGTTTTCTCAACCTCTTTAACAACCTCCTTGACTACTTCCTTTGTGACAGTTTTGGTTACAGTATTCTTACCTGATGACTTGTTATTTGAAGAACCAAAATCATCGGTAGGAATAAGATCGGAAAGACCCTTGCCTAATCCTCCTCTTTTTACTGCCATTTAAAATACTCCTTTGTTCAATTTTAATACTGGTTAGCTTAACAGTATTTGATTTAAGGTTAATACTATTATGTTTAAGTAAGCATTTAAACTCAATACTATTTATATTAAGTAGGCATTTAAGCTCAATATAATCTAAACTAAATACATTTGAATAATATTAAGTTTAATCAGTCTGTTTCTAATAGCGTTTAAGTTTAATGTTAATTAGCATAATAAGTGATTAGCCATAATAAACGTTTAAATTTAATATTGTTTGATAAAATATTGACTTAAACTGTTACAATGTCATTCTCAATTATTTCGTCTGCAAGCATCATATAGTGCTCTGCACCGGCTGACTTTGGATCATATATAATAATAGGAAGTCCATAGCTTGGTGCCTCTGCAAGACGAACATTTCTAGGAATAACGGTATTGTAGATATTTTGTGTAAGATTTTCACGAACATTTTCCACAACCTGAGCTGACAGATTTGTTCTTGAATCATACATTGTAAATACTACACCCTCAATCTTAAGGGTTCTGTTAAGTTTCTTTTTAATAAGATTTACAGTATATATAAGCTGTGATAAGCCGTCCAATGCAAAAAACTCACATTGTATTGGAACTAAAACAGTATTTGCAGCAGTTAAGGCATTTACTGTCAACATTCCAAGTGCAGGTGGACAATCAATAATAATGAAATCATACTTTGACTTCACCTTCTTGAGGTTGTTCTTAAGAATATGCTGCATATCCTCCATACCCACAAATTCTACCTCTGCTCCTGCCAATTCACGGCTGGCGGGTATTACATTCAGGTTTGGAAAGACATTTATAAGCATACACTCACCAATATTGCACTGGTCAGTCATCATATCATATACAGTGTAGCCAAGATCATTCTTATCTATACCAAGACCACTGGTCATATTGCCCTGGGGATCAAGGTCAACCGCAAGAACTCTCTTTCCTTTCTTAGCCAGACATGCTGCAACATTTATTGCAGTTGTGGTTTTGCCAACACCACCCTTCTGGTTAGCTACAGCAATAATTCTTCCCACGTTATCTCTCCTTTATTGTGTTGGCTCTATAAGTTAGTAGTAGAGTTATTATGTTCTTATGTATAGAATGTTTCACGTGAAACATTTTATATAATGAGAACTATAAACAATGCTTGTATATTATAGCACTTATAAATTGTTTCTTCTATATTAAATACTACTAAAATGAAATTATTTTTGCTAAATGTTTCACGTGAAACATTGATGATTAATTCAAACTTAAATAGGTTTCAGATAAAAAATATATAATGAAAAATTTAAATAATTTTACAATAAAGTATAGATGGTAAAAATATCAAAAACCAATATGTACTACTACATGTTAAAGAAAAAATATCAATATTCAAAAATTAGCACATGAATGTTTCACGTGAAACACTATTATAAAATGTGATCCCCGGATTTATTTAAAATATAAATCCGGGGATCCTTTGACATTGTTAAATAATCATTATATTTATTGTTAATATTTT
>OLOA01004464.1_pt1 | contig 10502 bp, 12 predicted proteins | sample 1672201 | NCBI WGS metagenome assembly OLOA01 (sample SAMEA3136658, study PRJEB25190) | human gut metagenome
ACGCCACACCGACGAAATGCGTAGCATTTTGGAGGTTGGCTCTGAACAGTTACATCAATATTATAAACAAAATGCGTTGACCTCAAATTCACAAAAATGAAAATCAGTCAACGCACCATCATTCTCTATTCATCAAATCTTTATTTCAGCTCCCCATCAAATACAACGGTTGCCGGTCCTGTCATATAAACTGTGTTCTTCTCCTGATCCCACTGAATCTCCAAATCTCCGCCAAGAAGCTTTACAGTTACTTCATCTTCTGTCAATCCATTCAGGATACAGGAAACAGCTACAGCACATGCTCCTGTTCCGCAGGCAAGTGTCTCCGCAGATCCTCTCTCCCAAACACGCATCTGTACAGTATGTCTATCCAGTACTTTTACAAACTCTGTGTTCACACGTCTTGGAAATCTCTCATGGCTTTCGAATTTTGGTCCGATTTCTTCAATTGGAAGATTATCAACATCATCTACATAAACAACTGCGTGCGGATTTCCCATAGATACGCAAGTCATATGATATTCTTTTCCATCCACAAGAATCGGTTCATCTACAGCTTTATCTCCCTCAGCCACAACCGGAATTTCTGCCGGTGTCAAGATTGGGCTTCCCATATCAACTCGAACCTTCGCAACTTTTCCATTTTCTACGAAAAGCTGAAGTGTTTTGATTCCTGCTAAAGTCTCAACTGTAATCTCTGTTTTGTCAGTCAGGCCGTAATCATACATATATTTTCCAACACAGCGAACTCCATTTCCACACATTTCTCCTCTGGAGCCATCTGCATTATACATAGCCATCTCACAGTCTGCCACTTCCGACGGACAGATCAGGATCAATCCATCGGATCCTATTCCAAAATGTCTGTCACTCACCTGGATTGCCAACGCTGATGGATCTTCTACCTTCTCTTCAAAACAGTTTACATACACATAATCATTTCCAATTCCCTGCATTTTTGTAAATTTCATTCTCTTCTCCGTTCCACTGTCATCACTGACAGTCCTCTCATTTGTTATTGTTTACAGCACTTCTTATTCGTTACTGTTAACAGCTGCCTCTTATTCATTCATAATTGTCAGCACCATCTGTGCTGTTTCGAGCATATTGGTCCCACTTTCCATACTGCTCTTCTGTAAATATCGATGTGCTTCCTCTTCTGACATGTTATTTCGTTCTATCAGAAGCGCTTTCGCCTGATCGATTATCTTTCTCTGAGAATCGTCTCTCTTTCGTATCGTTTCTCTGCGCTTTCTTCTCTTCCTGCTCTGTGTCTGCTGAATCATTTCAACGGTATTTACCAAATCATAAACTTTGATTGGAAGTGGAAGTCCTACAACCCCATCCGGCAGTCCATCCATCCACTTATCCGCTGAAGCCACCAAAAGCATGTCAAACGTATCCGGAAGAGATTCTCGTAAATCTGTATACTGCATATCTTGAAACCGATAACCACACACGACAATTCCATCGTTCCAGTTATCAGCATACTGCAAAACCTTAGCTCCTGTCAAACATACCGCAGATACTTCAATACCCGCACGAACCAAACTATTACGGATATTTACTGCATTTTCCCTCTTTGGAAAAACGACAATAATGTTGCTCATATCTGCTCACCTCTTCCGCTAACTACTCTTCTATCAATCCGTTCTCTCTAAATGCCCAATGCCAGGATACCTGAACTACAGCCTGTAAAGATAATGATCGATCTCCCAGTCTGTCACCTGCATACAATATTCTTTATATTCTTTCTTATTTGCTTTTATGATCTTCTCGGCAAGCTCTTTCCCTAATACGCTGATCAGCAGTTCATCTTTCTCAAGCTCTGCTGTAGCAGCCCCAAGCGTTCTCGGCAGTTCTTCCACTTGAAGTTCATCTCTTCTTTCCTGCGTCATCTTCTGAATATTTTCATCAATATTCTTCGGAGGCATGATCTGATTCTTAATTCCATCCAGTCCCGCTTTCAGAAGTACTGCAAGTGCCAGATATGGATTCGCCGTAGCATCCGGACTGCGAAGTTTCAGTCTTGAATTGTCTTCTTTCTCCATAGACACACGGATCAAAGGTCCTCTTGTCTTAGCTGACCATCCCATATAAACAGGTGCTTCATACCCCGGCACAAAACGTTTATAAGAATTGATTGTTGGATTTGTAATACAGGTGATTGCCTTCATATGTTTCATCAAGCCACCAATAAAATAATATCCTTCCTGGCTGAGTCCATTCTCATCCTCTGCGTTATAAAGTGCATTTGTTCCATCGTTTTTATATAAAGACAAATTAATGTGCATTCCTGATCCATAAGTCTCACTCTTCGGCTTTGGCATAAATGTCGCGTGCAGACCGTGTCGTTTTGCGATTGTCTTGACAACCATCTTAAATGTCATCAGATTATCTGCTGTAATCATCGCCTCATCGTAGTGAAAGTCGATTTCATGTTGCGCCGGCGCAATCTCATGATGTGAGGAAATAATCTCAAACCCCATATCTTCTAATGTTAAGATCATATCTCTTCTCGCATTTTCTCCAAGATCCAATGGCCCTACATCAAAATATCCTCCCTGCTCGTGAGTTACTGTTGTCGGTCTACCGTCATCATCTGTATGGAAAAGAAAGAACTCGCATTCCGGGCCGACATTCATCGTATATCCCATCTCTTTCGCCTCCGCAACAGCCTTTCTGAGTACATAACGCGGATCGCCTTCATACGGTGTTCCATCTTTTTTATACACATCACAGATCAGTCTTGCAACTTTTCCCTGCTGTGGTCTCCATGGAAAGATTTCAAATGTACTCAAATCCGGATATAAATACATATCTGATTCTTCCTCATCTGCAACCCCTTCCAAGGAAGAAACATCAAACATACAGCGGTTATCCAATGCTTTTTCAAGCTGTCCTACTGTTACCGCCATATTTTTCATCGTTCCAAAAATATCTGTAAACTGCAATCTGATGAAAGCGACATCTTCTTCCTCTACTATGTGAAAAATATCATCTCTTGTATAGTTATGCATTATTTTTCGACCTCCTTTATCATAAACTGATACGATAAAAGGGCGTTCTCCACCTAAGTTGGAAACGCCCTTGTTTCTGTGTTACATTATATCGACTGACTGTTTTCTTGTCAATTATTTCTGAATCAGTTCAAGAACTTCTTCTTCTACAGGCATTGCTTTGATCGCACCCTTCTTTGTTGTTACAAGTGCTGCTGCCGCATTCGCAAATGTCAGCATCTCTCCTAACTGTTCCTCTGTCAGATTCTCAAAATCATGATCAACCAGATAATTCAAAGAACTTCCACAGAAAGTATCTCCTGCACCGGTTGTCTCAATTGCTTTCACTGAAAATCCCGGTCTCTCTACGCGCATGCCTTTGTAATAAGCTCTACTTCCGTCTTTTCCCATAGTCAGAAGAATCAGCGGGATATTGTATGTCTCCTGCAGATATGCAATTCCCTCATCATAGTCTTCCTTACCGGATACAAACTGAATTTCATTATCAGAAATCTTCAGGATATCACATTTTCCAAATCCATACTCCATCTGCTCTTTTGCAAGATCAAGAGAGCTCCACAGCGGCGGTCTCAGATTTGGATCAAAGGATACAAGGCAACCATTTGCTTTTGCTGTTTCTACCGCTTTCTTTGTCGCTTCACGCACACTTTCATGTGTCATAGAAAGTGTTCCAAAATGAAAGACTTTTGTATCTTTTACTACTTCTGGATTCACTTCATCTGCAGTAAGCATCATATCTGCTCCTGGATTACGGTAAAATGAGAACTCTCTGTCTCCATCCGGGAATGTATGTACAAATGCGAGTGTTGTATTCACATTTTCGTCAACCATCAGATTGGAGGCATCGATTCCTGCTTCCGTAATCGTATCTCTTAATAACGCTCCAAACTGATCTTTTCCAACTTTTCCTATAAATGCTGTCTTCTTTCCCATCTTGTTCAGAAGTGCCAGCACATTACACGGTGCACCTCCCGGGCAAGCCTCAAACATATTGTTTCCCTGCTCGCTTTGTCCATTCATTGTAAAATCAATCAGAAGCTCTCCTAATGCGATTACATCATACTTCTTTGCCATGAAGTTCTCCTCCTATTTCTTGTTTTATTACTTTGTCTTATTGCTTGTCTTAATTAAAATATACTAACTCTTCAATTGGTTCTGCAGGCTCAATATTCTCTGCCTCAAGTACCGGTCCTTCTCCGCCGTATACGGACAGATTCGCATAACGCACTTTTGCACGAATTTTTACCCAGTCTCCCGCATTCAGCTTCGGCGCATAAGCGCTTCTGCAAACATATCCAAGGAAAGATGTATCATCTGCACAGCAAGTCATTGCCATACGCCCCGGATAGAATACCTTAGACGGAAATGCTTTTGGTTTCATAACCTTTGCAACAAATTCTACAACTTTTCCTTTATAGCGCTCCGGATGCTCCTGCATATCAATATACCAGATACCATAATCTTCTCTTGGAATCTCAATCACAGGTGCTTTGAGATCATATGGTACTTCGTCTTCAAAGATATTGTCTACCTCACCGTTCTCATCCTCAAAGATTACTTCTGCCTGAGGGCTTACAACCTTAACACTTCTGCGGTATCCTGCCAACGGTTTCTTATCCTCGCAACGGTTGAACAGAACAAGCTCTGCGCCCTTTACCATCTCTACAAACAGTGGTTTTAAGTTTGTCAGATACATCTGAAAAGTACTTGCATCTACCGTTGTGATCTTCTGCTCAATAGCCCATCCTGCCGGAAGCTTCATCTTCTCAAATTCACTCACCTGCCACATACCGTTATACTCGATAACCACACGTTCCGGCTTGTGCTTCTTATTCATCTCTTCCAGCCATTCTTCTGTCAGATCTTCTTTATCTTCTACAGTCTCAATAACGACACCATACTTCAGCAATTCTCTCGGATCATACTCTTCTTCTCCCTCTTCACAAAGAATCAGAAGTGTCTTGCCGTCGATCTGGAAGTAGTCCTGTGACAATGTAAAATTCAGAAACTGTGTCTTTCCACTATCAAGAAAACCTGTCATCAGATAAACCATAACATCTGGCTCTTTCATCATATCTATCTCCATTCCGTCTCCCTTTCGCAGAAGACATCTGTTATTACATAATGCTACGCAGCCCCCTATGGGGTACTGCTTTGCTTATCCTTTTTATTTCAGCTTAAATAATTCTGCAAGCTTGTCTTCGTTAAGCTCTGCTCCGATCACACAGATTCTTCCTGTGTATTCCGGTGCTCCTGTTCTTACTTCATGTTCCTCCGGAACCATATCAAAGTAAATCCACTCACCGTCTGCACCTGCAACCATTCCTTTTGCACGGAGTACATTTCCGTAAGAGCCGTCCTCTTCAAGAGTCTTCAGAATTGCACTGACCTCATCCTTTGTATAAGTATGAATTGTCTCTTTACCCCAGCTTGTGAATACCTCATCTGCATGATGATGACCCTCATGATCGTGGTGATGATGGTGTCCACAGCCGCAGCTGCACTCTCCATCATGATGATGGTGCTCATGCTCTTCATGATCGTGGTGATGATGCTCGTGATCACACTCTTCATGATCGTGATGGTGATGATGCTCGTGATCGCACTCTTCATGATCGTGGTGGTGATGATGTTCATGATCATGTGCTTCCTTGGCTACTTCTGCGAGTAACTCATCTTCAAGAGATTTGCTTGATTCCATTGTTTCAAGAATCTTCTCGCCCGGAAGCTGCTCGATCGGTGTTGTGATGATTGGAGCTTTTTCATTCAATTCTCTTAACAGTGCAACACTTTCCTGAATCTTCTCCGGTTTTGCTTTATCTGTACGGCTTAAAATAACTGCACCTGCATATTCAATCTGATTGCTGAAAAATTCGCCAAAGTTCTTACGGTAAATCTTGCACTTTGTTACATCTACAACTGTTGTAAAGCTATTGAGCTCTGCATCAATCTCACCCTGAACATCCTGTACAGCCTTGATTACATCAGAAAGCTTTCCAACTCCTGATGGCTCAATCAGAATACGATCCGGATGATAAGTATCTACGACCTCATGAAGAGATTTTCCAAAATCTCCAACCAGTGAACAACAGATACATCCTGAATTCATCTCACGAATCTCAATTCCTGCTTCCTTCAAAAATCCACCATCAATACCGATCTCTCCAAATTCATTCTCAATCAATACAACCTGTTCTCCCTTGTATGCGTCAGAAAGAAGCTTCTTAATTAAAGTTGTCTTTCCTGCTCCAAGAAATCCTGAAATAATGTCAATCTTTGTCATTGTTCTCTTCTCCTCTTTCTATTATTTCAAATCCAATTCAACCGGGCAATGATCTGATCCCATAATATCTGTAAGTATCTTCGCATCGTCCAGTCTGTCCTTTAAACTTTCCGAGACACAGAAGTAGTCTATACGCCAGCCTGCATTCTTCGCCCTGGCGCTGAAACGATAAGACCACCAGGAATAGATTCCTGTCTGCTCCGGATAAAAGTACCGGAATGTATCAATAAATCCGACATCCAGAAGTTCAGTAAACTTCTGTCTTTCCTCATCCGTAAAACCTGCATTCTTACGGTTGGTCTTCGGATTCTTAAGATCAATCTCTTTGTGCGCTACATTCATATCTCCGGTCACAATCACCGGTTTTGTCTCTTCTAACTTCTTCAGATAAGTACGGAAGTCATCCTCCCACTTCATTCTGTAATCTAACCTTGCCAGCCCATTCTGAGAATTCGGTGTGTATACTGTGACGAAATAAAACTCTTCAAATTCACACGTAATCACACGTCCTTCCTGGTCATGCTCCTCAATACCGATTCCATAACTCACCGACAATGGTTCTTTCTTTGTAAACACAGCTGTTCCGGAATATCCCTTCTTCACAGCATAATTCCAATACTGATGATAGCCTTCTAATTCCAGATTTAGCTGTCCTTCCTGCATCTTCGTCTCTTGAATACAGAAGATATCCGCATCTGCCTCATGAAAGAAATCAAGAAATCCTTTCTGTACACAGGCACGAATACCATTTACATTCCATGATATTAATTTCAATACGCTGCATCCTCCCTTTCAAGAGTGTTGCTGTTCACCGTCCATTCGCCAACTCTTCTGTGAATAATCAGCAACTTTCCATAACCGAATCAATAATACACCTCATCAAGGAATAACCCTCTTGCAGGTGCTAAAAATCCAGCCTGACTTCTATCTTTTGATTTCAAAGGTTCCTTCACACTCTCTATGCTTCGTGCTCCGGTTCCAACTTCCAGCAAAGTTCCTGTCAAAATCCTTACCATATGGTAAAGAAATCCTGTTCCTTCATATTGAATACTGACTTTGCTTCCTTGTCCGCAAATCATTATAGCATAAATTGTTCTTTTTGTGGACTTTTCATCCTTTTTATCCGTATATCCGGCAAACTCATACGTGCCAATCAACAATTGTGCTGCCTTTCTCATCGCATCTAAATCCAATCTCTGCGGAAAATGATATGTATATCGTCTTGTGAATACATCTGGTTTCTCCGCCAAATCCAGCTGATAAATGTATCTTTTTCCAACTGCACTTTTTCTCGCATGAAATCCATTCCTCACAAGCTCTGCATCTAAAATCCGAATATCTTCAGGTAATCTTGAATTTATCTTTTCTGTAAAAAATCCATCCTCCACCCGACCAGAAAGAACTACTGTTGCAGTCTGTCCATTCGCATGAACACCTGCATCTGTTCGTCCTGAACCATCAATCTCCACTGGATATCCTGCCACTGACGAAATTGTTCGCTCCAGAGTTCCCTGCAAAGTGTTCTCTGTGTTTGCCTGTCTCTGCCATCCCTGATATGCAGTTCCGTCATAAGCAATTGTCAATTTATAAGTTCTCATTCTCGCCTCCCGTGTAATATACTAACATTCTCCGAAAGATTGAAATCGGTTATACTCACGAACAGAGTATAACCGATTTTTATTATCTTAGAAATTTCTTCAATTCATCCATAAATGTATTCGCATCTTTGAACTCTCTGTAGACAGATGCAAATCTGACATATGCAACCGGATCCAATGTCTTCAGATTCTCCATAACAATTTCACCAATCTCACTGCTTGGGATTTCTTTCTCTTCACGATTAAAAATTGACAGTTCAATCGCATCAATTGTCTTTTGAATCTCTTCAGCCGGAACCGGACGCTTATAGCATGCATTCAGAACTCCATTCTCTATCTTCGCTCTTTCATACTGTTCACGGTTATTATCTTTCTTAATTACAATCAGTGGAATTGTCTCTACCTTTTCATAAGTTGTAAAACGCTTACCACATTCATCACAGGAACGTCTTCTTCTGATAGAACTATTATCCTCTGCTGGTCTGGAATCAATCACTCTTGTATCTGGATTGCCACAATATGGACACTTCATATAATCCACTCCGCCTTTCCACGTATCTTATTGCCTTCATTATACACAATGTCTAATATTTTTGCAAAAACTTTTCTTCTTTAATTTCCACAAGAATAATATCCGGTCCAATCTTCTTTATACATGCAAATGGTATCACATATTCGCTATCCGTTCCAAAGAATCCACAGAACTTTCCCGGTCCCGGAACAATCAATGCTTCTATCGCACCGGAGCATGTATTTATCTGCAGATCTACTACACCTCCAAGGCACTTGCCATTGCAGATATTCACAACTTCCTTTTCCCTCAATTCGCAAAATCTCATAGGCATTATTCCATGATTGCCGATATTTTCTCTTAACTATTCTATGCATGAAATCAGAATCTGTTGTATAATAAAAGGAGTCTCCTTTCTGTCTGATCGTAAGACTTCTTTTTCCCTTAAAAGCTTGTCCGATAAATCGGCAATGCATTGATTACCGGTTCCTCATATGGATGTACCTCTTTAATTGCCTGAATTGCTTCATCCACTTTTTCTGTAAATACAGTCACTTCAACTTTCACTTCCGGCTCACAACTAATCTCGCCTACATTTCCAATGTAAGGAGAAGTTCCATCTAATGGTCTCCAGTAACTGGTGACCTTGGAGCAGGACATACAGGAATCATAATTTCCTATATGACCGGCATCTACTGACTGCAACGCTTTCTGTAGCTGCGAAATATGTGTTTCTGGAATAAAGATTTCTAATTTGCAATACTTGAAATCTATGCGACACACCTCCTCAATGCACAAACAAAATTTATATCAAAATCCCATCGCAATGATCTATTTCATGCTGAATGATCTGAGCCGTCCATCCACTGTATTTTTCTCTTTTCTTTTTGAAATTCATATCCTGATATTCAACTTCTATTTCCTGATAACGTCTGCAGCTTCGCACTCCATCCAATGACAGACAACCTTCTTCCGTCTCATAAGCGCCTGTGCGTTTCACGATTTTCGGATTAAACATAGCAATATTAAACAACCCCATATTCACTGCAATGATTCTCTTTTTTACTCCGATCATATTCGCAGCCATTCCTACACAGCCTGCTTCATTTGCTTTCAGTGTATCCAGCAGATCTATTGCCACCTGCTTATCCGCTTCTGTTGCCAATTCTGATTTCTGATTTAAGAAAAATATGTCTCTCATAATAGGCTTAATCATACTATTTTACTTCCTTTCCATTCCCTGCAAACCATTCTGTTTCTATAGAAATTTTTTCTTCTGTCGCTAAGCTTACATAATATTCATCTATACATCTTGTCTCAATAAAATATTCCTTTGCTTTTTCATTTTCCCATTCTTTGCTAAATCCAATGCCTTTTACTTTCAGCTTCGCTTCTAGTTCTGTCCATAATTGAGTAAATATCCGGTCTTTTTCCTCCCCACAAAGTTCAGACATTGCATTTTGTATTTCATTCGAAAATATCTTCTTCGCTGTAGCTTCATGATACGGACGCACACGTTCAATATCAATACCTACTTCCTGATCAGCAATCGCTAGAACTACATATTTACCGCTATGTGACAGGTTAAAATGTTTTCTCGCATCCACAAGCATCGGCTTCCCATTTTTATTCATTACAAGCTGAGCATCATTTTCTACACCTAAATACTCTTTTAAAAGATATCCCGCTATCAGCTCCTGTTTTTTATCCGTTTCTCTCTTATGCTTCTGATACTTTTCAACATATCTTTGTGCTATCTGTGAGAGAATCCACTCTTCCTTACATGATATTTTTTCTATATCAGCTATTATGATTCTTCCCTTGGTCATTTATTGTCCCATCTTTTCTATATACTTTTTTCAAGAATGCCACCAGCATTTTTGCCGTGAGACACACAATCCTCATCTGATATATACATATAGCAAAATCTTTTCTTTGTCAAGAAACTTGATTTTTTTGCAAGAAAAAAACAGCGCTTTCGCACTGCTTCTCATTCCTGTCTATATTCCATGTACCTTCAAAACTACATACAGTCAAAACCAACATCATCATCCAAACCTATCACTGCTTTGGTTATGCCCTCGACCTAT
>OLOA01004467.1_pt1 | contig 10500 bp, 9 predicted proteins | sample 1672201 | NCBI WGS metagenome assembly OLOA01 (sample SAMEA3136658, study PRJEB25190) | human gut metagenome
TGAAACTACGGTTCCGACAACAAGTGCTGCCAGATACATAACTGCATTTCCTACTACCGGGAATACAAAGATTCCACCGTGAGGTGCCATCAGAGTACAGTTGAATGCCATGGACATCGCACCGGCCACTGCTGATCCGATGATACAGGAAGGAAGTACATGCAGAGGATCTGATGCTGCAAACGGAATCGCACCTTCCGTGATAAACGCAAGACCCATGATAAAGTTTGTAGGACCTCTCTCTCCTCTTTTGTGAACTTATCCTTAAACAGCAGGGTTGCAAGAGCGATCGCACACGGAGGTGTCATACCGCCGATCATAACTGCTGCCATAATATCATAGTTGCCTGCTGCAATAGCGGCTGTACCAAATACATAGGCTGCCTTGTTAAACGGGCCACCCATATCAATTGCCATCATTCCGCCTAATACAATACCTAATACTACTTTACTTGAACTTCCCATACCTGTCAAGGCGTTGTTAAGCCCCGTATTGATGCCGCCCATGATCGGCTCTACAATGAATGTCATCAGTAAGCCCATAAGCAGGATTCCCACTACCGGATAAATAAGGACCGGAGCGATTTTTTCCAGGGCTTCCGGAAGCTTTTCGCATACTTTTCTAAGAGCAAGGATCAGATATCCTGCTGCAAAACCTGCAAGCAGGGCACCCAGGAAACCAGATTTACCGCTGGCTGCCATCATTCCGCCTACCAGGCCGAGTGCAAGTGCCGGCCTGTCACCGATTGCCATGGCAATAAATCCTGCCAGGATTGGAAGCATAAAGCCAAATGCGGTGCCGCCGATTCCTTTAAGCAGTGCTGCTGCCGGTGTGATCGTACCAAAGTTTGCTCTCTGATCTGCCGGAAGAGAATTCAGATCTATGCTCAGCCCATCGATCAGGAAGGCGATCGCGATCAGAATACCACCGCCGACAACCAGAGGAAGCATATGAGATACACCATTCATCAGCTGCGTATAAATCTTATGTCCTGCACTGCCGCCGGATTTTGCAGCCGCTGAAGATGAGGAAGTTGCTGACGCATGGTAGATTGGAGCATCACCATTCAGTGCTCTCTCCATCAGCTGATCTGCTTTGCTGATTCCGTCAGATACCTGGCATTCAATGACTTTCTTTCCGTCGAAACGATCCATCGGCACCTGTGCATCTGCAGCTACGATAATGCAGTCTGCCTCTGCAATCTCACTGTCTGTCAGTACATTCTTGGCTCCACCGGAACCTCTTGTCTCGATCTTGACAAAACAGTTCTTTGCTTTGGCAGCTTTCTCGATTCCCTCTGCTGCCATATAGGTATGTGCGATACCCGTCGGACAGGAAGTAACCGCAAGGATCTTTGCCTGTGTTCCCTCTGCCGAACCTGTATCTGCAAGTCTCTCATCAATATCTTTCTTCTCACTGTCAGCCTTATCAATGATGTCCATAAACTCATCTACGGAAGAAGCATTTCTGAGGGATTCTGTAAATTCTTCATCCATCAGCATCACCGAAAGTTTACTGAGTACATCCAGATGGATGTTATCCTCTGTATTTGGTGCTGCGATCAGAAACAGTAATGTTACCGGCTCATCATCCAGTGCTTCAAATTCCACACCATTTTTGATGACCATTGCGGCAAGTCCCGGTTTCTTAACTGCATCACATTTTCCATGAGGGATGGCAATTCCATCTCCGATTCCTGTAGTGCTTTCTTCTTCACGTAAGTATACCTGTTTGCGGTAAGCTTCACGGTCGCTGATCTTCTCACTCTTTACCATGAGATCAACAGCCATATCCAAAGCTTCCGATTTGCCTTTCGGAGCCGCAGTCAATGACACGCTCCGTCTGTCAAGCAGATCTGTGATCCTCATCCCTTTCTCCTCCTTTTATCTTTGCGTTACCTGGCGGTAAACTTCTTCAATTTCTTTCCTTGTCGCAAGATTCTCTGAAAAAGCACTTGCACTTCCTGCTGCAATTCCCATATGGAATGCATGTTCATAGTTCTTTTTCTCCATCCAGCCGGCTACAAAACCCGCTACCATGGAATCTCCTGCACCCACTCCATTTATCAGAGTTCCCTTTGGAGCCGGTTCCTCGAACACCTGTCCATCTTCAGAAACCAGGACGGCACCTTCTCCTGCCATGGAGATCAGCACATTTCTTGCACCCTTTTCCTGAAGCTTCTTTCCGTACGGGATCACATCTTCTCTTGTCTTTAATTCTGCACCAAAGATTTCTCCCAGCTCATGGTTATTTGGCTTAACTAAAAACGGGTGATACTTTAGAACATTTTTTAATAAATCTCCGGTTGCGTCCACTACAATATTGGAACCGCTGTCTTTTAAACGCTCCATTATTTTTTCATATATATCGTCCGGCATTGTTGCAGGAATACTTCCTGCAAGAATCAGAAAATCGCCTCTCTGCAAAACTTTTAGTTTATCTAGAAGCCCTGATATCGCCTCATGGCTTATAACCGGGCCCTGACCGTTTATATCAGTCTCTTCTTTTGATTTTATCTTAACATTTATCCTTGTGATACCATTTTCAAGCTCTATAAAATCGGTTTTTATACCGTTTTTATTAAGACCGCTCTCAATAGCTTTCCCAGTGAATCCCGAAATAAACCCAAGCGCAATATTTTCAGCGCCTAAATTACTTAACACAGTAGAAACATTTATGCCTTTTCCTCCAAAAAATATCTCTTCGCTCTCGGTTCTGTTAACAGCGCCAAGTTCTATATCTTCCAGATGTATAACATAATCTACAGCCGGATTAAATGTCACTGTATAAATCATGCAAAAGCCTCCTTAACAACCGCGTATTCCCTAAATTCATTATCCTCAAGCTCATCAGTAACTATACAAGCGTCTTTAAGTATACCAAATGTTACCGCATATTCTTTGTCAAATTTGGTATGGTCACCTAAAATAAAATTGTTTCTCCCTCTTTTTAATACCTCTGACTTTACGGCAGCTTCCTCAACATCAGGAGTGCTGTATCCGCCTTTAACACTGATACCGTTTGTTCCTATAAAAGTTTTTGTAAAATTATATTTTCTCAAATTATTTATAGCTTCTGTTCCAACAACCGCTTCGGTTGTAAGTTTTATCTGTCCGCCTATAATATAGGCTTTAAGCCCTTTTTGAATAAGCTTTTTTGCATGAACTATACCATTAGTAACAAAAGTGGCTCTGACATTGTCGTAAATAAAATCAATCATTGCCGTCGTTGTTCCGGCGTCTATAAAAACAAAATCATCATTAGTAACAAGCCCGGCTGCAACTCTGCCTATCGCTTCCTTCTCAGTAACATTCAGTGCTGATTTTGTAGTGACATCCTCTTCAAAAACAGTGCTCACCATATGAATAGCCGCCGCTCCTCCATGCACCTTTTTTACCTTGCCCATTTTGTCTAAAGTTACCAAATCCCTTCGGATAGTTGATTCTGAAGTTTCTAACCCTTGTGATAACTCGCCGACTGTGACCGTATCCTGCTTTGTGAGCAGTTCCAATATTTTATTATGACGCTCCTGCGTAAGCATGACCTGTCAACCCCTCTTTTTCATTTTTAAGATTTGATTTTTAAGCTTCATTTTTCATTTATTTATCTTACACCGTAATATTATCACCATTTTCAATCATTGTCAAGCGTTTTCGGTCATAAATATTTCACAAACAAGCATTTATAATCATTTTCATTCATTTTTACTAATAATATAGCCTTTTCTAGAAGAAAAAATACATTTTTTTTAGTAATAATGTACACTAATTTAATGGCACGCGTTTGCACTATATTTTTATTATAATTTTAATTGTGGAAGACACTTAATCTCCACAAAATAAAATATGAAAGGAGCAAAAATATGCTCGGATTCGGAAACAAAAGACAAAGGCCGGCGGCCGGCGGATATAGGGAACAAGGAAACGACTATACCCCACCGCAGTCACAAACGGCAGGTTATCAAGGCGGTTACCAAAACACCCAAATGGGTCAGCCTCAAACGGCGGAATATCCAGGCGGTTATCAAAACGCCCAGCAAATGGGGCAGTTTGCCGGATACGGTGAAGACCAGCAGGATTTGCAGGATTATATCAATAAAAGAACTTCAGAAATTGACGCTCAGGTCAAGGAATTTTCAGAAAAAAATCCTAATTTTGATATGAGACGTGAAATGCAAAACCCTAAATTCTGCAATTATGTTTGGGGAAATGGACTAAGCATTGAAGACGCCTACTATCTCTGTCATAGGGAAGAACAGAACTACGGTGATTCCCAGTACCGCAGCCGCGGAGAAAAGCCGTCCGCCGAAAGGCGAATCACCGAGAACGGTACAGGCAAGGCAGGAAGCGGAGCTATGGTTAAAAAGAACCCTGAGGAATTAACTGACGATGAGCTTGACGAAATAGTTAAGAGAGTCAGAAACGGTGAAAAAATTTCATTTTAAGAGTTTATAAAATAAGTAAACACAAGGAGGATAATAAATGAGTATAAATTATAATACACAAACTACATCAACCAATAATCTTGGAAATAACGTTACTCCTGAATTGAAAGCGTATTACGACAGACAGATGATTAGGTTTGCCAGCCCAAAACTGGTTCATGGACAGTTCGGACAGAACAAGCCTATCCCAAAGGGTTCAGGAAAGACTATTGAATTCCGCAGATTCAGCCCGCTGCCTAAAGCGCTCAAACCTTTAACCGAAGGAGTAACGCCTAAGGGCAACCAGCTCAATGTCACAACAGTTGAATCCACTGTTGACCAATACGGTGATTATGTTACACTCTCTGACATATTAACCCTGTCCGCTATTGACAACGTTATAGTAGAAACACAAAATGTTTTAGGCGATCAGGCAGGAAGAACTCTTGACACAGTAATAAGAGAAAAGGTAAATGCCGGAACCAATGTGCAGTACGGAAACGGCAAGTCTGACCGAAATCTGCTGGTAGGCGGTGCTGAAAACTATGAGGATAACGATTATTTAAATGTGGCGGCTGTTAAAAGAGCTGTAGCAACACTGAAACGCAATAACGCTCAGCCAATGAAAGACGGCTGTTACGTGGCTATAATTCACCCTGATGTTGCCAACGATTTGACAAACGACCCGGACTGGAAAGAAATAAAGCAGAATGTTGACCCAAAAGACTGGTACAACGGCACAATAGGCAAAATTCATGGCGTTGTATTCGTTGAGTCCACAGAAGCTAAAATATTCAGGGCAGCTCCGCTCAGAACCGTTGAAAACATCGAGACCGGAGACCCTGAAAGCCTTACTGTTGCAAAGGTTAACGGTAAAACCATTACTGTTTCAGAAGAAATAGCCGCAAAGGACGCTGCTGCTCTGTCCGGCAAAGCTGTACAGATAAACGGATTTGACTACTCTATCATCTCAGCGGCAGCCGGAAGCGCCGGAAGCGCAAGCATCACGCTGTCTGAAACTCCAAGCGCTACTATTGTTCCTGGAACAACTATATATCCGGCAGGAGCCGGAAAGGACGGCAGGGACATATACTCTACTCTATTTATTGGTCAGAATGCTTATGGGGTTACTAATATAACAGGCGGCGGCCTTGAGACAATAATCAAACAGAAGGGAAGCGCAGGAACCGGAGACCCTCTCGACCAGAGAAGCACTGTCGGATGGAAAGCAACTCAGACAGCAGAAATACTCTCTCCGGAGTTTATGGTTAGAGTTGAAACAACTTGCAGCTATTAGGAGGTAAACATGGCAAATACAAAACAAACTGTTACAGATGAACTTGAACAATTTTATAATGAACCTGTCCCTGTGACATTAATTAAAGATAACTGGAAGAAAAAAGACGATTTGACCGTTACCGTTAACGGAACCAATTATCAAATTAAACGCGGCGTTGAAGTAATGGTTCCTAGAAGTGTTGCTCTCGCCATTGAAAGAAGTAATAAACAGGAAATTGAGGCTGAAAAATATATTGAAAGCCTTAAAGAGGCTTAGAGGGCAGGTGGATACATGAAAATCATAAACGCAATTTCAGCTGCAGACGCTCTCAGCCCTAATCAATTTACTTTCAGTGAAAAGCTGCACTGGTGCGACGAAGTTTCACTCGCTTTAAGACGGGACATAAAAAAATATTACTCCGTTATTGAAACTTTAGTAACATGCCCTGATGAATTTGAACTGCCTGACGATATTTCTATTGACGATATTGAAGCTGCGTATGTGGCAGGTAAGTTAATAGATAAAGCAGATTTAAGAAGCCTGCCTCATCTATGCGGTTCACTGACCTCAGCATTCAGCAATTCAGCTCCTAAAATACTTAAACTAGTGTATCTCACCAAGCCTGATAACATCAGAAACATTGAGGTAAAAGGTACTTATAAACTGAGTGAGAATATCATATTCGGCTCTGAGCTTCCACTTTTTGAGGGGGACAACATAGAATGCGTACTTCTCGAAAACTTAGATGATGAACCCAACTGGGACTCCTGCCTGGATAGCTATGTATATCAAAATGACGGTGAAGCAGTCTATCTTACAGATGATATATTTACTCCGCAAACCGCGGCACATTTGGCAATTCGGCGCGTCATAGACGACGAAACAGAGGCAGACCCTCCATATGACAGACTGTATATAGAATATATTTTGGCAAAAATGGCGCTCTATCAGCATGATTACGACGCGTATTCTGCCCATATGACCCAATACAACAATTTGTACAGCGAATACAAAAAAGATTATAAAACCAGAAATCCCTTGAACGATTTGGCAAGGTTCAAAAATTTCTGGTAGGAGGTGAGGAATATGTATCTGCCGCCCAGCGGTTCGTCCACAAGCAGCAACACAAAAAAAGTGGATATTTTAAACTTCTTTGGATATGATCAAAGAGAAAAAATTGACGACAGACAAATGTCTGAAATGTATAATATGTCATCCGATTCTATTCCTGCCGCCTCGCCGCGTAAACCGAGAGAACACATTGTTTCTTTAAACGGAATATCAGCGGTTACGGCTCCGGAATACCAGCCGGGAAGTCTTGACTCATTCACAGGGGTAGCAGAAAACTATTTTTACTACAAGGGCAGCTCTGTCACAAACATTAAGCTCTTGGACGGTGAAAAATCTATAGTGGACTTTAATGGGAACATATGTATTTTCCCTGACAAGGTGTACTATAGGTATCTTCCTGACCCTGACACTGGGGAAATAGGGAATGAGTTAAAGAAGATGGGACGTCAGATTACTGTTACAGACGCAAAATTTTACTCAAGTCATAATGAAATAAGCGGAGTATATACTGCTTATATACAGAAAAGCGGCGCGGAATTTGACGACATTTTTAAGGTAGGAGACAGTGTAATCATAAGCGGCTGCAGTGAAGACCAAAACAACACCCATGTAATAAACTCAAAAAAAGATTATGCTTCTGACAGCCAAATAGTCAGTGCGGTAGTTGACGAGGCCACAACATCTAAACTTTCACTTCTTTTATATACTAAAAACGGCAGTTACGGGCTATTCAAAAACACTACTGACAGCAATTCTGTGACTATTGAAATAAGTATTCCTGATATCAGCTGGGCATGCGTTCATAATAACCGTCTGTTTGGAACAGGAACCAGCGGCGAATACATATATGCGTCCAAACTAGGCGATTGTTTCAATTTTAATTCCTTTAGGGGTCTAGCAGATGACAGCTGGTACAGTGAAATCGGCACTGCCGGCGAGTTTACAGGTATAGTCAGCTACAGAACAGCCGTCGTCGCTTTTAAGAGCAACTATATACACCACATCTACGGAGACTCACCGCAAAATTTTTCTATACCCAAGCAAACCTGCGGCGGTGCAATAGACGGAAAAAGCATTGCTGAACTCGGCGGCATACTTTACTATATGGGAGCCGACGGCTTTTATGAGTACAGCGGCGGTGAACCTGAGAAAATCAGCAGTTGTATAAAAACCAACTATTTCACTTGTAAAAGCGGAACCGACGGACAGCGTTACTATGCCTGCGCCGGAAACTCAAACGGTACCGAGCTTTTAGTATATGACCCCCTTTATAGTCTTTGGCATAAAGAGGACAACACGGAATTCATTGACTTTGTTCGCTATAACAAACATCTTTACGGCGTTACTAAAACCGATATATATAAATTTTCAGGAGAGAGCGATGAAGAGATAAACTGGTGTGTGGTATCCAAAAAATTTACCCTTGATGATTTTGATTTCAAGGGAATAAACACAGTATATCTCCGCCTGGATTTAAAATCAGGCTCCAAAGTTAAAATATACTCAGCCTGGGACAATGAGGATTTTAAGTTTTGCGGTGAGATTCAGGGCAATGGCTTTATGGTTCACAAAGTGCCGGTTAGATTCAAAAAATGCGACAGTTTTCGCATAATGCTTGAGGGCACAGGTCAGGCGGCAGTGCACGACATAGAGATAATCACATACACAGGAGGTAGAACAAATGCCAAACACATCAGATAAATATATCACAGATAACAAATTGGCGGCAGCAAACAAATCCCCCTCCCTTTCAAAGAAACAGACAGTACCGTCCAGGGAGGACGGTACTGTTGGAATCCGCTCCACTCTGACCAACATGGGGATAAGCAATGACCTGATTGGCTATGACGACAGGAGCGGAACCGTCACCTTGGGCGGCCGAACTTTGATGAAACCATCATATATGGATGAAAACGCCGGAGTTTCATATGCGAGCCCGTCTGAAATACAGAACAGTCTGGTAAGCTATTACTCCAAGTCTAATAATCCAATAGTACAGGTTTCAGACGCATATTCAAAATATGCGGGACAATATGGAGTATCAGCAGACGCGTTAGGTTACAGTAACGGCTCGGCCACTATAGGGGGAAGACCGCTAAACACCTTATATACAGATGAAAACGGAAAGGCGCTGATGTATGCCGCTCCCTCCAACCTCTCTCCGGCAAGCGAGGAGTATGCACAGCTCGTGGCGGAGCGGGTAGAAAAGCTCCGGGCTGCCGATCCGGACATGGACGAAACGGCCATTCCGGTGGACCTGGTTACTTGTTCCGGCAGTGGGCTTGATCCCCATATTTCCCCGGCAGCAGCGGAGTATCAGGTAGCACGCATTGCAAAGGCAAATGATATGACCGAAGATTCTCTTTTACCTTCTTTACTCCCTTTGATTTATGATTAAGGACACGTAAAGGGGTATAAAGGAGGATTGCAGTTATGAGGGCAGTGTTGTTAAAAAGGAAGTTGACTTCGTTTCAAATTATCATCCTCGGGTTTTCCGGTGTGATCCTTTTCGGCACCTTCCTTTTAATGTTGCCGTTTTCCAGCCGCAGCGGACTGGCAACGCCTTTCTCGGATGCATTGTTTACTTCTACCTCAGCAGTTTGTGTAACCGGACTCATTATACATGATACGGCAACATACTGGTCGGCCTTCGGCCAGCTTGTTATTTTAATGCTGATTCAGATTGGAGGCATGGGGGTTATTACCGTAGCCGCATCCTTTGCAATGATTTCCGGTCGGAAGATTTCTTTGATGCAGCGCAGTACCATGCAGGAGGCGATTTCAGCGCCAAAGGTAGGGGGAATCGTTCGCTTGACTGGCTTTATCGTCAGGGTGACACTGGTGATGGAACTGCTGTGTGCAGCCGTGATGGCACCGGTGTTTTGCCGTGATTTCGGGAAAAAGGGACTTTGGATGGCACTGTTTCATTCCGTGTCCGCTTTTTGTAACGCAGGCTTTGATCTATTGGGTGTGCGCACTCCCTTTTCCTCCCTGACCAGCTATGCAGCAAATCCAGTCATAAACTTTACTATTATGTTCTTAATTGTGTTTGGCGGCATCGGCTTTCTGACTTGGGATGATATTCGGACAAATCGATTGCATTTGCACAAATATCGGATGCAGAGCAAGGCGTTTCTTTGTACCACAGCGGTTTTATTGATCGTTCCGGCAATGTACTTTTATTTTTTTGAGTTTGCTGATCTCACACGAAAGGAACGGCTTTTATCTTCTCTTTTTCAAGCTGTGACACCACGAACGGCGGGGTTTAATACGGTGGAATTAACTGATTTAAGTGAGGCTGGACAATTTATCACCATTGCGCTGATGCTGATCGGCGGTAGTCCCGGGTCTACCGCAGGCGGTTTGAAAACAACAACCATTGCTGTTTTGCTTACTACTGCAATTTCCACCTTTCGGCGCAGAGAAAATGCAAACCTCTTTGGACGTCGCATTGATGATGATGTCGTAAAAAATGCAGCGACAATTTCGCTTATGTATATCACGCTATGTTGTACCGGTGGCCTTATCATCAGCGTTTCCGAAGGACTTCCCATGCTTACCTGCCTTTTTGAAACTGCCTCGGCTGTTGGCACAGTCGGCCTGTCCTTGGGAATTACGCCGGAACTGAATCTGCTCTCACGGAGTGTTTTGATTCTGCTGATGTTTTTTGGACGAGTCGGTGGCCTTACATTGATTTTTGCGGCCTTGTCCGGTGCACAAAAGGAAG
>OLOA01004470.1_pt1 | contig 10495 bp, 10 predicted proteins | sample 1672201 | NCBI WGS metagenome assembly OLOA01 (sample SAMEA3136658, study PRJEB25190) | human gut metagenome
CGCTTAGTGCTCTACACACTTGAAGCGGGGGATTGCTTATTCTGCGTTCAAATTACTTATTGGATGCAGTACTGCAGGCATTGCCAGCAGTAGACAGGAGTATAATTATGAGACTGCTTATTGTTGAGGATGAAAAAAAATTGTGCGATGCGATAGCGAAGAGCCTTCATGGAGCCGGATATGAGGTCGATGTCTGTTATGACGGCGATGAAGCGCTAAGGATGATATTAGAAGAGAAATATGATTTGCTTGTGCTTGACCTGAATCTTCCGGGGACGGACGGAATGGAGATATTAAGGACGCTCAGGCAGGAAAATGAGGAAACCAAGGTTCTTATTTTGTCTGCGAGAAGCCAGATTGCGGATAAGGTGGAGGGGCTTGACGCAGGAGCTAATGACTATATGGAGAAGCCGTTCCATCTGCAGGAGTTAGAGGCGAGGGTAAGAAGCCTCACAAGACGCAGGTTTGTCCAGAAGGATGTGTGCCTTGAATGTGATGGCGTGAAATTTAATACAAGGGAAAGGGCTGCTTATGTGAACGGCGCTAAGGTGATATTGACAAGAAAGGAGAATGGCATACTTGAATATCTTTTGTTAAATCAAGGAAGGCCGGTAAGTCAGGAGGAGCTTATTGAACATGTGTGGGATGCGACGGCTGACAGCTTCTCCAATTCCATACGGGTTCACATGTCATCACTTAGAAAAAAGCTTAAGGCGGAGCTGGGATATGACCCGATTGTGAATAAGATTGGAGAGGGCTATAGAATAGGAGATAAGTCATGAGAAAAATATCTCTTCAGTGGAGACTTACCGTAATAACGGCATTGCTTATAGCGGCGATATGTATTTTTTTGAATTTTCTGTTGTACAGGAACGGAATATACTATATTGATTCGCTTCAGAATGTTGTGACTGACCACGGCAGCAGTGCCGAGCAGGAAACACTGTATATTGATATTCCGGACAGTGAGTGGGATGATTTCGCTTCGCAGTTTGCTGTGCAGATATATGATACCAAGGCAGGCTATCGAAGAAGGGGCTGGTTTATAACAGCGGTGGTGACATTTATCGGAGGCATGGTCACATATTTCGTGAGCGGACATGCCCTCAAGCCGCTCAGGGATTTTTCGGCAAAGGTTGAAAAGGTTCAGGTACAAAACCTGACAGAGTCCGTTATTGATGAAAAAGGAGCTTCAGAGCTTGTAAGGCTTGGAGATTCTTATAATAAGATGCTTATGCGTTTGTCGGATGCGTTTGAAGTACAGAGACAGTTCACAGGAAACGCAGCACATGAACTCAGGACACCGCTTGCACTTATGCAGGCGCAGCTTGATCTGTATAATTCCTCCGCACATCCGGATGTGGATTCTGAGACCGCCGAGACGATACAGATGGCTGCCGAGCAGACGGAAAGACTTACAAAGCTTGTTAAGACCTTACTTGATATGAGTGAGCTGCAGACAGTGGCACGCACTGACGAAATAGAGCTTGGAGCGCTTGTGGAGGAGGTATTGGCTGACCTTGAACCGCTCGCAAGGGAGAGAGGCATTGTACTTAATGCCGGGTGCTGTGGTGAACTGTATATGACCGGAAGTGATATACTTATCTACAGAGTTGTGTTCAATCTTGTGGAAAATGCGATAAGATATAACCGCGATGGTGGAAGCGTGTATGTGTCGGTTAATAAAAGGGATACTAATGCAGTGATTGACATAAGGGATACGGGAAGGGGAATAGCTCCTGAGTATATTGAAAGAGTGTTTGAACCTTTTTTCCGTGTGGATAAATCAAGAAGCCGTGAACTTGGAGGAGTTGGTTTAGGACTCGCACTGGTGCGTGAGATAGTGAGGCTTCATGATGGAAGCATTGCCGTAAGTGAGAGCAATGAAGAAGGGACAACCTTTGAGGTGGTTTTTCCCTGTGAAACAATATAACGCATCATAGGCTATGCACATATACAGCTTCATAAAGTAAAGCGGACATAAGCATCCCACTTACCCACTGCTTAGTGCTCTACACACTTGAAGCGGGGGATTGCTTATTCTGCGTTCAATATAGTAGTAATTAAGAAGATAAAAATAGATTGATTTTTTATTTGATTTTGTGTATAATCCGTTATATAAAACCCATTGGGTGTGGATTTTTCAAGATTTGAAATCTTTTTTCGCCACATAGCTTAACAGAAGGCTATGTGGTTTTTTTGTGCATTTTTTGGTATTGGTAAGGAGAAAATTATTATGAACCAGACATTTATGAAGGAGAGGAGAATATTTCCTCTTGTGTTGTCGATGGCTCTGCCGATGATGCTGTCGATGGCATTTAGTTCACTGTATAATATTGTGGACAGTTATTTTGTGGCGAAGCTGTCGGAGGATGCGATGACGGCACTTTCACTTGTATTTCCGGCGCAGAACCTTATGACCTCCGTGGCGGTAGGCTTCGGTGTCGGAATCAATGCGATGATTGCATTTTACCTTGGAGCGGGACAGCACAAGAAAGCGAACCGTGCTGCTGCACAGGGACTTATGTTCAGTGTGGTTCATGGTCTGCTTATCATGGCGCTGTGTCTTATAGGCATGCCGGCGTTCCTTGGTGCTTTCACATCGAAGCAGTCGGTTGTGGATTTGGGAGCTGAGTATTCTGACATAGTATTCCTTTTTGCCGTGATAGTGAATGTCGGCATAACCTATGAGAAGATATTCCAGTCGGTCGGAAGAATGAAGGAGACCATGATATGTATGGTTATCGGCTTCGTGGCTAATATTGTGCTTGACCCACTGCTCATATTCGGTGTCGGATTTTTTCCGCAGATGGGAATAAGAGGTGCGGCCGTTGCAACCGGAATCGGACAGGTGCTGACGCTTATTGCATACATTGTTTTTGATAAGGTTAAGCCGCTTCCGGTAAGAATAAACAGGGAAAGCCTGAGCCTTGACGGTGAGGTGTGCGGACGCATGTACGGAATTGGAATCCCTGCAACGCTCAATATGGCTCTTCCGTCCGTGCTCATAACAGCGCTTAATGGCATACTTTCGGTATACTCGGAGAGCTATGTCCTTGTGCTTGGTGTCTACTATAAATTACAGACCTTCATCTATCTTCCGGCAAATGGAATCATTCAGGGAATAAGACCGCTCGTTGGGTATAATTACGGTGCGGGTGAAAACAGGAGGGTTGAAAAGATATACAGACTTTCGCTTGGCATGGCAGCGCTTCTGATGGCAGCAGGGACAGTGGCATGCATGGCTGTGCCGTCACAGCTTATGAGTCTGTTCTCTGACAGCGCCGACACGGTTTCTAAGGGATGTACGGCACTTCGCATTATATGTCTTGGTTTTATTGTGTCATCGCTGTCGGTGACCTACTCAGGCACGCTTGAGGCGCTCGGAGAGGGTGTTCCGTCACTTGTAATCTCGCTTATGCGATATATTGTTGTTATAATTCCGGCGGCATTCATTCTCAGCAGGGTAATCGGTGCAGTCGGAGTGTGGTGGGCTTTCGTGATAACGGAGTGTACAGCAGCGGTGGCAGCGTGTATACTGTTCCATAGAATCTGGGGCAGAAAATCGAAAGCCAATGCAGGGGAATGATTTATAAATAAAAAAGTACTGGGACAGTCCAAAAAAAGCAAGGCTTATCATATGGCATTGTGCCACTTTAAGCTTTGCTTTTTGACGATTCCGACCATTTTCCCATAGTGAAAGTGGCAAGGACAGTTCCGATTCCCACAGATGAAGCTGCGGATATACTGTTGTATGCATAAATATAATACGTTATACACTCGTAAATTAAGTTGGCATGTTTTGACCCCAACATCATAAAATTATAGATATTATCTATATATTTCATTGACTTCGGTATACAGAATTACCATTGTAAGAATTGGGGCATTTACATGAGTTGTATCTTCCCTGTTTTATGTTATACTGTTTATATAATATTGCAGAGTTTGATAATATTCCGGAAGGCTTAAAAGATAAGAGAGTTGATGAAGTTGATAGAACTCCGGCAGAAAATATTGCTTATCAGGCTGGATGGACAATATTGGTTCTTAAATGGGAAGAAGATAGTGCTATAAGCTGCAGGCAAAGCTGCTGTGCATTATAAGGATATAACAGAGAAGTCATTTTTGAGTATGGAGGAATTATGCTTAGGATAGGTGTTGATTTGGGTGGTACGAACATTGCGGCGGGGCTTGTCGATGAGGAGTACAGGATTCTGGACAGGGTGTCGGTAAAGACGAAGCTTCCGCGGTCGGCAGAGAGTATCATTACCGATATTGCGGGACTTGTAAACCTGCTCTGCGAAAAAAATAATGTTGCGCAGAGGGACATTGAATCGGTCGGCGTGGGAGTTCCCGGAACGGTAAATGAGGATACAGGCTATGTTGAGTTTTCCAATAATCTGGGCTTTGAGATGGTTCCGTTTATCAGGCTTCTTGGGGATATGGTAGAGGCACCGGTACATTTTGGAAACGATGCCAATGCTGCTGCGCTTGGCGAATATCTGGCAGGTGGCTACAACGTGAAGTCATTCGTTATGATTACATTGGGGACAGGCATAGGAAGCGGAATAATTCTTGACGGAAAGCTCATCAAGGGAATTAACTATGCTGCCTCAGAGCTTGGACATACCGTGATTAAGCTGGGCGGAGAGCAGTGCACCTGCGGAAGAAAGGGCTGTTTTGAGGCTTACGCATCGGCGACTGCGCTTATAAGGGACACGAGGAGATTAATGCTGAAAAAGTCAAATGCAGTGGAGAGTATGCATAATACCGTGGGTAATATGATTGAGAGAAGTGAAATCTGGAAGCTGTGCGATGGCGATGTCGGCAAAATAGAGGCAAAGCATATATTTGATGCGGTAAAACATGAGGATGAGCTTGCAAAAGAGCTGTTTTGGAATTATACTGAATATCTTGCGGAAGGAATTGCCAACATTATAAATATCCTTCAGCCCGAGCTGGTATGCATAGGAGGCGGGGTGAGCAAGGCGGGGGATATGCTGCTTGCACCTGTTAAAGAGAAGGTGGCAGGACGGATTTTCTCAAAAAACTCTGCAAGAAATACGGATATCAAGCTTGCACGGCTTGACAACGATGCAGGCATTATAGGGGCTGCGATGCTGTAGAGACAATTTATATATTTGTTTTGTGCAAGGTGTAGATATGCTATATAATCAAAATTAAACGATGTTAGGGTCAAAAGGTATTTTGACCTCTATGATATCTATGATATCTATGATAACGAATTGCTACGCACGGAAGAAAAAGATTCGTGTATGAAAAATCTTGAAATAAAAAATATCTGGAAGTGGAGATTGGTTTGATATGAGACTGGTAATACAGCGTGTCAACCGCGCAAGCGTGAGGGTTGACGGAAATGTGATTGGAAGTATAGGGAAAGGGCTGTTGATTCTGCTTGGAGTTGCCAATGGTGATACCAAGGAGATGGTTGACAGGTATGTGAAGAAGCTGTCAGGCTTAAGAATATTCGAGGATGCGGATGGAAAGACGAACCTCTCGCTTGCGGATGTAGGCGGTGAGCTTCTGGTTGTGTCACAGTTTACACTGTATGCCGACTGTAAGAAAGGAAACAGGCCAAGCTTTGTAAATGCGGGTGCTCCTGATTTTGCCAATGATATGTATGAGTATTTTAAGGAGAAATGTGTTGAGACGTTCGGCAGGGTTGAGTGCGGAAGCTTCGGAGCCGACATGAAGGTAGAGCTTGAAAATGATGGACCGTTCACGGTTCTATGGGACAGCGATTGGTGGTAGTAAAAATATGTGTATAAGGGGGAGTTATGAACAACTATCTTATAGTTACCGGTGGATATACGGACGATAATTTTGCTGTACGGTGGATAAAGGATAATAATTTTGACTGCATGCTTGCCTCAGATTCCGGGATGGAATTTTTCAGGCGCACAGGTATTGTGCCGGATGTCATAATAGGCGATTTTGATTCGGTAAATGCAGATACATTGGATTTTTTTAAGAAAAAAAATGATATAGAATGGACGAAGCTCAATCCGATGAAGGATGACACCGACACGGAGGCGGCTATCAGGCTTGCCATTGAAAAGGGAGCACAGAGCATAACACTTCTTGGTGCGACAGGCAGCAGAATAGACCATGTGCTTGCCAATATTGAGCTTCTTGGAATAGGACTTAGGCAGAAGGTACAGATGCAGATTGTGGATGCACACAACAGAGTCAGGATGATTGATTCGGGACTTACCATAAAAAAGGACGAGCAGTTCGGAAAATTCGTGTCCCTGATACCGTACAGCATGAGGGTTGAGGGGGTATGTCTTGAGGGCTTTAAATATCCGCTTGATAATTACTGCATGAGCAAGTTCAATTCGCTTGGAATAAGCAATGAGATTACAGAGGCTGAGGCAAGGATAAGCTTTTCCGATGGGATAATGGTTGTAGTGGAGGCAGTTGACTGATATGGATAAACATTCACAGAAAAACGGTATTATAGAAGGTACAATATGGAAGCAGCTTCTTATATTTTTCTTTCCGATTCATGTCGGTACTTTTTTCCAGCAGTTGTATAATACGGTGGATGCCGTGATTGTGGGGCAGTTCGCCGGAAAGGAGGCACTGTCGAGTGTCGGAGGTTCGTCGAGCCAGATAATCAATTTCGTGGTCGGATTTTTTACAGGCCTATCGGCGGGAGCAACGGTTATTATCTCACAGTTTTACGGAGCTAATGATGCGAATAAGATACATAGAGCGCTGCATACGGCGTACGCATTTTCGATTGTGGGTGGAATAATAGCGGGAATAATCGGAATCGCACTCACAGTCACGGTTATGAAGCTTATGAATACGCCGGAGGAGCTTATGCATGATTCGGCAATGTATGTGATGATATATTTTGGCGGACTGGTGTTTATTTTTGTCTATAATATGGGCTCGGCAATACTGAGGGCGATAGGTGATTCTAAAAGACCGTTATATTATCTGATAATATGCTGTTTCATAAATATCGTGCTGGATATTGTATTTGTGAGCGTGTTAAAGCTTGGGGTGCTGGGCGTCGCAGTAGCGACCTTTATTTCACAGCTTGTGAGTGCAGTGCTTGTGACAAGGGCGCTTATGTACCACACTGAGGGTATGAAGCTTGTGCTGAAGGAGATAAGGCTGCATGGGGACGTTCTTCCTGCGATGCTTAAGATCGGACTTCCGACGGGAATACAGTCAAGCATGTACAGTGCCTCCAACATAATAGTGCAGTCTGCACTCAACGGCTTCGGCGTCGACACGGTGGCTGCATGGTCGGCATTCGGAAAGATTGACAGCATGTACTGGATGATAAATACAGCATTCGGAATAGCGGCTACGACCTTTGTCGGACAGAACTTCGGTGCAGGAAAGTATGACAGGGTTAAGAAGGGAACGCTTCAATGTCTTATGATGGATATAGCGGCTGCGTTGCTTTTCAGCACGCTGGTGCTGACGTTCGGACAGTATATGCTGAGGATTTTTACCTCGGAGGCAGAGGTTATCAGACTTGGAGTGCGGGTTATGAGAGTTATATCACCTGCATACTTTATCTTCGCATTTATTGAGCTTCTGTCCGGCTCCCTAAGGGCACAGGGGCATGTGCTTGTGACAACCATTATGACGATGCTCGGAGTGTGCGCATTCAGGGTGGTATGGGTGCTTTTCATAGTTCCGCAAGGTAAGCTTGAGCAGATAGTGTTCTGCTATCCGGCGACATGGACAATCACAGCCGTAGGAATGATTATTTATTATATTTATAAGCAGCGCAGTATAATAAAGAAATATAAGAATACATTGCCCGCTTAAACTGGCAGGTTTTACTTTATAACTGCATGCGGTAATCGGATATAGAAAATGGAGTAATACAGATATATGGAATCAAAAAGAGAATTGACGAAGGATATGACAAAGGGGCCGTCTGCGAGGCTGCTGCTCGTTTTTGCGCTGCCGCTTATGCTGGGGAATCTTTTTCAACAGCTCTACACGATGGTGGATACCATTATTGTCGGTCAGGGTGTCGGCATAAATGCACTGGCATCAATTGGGGCGTCCGACTGGCTTAACTGGATGTTTATAGGCTTTGTGACGGGAATCACGCAGGGCTTTTCCATTATTTTTGCACAGTTTTATGGTGCCGGTGATGCTAAGTCGCTCAGAAGCTCAATAGGTAATGCACTTGTGCTTACAGCGCTTGCCGCTATCTTCTTTACGGTGGCGGGACAGCTCGCGATAGTGCCGGTTTTAAAGCTCCTTGAAACCCCGGCAGATATTTTTGCAGGCTCGGAAAGTTATCTGAGGATTATGCTGGGCGGAGTGGCAGTGAGCCTTATGTATAATTTTGAGGCGGCGCTTTTAAGGGCATTGGGTGACAGCAGGACACCGCTCATGGCGATGATCACGGCGGCTTTAACGAACGTTGCGCTTGACCTTCTTTTTGTCCTTGTTTTCAAGTGGGGAATAGCAGGGGCAGCATCAGCGACCATTATTGCCCAGGGAGTATCAGTTGTATATTGCTTTTCAGCTATAAGAAGAATAGACATGATAAGAATAAACAGGCAGGACATTGGCATACATGCCGCAATGTCTAAGAGGCTGTTGATAGTCGGTCTCCCGATAGTATTCCAGAATACCATGATAAGCATAGGAGGAATGATACTGCAGTCCGTCGTGAACAGCTATGGATTTCTGTTTGTTGCAGGCTATACCGCCGCTAATAAGCTATACGGACTGCTTGAGACGGCTGCAATCTCCTTCGGCTTTGCAATTACAACCTACACGGCGCAGAACCTTGGGGCAGGCAATTTTAAACGTATAAGGAAGGGCATGAGAAATGCAGTCATAATGGCGATTATCACATCGGTTGTTGTATCCGTCTGTATGCTCATTTTCGGACGCACGATTCTCAGGCTTTTCATATCTGACGAGACAGGGCAGGTGGAGGAGGTGCTTGGAATAGCCTATCTGTATCTCAGCATAATGAGCTGGTTTTTGGCTGTCCTGTACGCGCTTCATACCTACAGAAGTGCGCTTCAGGGGCTTGGAAATACGGTCATTCCTATGCTGTCGGGAATTATGGAGTTCATAATGAGGACAACTGCTGTCATGCTTCTTCCGAGATTTGTGGGTGAGAAAGGTGTGTTTTATGCGGAGGTGCTTGCATGGACAGGTGCAACCGTGATTCTTGTCACGTCATACTATGCTGTGAGGAGAAAAATAGAAAAAAAGCTGAAAATTACTTAATTCCTATTGACATAGTAGGAATTAAGTAATATACTTGCAAAAAACATAAAACGTGAGGCAATGACTGGTGACAGCCACAAGCAGGAAGGAGATTATGTATGTCTAACATTTACAAGGGAGCAGTTGAACTTATCGGAAAGACACCTTTGGTTGAGGTGGTCAATGTTGAGAAGGAGCTAGGGCTTAAGGCTAGAGTACTTGTGAAGCTTGAGTACTTTAACCCGGCAGGAAGCGTTAAGGATCGTGTAGCTAAGTCGATGATAGAGGACGCTGAGGCCAAGGGGCTTTTGAAGGAAGGCTCTGTAATCATTGAGCCTACATCAGGAAACACGGGTATAGGTCTTGCATCCATAGCAGCATCTAAGGGCTATAGAATCATCCTTACAATGCCTGAGACAATGAGCGTTGAGCGCCGCAACATCCTTAAAGCCTATGGCGCTGAGATTGTGCTCACTGAGGGCGCTAAGGGAATGAAGGGTGCGATCGCAAAGGCTGAGGAGCTTGCCGCACAGACACCTGACAGCTTCATCCCGGGACAGTTCGTAAATCCTGCCAATCCTAAGGCTCACAGAGAGACAACAGGTCCTGAAATCTGGGAGGACACAGACGGGAATGTCGATGTGTTCGTTGCAGGTGTAGGTACGGGCGGAACCCTCACAGGTGTAGGTGAGTACTTAAAATCAAAGAAGCCTGATATCAAGGTGGTCGCAATGGAGCCGGCTTCATCACCTGTCCTTTCACAGGGCAAGGCAGGTGCACACAAGATTCAGGGTATCGGTGCCGGCTTCGTTCCTGATGTGCTCAACACCAAGATATACGATGAGATTCTCACTGTAGAGAACGATGACGCATTCGCAACAGCCAAGCTTCTTGCAAAGAAGGAGGGCGTTCTTGTCGGAATATCCTCAGGTGCGGCATTGTCTGCGGCAATTGAGCTTGCCAAGCGCCCTGAGAATGAGGGTAAGACTATTGTAACACTGCTTCCGGATAGTGGGGACAGATACTATTCAACTGCTTTGTTTACAGAGTAGAATTAAATTAAATATGATATTGCTTAGCTGATAATGGAATATCGGCGAATGATTAAACTGCTGCTTAGACAGATTACTATTTAGAGGTCTGTTGGGCGGCAGTTTTTTTGTATTGGATTGTTGCAGAATATATGGCATTAAATAAAGAAAGTTGCAAATACTATTGCTAAACATGATACATTATGGTATCTTTATCTAAAAGCATAGTT
>OLOA01004471.1_pt1 | contig 10488 bp, 8 predicted proteins | sample 1672201 | NCBI WGS metagenome assembly OLOA01 (sample SAMEA3136658, study PRJEB25190) | human gut metagenome
CATGACATTTCAGAAATGTGAAGCAGACCGTCTGCACCGCCAAGATCGATGAATGCGCCAAAATCTGTTACATTCTTTACACGGCCTTCAACTGTATCACCGATATTGATCTTTTCAAATAATTCTTTCTGTTTCTGAGCTTTCTCAGCAAGGATCAGCTGCTTTCTGTCACCAATGATTCTTCTCTTGCGTGGATTAAACTCTGTGATTACAAAAGAGATCTCCTGATCCTGGTACTTGGACAGGTTCTTCTCATAAGTATCGGAAACAAGGCTTGCAGGAATAAATACTCTTGCTTCTTCTACAACAACGCTTAAGCCACCGTCAAGAACGTTAGCAACTTTTGCTGTAAGGACTTCCTTGTTGTTATAAGCTTCTTCAATTCTCTTGTTGCCTCTTTCAGCCAGCAGTCTCTTATATGTTAAGAGAACCTGACCTTCGCCATCATTTACTTTCAGAACTTTAGCCTGCATTGTATCGCCAACATTGACAACTGTTCTAAGGTCGAGATTAGATGTATTGGAATACTCATTTCTCGTGATGATTCCGTCTGCCTTGTAGCCTATATTAAGAATGATCTCGTCTTCTTTGACATCGATGACGGTACCTTCAACGACTTCTCCTGTTCTGATAGTTTTTAATGATGCTTCCAGCATCTGTTCAAAACTCTGTTCATTACCCATTTCTGACATATTGGTGTGAACCTCCTCGATAATATTATTTGGGGTCGATGCCCCTGCTGTAATACCTACATTACCTATAGATTCAAATGCCTTCAAATCCAAGTCAACAAGTGTCTGTATATAGTAAGTATTTTTACATTCGTTTTTGCAAATATCATATAATTTCTGCGTATTGGAACTCTGTCTTCCGCCAATGACAATCATTGCATCAACGCGTCCGGCTATCTCCCGGGCTTCTGACTGGCGTTCCTCAGTCGCATTGCATATAGTATTTAGACATCTTATATCATAACCCTTTTTTGAAATAATTTCAACTAATAATTGAAATTTATTGTAATTAAATGTCGTTTGTGATACAAGGCACAATTTTTTGTCCGGATCAGTCTTAAAATTCCGGGCTTCTTCCTCAGATTCGATAATCACCGGCGGTTCCTTGCACCACCCGCTGATTGCCTGCACCTCCGGATGATCCGCACTGCCTATAATAATAATGCCATATCCCTGTTCGCTGTATTTCTCGACAATGTGATGGATTTTCTTAACAAAAGGACATGTGGCATCCACAATATCAAATCCCATCTGTTTCAGAAGATCAATCTCCTCTTTGGATACTCCGTGTGACCGAATGATCATCGTCCCGCCTGCAAGGGCAGCTGCTTCTTCGATAGAATGAACCACCTTTACCCCTTTGGCCTCAAGGTCCTCAACAACCGTTTCATTATGTATGATCGGGCCATACGTGTAGACCTTGTCCCTGCCGGCAATGCCATAAGCCATATCAACCGCCCGACGGACACCGAAACAAAATCCTGCAGTCTTTGCCAAAATAACATTCTTCATTCTATTCACCTTCTAAATGCGGTCAAGGATCAGCTGTCTAAGGCAATTAACGACTTCATCAATATTCATCTGTGATGTATCCACTCTGACCGCATCCTCTGCCTGTTTAAGCGGTGCGATTGCCCGGTTCATATCACGTTCATCACGCTCAATGACCTCACGTTCAACATTCTCCAAGGTACAATTGATTCCCTTCGCTGTAAATTCTTCATATCGTCGCAGGGCACGCACATGCGCATCCGCCGTCAGGAAAACCTTCACATCCGCATTCGGTAAAACATGCGTTCCGATATCTCTGCCATCCATAATGACATTTGATGCAGCTGCCAGAGAGCGCTGCAGAGAAAGCAGTTTAGCCCGCACTTCAGGTATTGCCGAAATCTTGCTGGACATCTCACTGACTGCCTCCGTACGGATAAAATCATTAACATTCCTTCCGTTCAGAATAACCTGCTGTTCACCATCGCTGTATCGGATATCGATTGTGATTGCATCACAGGCACTTCTGACAGCATCCATATGCTGAATGTCCGTCTTCTGCTCTATCATATATAATGCCATGGCCCGATACATCGCACCAGTATCCACATAAATATAGTCCAGCTCCTTGGCAAGCTTTTTGGCGATTGTGCTCTTTCCTGCACCAGCTGGTCCATCTATCGCTACATTTATACTCATTATTCTCATTCCTTTACTCTGTGATTGCTTCTGCCGCAGACCTGCCCGCCAGATAAGCCGTTGACCAGGCAATCTGAAGATTATAACCGCCGGTAACTGCATCCAGATCCAGGATCTCACCGGCAAAATACAGCCCCTTCACAAGCTTCGACGCCATCGTACTCGGGTCCACCTCTTTAACACGGATGCCTCCCTGGGTAATGATTGCCTCATTAAAACCGCGCACACCTGTCACCGTCATAGTCAGATGACGCATTGTATGAATCAATTTCTGGCGCTGCTGTTTCGTCACATCATGCACGATCATGTAAGGATCAATCTCCGAAAGTCTGATAATCACAGGTATCAGACTGGACGGTAAAAGTTCTGACAATGCATTTCTGATCTGCTTATTCATGTTCTTATCAAAATCCCTAAGCAGCCGTGCATCCAACTGTTCTTCGGTCAATGAAGGTTTCATATCAATCTCAGCCGTAACAGTGCCTTTCTTCAGATAAGGGGCTATCCGGGTACTGCCGCTTAATACAACCGGTCCGGTAATGCCAAAATGTGTAAACATCATCTCTCCGAATTCCCGGTAAAATTCTTTCTTCCCGCATCGAAGGGAAAAATTGATATTTTTCAAAGACAGTCCCTGAAGTTCTGTACACCATGCATCATCCACAACCATCGGTACAAGTGAAGGCACCCTCGGCGTCACATGATGACCCGCATGCTCAGCCATCCGATAACCGTCTCCGGTAGAACCTGTTGAAGGATAAGAGACACCGCCGGCAGCCAGGATCACCACATCTGCTTCAACCTTCTCTCCGCCGGACAAGAAAATCCCTCTTATCTCATTGTCTTCAATCCACAAATCACAGACTTGCTGTTTCAAATGGACCTGCACATGCCTGTCCTTCAAAACACGTTCCAGTGTACGGATCACATCAGAGGATTTATCTGAAACCGGAAATACTCTCTGGCCTCTTTCTGTCTTCAATTCCAGTCCATGTTCAGTCAGGAACTGCATCATATCCTGATTGCTGAATGTATAAAATGCAGAATATAAAAATCGTGCATTTGTCACGACATGACTCAGCAATTCCTCCACATCATCGCATCCATTTGTAATATTGCATCGACCCTTACCGGTAATAAAGAGTTTCTTCCCAAGTTTCTCATTATGTTCATATATATGAACTTCCGTATGTTCATTTGCTGCCGAAACAGCCGCAAACATACCGGCGGCTCCACCGCCGACAATTATTATTTTCTTCATAAAAAGACTCCATCCGAATCATTAATCAATGCGTTCGTATTCGTTCATCGTATTCCATATTGATTCCATAGACAACATTGTATCCGTTACGGAATCCTTATACCGCATACTCAGTGCTGCCAGCAATGCATTGACAACACTGAGCGGTGCAACAAGCGAATCCACAAAGGAAACCATATCACTGCCTGCATAAATCGAACAATCTGCATATTTAGCCAATGGTGACTGTTCGCCGTCTGTAATAGCGATGATCTTCGCCTTACGGTTCTTGGCGAATGAAACGGTCTGTATTGTCTTCACTGAATAACGTGGAAAACTGATTGCAAGAATCACATCCTGCTCTCCAATACGATGAATCTCCTCAATTGATTCTGTCACACTGTCTGAACGTATTAATCGAACATCATCAAAGATATAGCTCAGATAATAGTTTAAAAATGAAGCAAGCGTACTGCAGCTTCTCCCGCCGATCACATAAATCTTCCTGGCATCCCCAATCAGATCAACCGCCCTGTAAAATGCATCCCGGTCAATCATTTCTTCCGTATGTTTCAAATTCTGTATATCATTATGGAGCACAGAAGAAATAAGATCCGGGCTCTCAGATAATCTCTCGTATGCCAGTGAAATTCTCTGAACAGAACTCAATCTCTGTTTCACAAGTTCTCCCAGTGCCTTCTGGAACTGCGGATATCCTTTAAAGCCAAGCTCTGTTGCAAATCGAACAACCGTCGATTCACTGACTCCGACAATCTTTCCAAGGCGAGCCGCTGTCATATCCACTGCCTTATCATAATTATTACATATATAATCTGCTATATATCTCTGTCCTTTGCTGAATGTTTTATAAGCTTCCTCTATTAATTGCAGCACATCTGCCGATGTATCCATATTTGCCTCCAGTTTTTTCATCAGTCTGTTTTATCATAACACAGATTTTTCATTCCCGCAAGTAATCAAAGAATGCACACAAACTTATACTTCTTTGTGAATAATGCGAAGAAAAGGCTGTTCCAAAACATGTTTTGAAACAGCCTTTCTTTCATCCTCTATGTATGTTAGAAGAAAAGGAATTATTTTTTAACGATAAGAGCCTGGCCCTGGCCACCACCGATACACAGTGTAGCAAGACCTGTATGGGCGTCTTCTCTCTTCTGCATTTCATATAATAATGTAACAAGGATTCTGGCACCTGATGCACCAATTGGATGGCCAAGAGCAATAGCACCACCATTAACGTTAACCTTGCTCATATCAAACTTAAGATCCTGAGCAACTGCCAGAGACTGAGCTGCGAAAGCTTCATTTGCTTCGATCAGATCAAAATCATCAACTGTCATGTTAGCTCTAGCCATTGCCTTAGTAACTGCAGGGACAGGGCCAACACCCATGATAGATGGATCTACACCGCCTGTAGCATAGGAAACGATTGTTGCAAGAGGTTTGATACCTAATTCATCAGCTTTTTCTTTGGACATAACAACCAGAGCTGCTGCACTGTCGTTGATACCTGAAGCATTAGCTGCTGTAACTGTACCGCCATCTCTCTTGAAAGCTGGTTTTAATTTAGCCACTTTTTCAAGTGTTGTGCCGAATTTAGGATGTTCATCTGTATCAAATACTGTATCACCCTTCTTGCCATGGATAACTACAGGAACGATTTCATCTTTGAACTTGCCTGCTTTGATAGCTGCTTCTGCTTTGCTCTGGGAAGCTACTGCAAATTCATCCTGCATTTCTCTTGTGATACCGTATTTCTCAGCAACGTTTTCAGCTGTGATACCCATGTGATACTGGTTGAAAGCATCCCACAGGCCATCATTAACCATAACGTCGATCATCTTAGAATTGTTCATTCTTGCGCCCCAACGAGCACTAGGAATTGCATATGGAGCAGCACTCATGTTCTCTGTACCACCACAAACAACGATTTCAGATTCGCCTGCAAGAATCTGGTTAGCTGCAAGAGCAACACTCTTCAGACCGGAACCACAAACGATATTAATTGTCATAGCTGTTGTCTCAATAGGAAGACCTGCCTTTAAAGTAACCTGACGAGCGATATTCTGGCCAAGACCTGCCTGTAATACGTTACCGAAAATAACTTCATCAACCATCTCAGGTTTGATGCCTGCTCTCTTAACCGCTTCCTTAACAACGATTGCACCAAGTTCTGCTGCTGGAACATCCTTTAATGTACCGCCAAATGTACCGATAGCTGTTCTACATGCACTTGCAATTACAATTTCTCCCACATCTTCTCTGTTTAATTGAGATTTTACTGTATTAAACTGTTTTGAAGTTTTTTTAATAACAACAGTTTTTAATTTAGGTGGAAGTATTGGTAAATCTTCCATCTTCCATGATTTATATTTTTCACCATAACTTTCTGGATCTGCTAAAGTCACTAAGTGACCCAGTGCCCAAGTTACTATATATTTGCTTCCTTCTATATATCCATTTTTATCTTTATTACAATTTAATACTCTAGCAATATCCCTTCCTACAGAAGGTTTCTCTGCTAATACTAATATTTTTTTCATTTTAATCCTTCCTTATTTTAAATAAATATTAAAATAATTTTCTTAATTATAAGTTTACTTATGATAATAATTTTACCATATAATTCATCTACTTCATAGCTATGTAGCAAACTATTGATAAAGAATAAATTATCATAAAAATAGCCAAAGAGTATCTTTTTAGTATATTCTTTGGCTATTTTTATTTATTAATATAAATATTAATGCCAGTGAAGAGGTGCCTGAAGGAATAAAACAATATGTAGCATAAAAATGAAAGAGGTCAGTAATGATCTCTTTCATTTTTTAAAATAACATTTTCTTGATAAAAAACGTTGTTATAAGATATACTGTATATAGTGATTTACGTAGGAGGTAAAGTTAAGATGGCTAATATTTTAGATGAATTATTAGAACGTGGATACATAAAGCAATTCACACATGAAGATGAGACAAGAGAGTTATTAGAAAAGGAAAAAATAACTTTTTATATAGGTTTTGATCCAACAGCTGATAGTTTACATGTTGGACACTTTATAGCAATGATGTTTATGGCTCATATGCAAAAGGCAGGCCATAGACCAATAGCATTACTTGGTGGTGGAACTGCCATGGTAGGAGATCCATCAGGAAAAACAGATATGAGATCTATGCTTACAAAAGAGCAAATTGAGCATAATGTTTCTTGTATAAAAAAACAAATGGAAAAGTTTATAGACTTTTCAGATGATAAAGCTATATTAGTAAATAATGCAGATTGGTTACTAAACTTAAACTATGTTGATTTCTTAAGAGAAGTAGGAGTTCACTTCTCAGTAAATAGAATGTTAACGGCAGAATGCTTCAAACAAAGATTAGAAAAGGGATTATCATTCTTAGAATTTAACTATATGTTAATGCAAGGATATGATTTCTATGTATTAAATCAAAAGTATAATTGCAAAATGCAACTTGGTGGAGATGATCAATGGTCAAATATGATTGCTGGTGTTGAACTTGTTAGAAGAAAAGCTCAAGGTCAATCTATGGCAATGACTTGTACACTTTTGACAAATAGCCAAGGACAAAAAATGGGTAAAACAGTTGGTGGAGCTTTATGGTTAGATCCAGCAAAAACATCTCCATTTGAATTCTTCCAATATTGGAGAAATGTTGATGATGCCGATGTAATAAGACTTCTAAAATTGGTTACATTTCTACCGCTTGAAGAAATTGCTGAATATGAAAAATGTGAAGGTGCTGAACTAAACAAAGCGAAATGCTTATTAGCATATGAAGTTACAAAAATGGTGCATGGTGAAGAAGAAGCAAAAAAAGCAAATGATGCGGCTATGGCTATATTTTCAGGTGGAAATGCAGCTGATATGCCATCGGAAACTGTTGATGCTTCAATTATCAATGCAGGAATAAATGTACTTGATTTATTGGTTCAGGTTGGACTCATACCATCAAAAGCTGAAGGCAGAAGACTTATACAGCAAAATGGACTGACAGTGAATAACGAGAAAATTTCTGACGTTTCGACAATTATTGATAATACTTATTTCGAAAATGAAAACGAAATGATAGTAAAAAAAGGTAAAAAGAAATTTTTAAAGATAGTAAAGGCATAGTTGAATATAATCTCATTAATATAAGACCCCATGCGTAGTTTCTTACACGCTGGGGTCTTATATTAATATTATAACTTATTTTATAATATATACTCTATATACGACAAACTATATAGATGGTTTAACGACAAATAGCTAAAATATAATTTTATTTTAAATTAACAATATATAAATAATTGTTTTATTGACTACTATCAGGCGGAGATGTTTCAATCAATGTTTCTAAAACATGTTCCCATTGATTATTTGCAGAAGATATTTTATTTGAAAAATCATTATAAGCATATTGCTGTATTTCCGAATCATCATTGTCTTTTGCTGCGTTCATAATATCAAATGCGTCTTTATATGATGACGAAACACTTACCAACGCTTGTGATAAAGACTTATCCATACCGCCGAGTTTACCGCTCATATTAATAGCATTATTTTCTTCATATACTGCATTCACATTATTATATATTGAATCAAATTTCTGCCACCAAACTAAATCAGTTTTACTATTTAACAGGGCTGCTGATACATTTTTTAATTCGTTAAACTCAGAAAATATATCGCTGAAAGCCGTATTATTACTCACTCCAATACTTGGGGCTGGAGAAGGACTTATACTCTCAGATTTATCACTTAAAGAGCATGATGAACTGTATACAGCTACAATGGTAATTAATACAAAATACGACAAGGTCTTTAATATATATTTCATTGCAAAATCTCCACTTAAAATTAATATCTGTCGTCACATAACATAACAATAACAAGTCCGCTGTCAAAGGTTACAATTGCAGTATCAGAATCACAAAACTCATTGCTCGACGCTTGAACTCGGTTTGGAACCAAACGCATATTTGTTGTCTCATATTTTAAACCTTTTATTGAAAAATTCAATACAGCTCCTGCATAAGGAAAGAATGAAACATATTTTCTTTTAGATTTTTTAAGTTTAAAAGGTTTATTTTCCATCCATATTTCATTTGTGTCATTAATCAACTTTAGTTTTACTCCTTTATCCAAAGCATAATTCATAAGACAAAAATGAGAAAATTCATGGTCTATCCTGCCGCCAAGACCGCCAATAATTAAAATTTCTTCTGCATTATTATTAATAGCATAATCTATCGCTGCGTGGGTGTCTGTAAAATCTTTTTCTGGTGGAAAAACAAGATTTTTAATATTATCAGGATACTTTTTTAAATATGAATCATTGTCGCCCAAAATAACATCCGGTACTATTTTTAAATTCTCTGCGTGTTTATATCCGGAATCCGCACATATTATTAGATATTCATCAAAATTAATTTCAGACAAATAATCATAGTTTTCTATATAAGCGCCGCTAAAAATTATTGATTTCACGTTCTTGTACTCCTTGTTCCGCTTTCTTACGCATTTTATTTATCGTATCTTTTATGTTGTTAGAATTAAAAATTGCTGAGCCTGAAACAATAATGTTTGCACCTGCTCTTACAGGTCTGTTCACATTTTCCTCAGTTATCCCTCCATCAACCTCTATCCCGATATTTAGATTTTGATTATTGATAATCTTATATAATTCAGAGATTTTTTTATCTACTTGATGAAGATAACTTTGCCCTCCAAATCCGGGCTCAACAGTCATAAGCAGAACCACATCAGTCAAATCCAAAACATTTAAAATCATATCTACAGGAGTTCCGGGTTTTAAACTTACTCCTGCCTTTTTTCCAAATGAGTGAATATTTTTAAGTGTTTCTTTTAAGTTTGGAACTGCCTCCTGATGAACTGTAATTATATCAGAACCGGCTTCTGCAAATTCATCAATGAATTTGTCAGCATCTTGAAGCATTAAATGAACGTCAAATATTAAGTTTGATTTCTTTCTTAAAGCTCTTATTACATTTGCCGAATAACTTAAATTTGGAACAAAATGTCCGTCCATAATATCAATATGGAGATACTCAGCTCCAGCCTCTTCTACCAGCCTAACATCACGTTCTAAATTGGCAGGGTCAGCAGATAATATTGAAGGTGAAATAATTATTTTGGACATTTTATTTATCCCCCGTTATCAAAAAGTTTTACTATCTAGAATTTCCTTATATTGTTCGACATAACTTTCATGTCTGGATTTACTGATTTCACCGGTTTCTACCGCTTCAAGTACAGAGCAGCCCTGTTCAACGGTATGACTGCAGTCGGCAAATCTGCAATTATCGGAATACTCTATAAATTCAGGAAAAAGCTTATAAAGCTCATGTTCATCAAAACCGCTTACAGAGAATGAACTAAACCCGGGTGTGTCTATAATATATCCTCCGTTGTTATCAAGCGGTATTAATTCACTGTGTCTGGTAGTATGACGTCCGCGTTCTATTTTGCTGCTCACCGTTCCGGTCTCAAGATTAGCGTCTTTTAATATGCAGTTGAGTAAACTTGATTTTCCAACACCCGAATTTCCGGCAAATACCGTGACTTCTCCTGAGAGCTTTTCAATAAGCATATCTATATTTTCTTTACTTTCAGCGCTTATATAAAGAGTTTTAAATCCTATTTTCGAATATATTTCAAAAAGGTTTTCGCCATTTTGTAAATCGGTTTTATTAATACATATTAATGGCTTTATATTAGCATATATAGCTGATGATATAAGTTTATCAACAGTTTTTAAATTAGGTTTCGGATTAGTGACTGAAACGACTATAGCTATTTGTGTTACATTGGCAACAGGAGGGCGTATTAAAGAATTAGTTCTAGACATTATATTACTAATCATACCTGTATTTGAAGTTTTATCAATCAAACAATTAACTTCATCACCAACCAATGGAGTTATTCCATCTTTTCTAAAACGCCCTCTAGCTCTGCATTCATAAATAAAATTACCGGCTTTAACGTAATAAAAACCACCGATA
>OLOA01004473.1_pt1 | contig 10482 bp, 9 predicted proteins | sample 1672201 | NCBI WGS metagenome assembly OLOA01 (sample SAMEA3136658, study PRJEB25190) | human gut metagenome
CATCAACATGCAGCGTGTCCGCAGCGGGATGCTGTCCGACGAGGAATGGGTCAAGCTGGGCGACAGCATCAACGCCCTGAGCAACTGCCGCATTTACATCGACGATACCTCCGGCCTGACGCCCTCCCAGCTGCGTTCCCGCTGCCGCCGTCTGATGATGGAGCAGGGGCTTGAAAAAGAGGTTCGCGCGCTTTATGACGCGGGAAAGCTCGTCGGGGATTCGGTCGCGTCCCAGGCGATCGGGTACAAGGAATTCCTTCCGTATTTTCGCGGCGAGATCACGCTTGCCGAAGCGGTCGAGGAGATCAAAAACGCGACGCGGCGGTACGCTAAGCGGCAGATGACGTGGTTCCGGCGGAACAAAAACGCGGTCGAAATACGCGCCGATGAAGACGGCAGACTCCGAGGCAGCGATGAACTCGCCGACGAGATCTGCGAAAGATTCGCGGACGGTGATGCGCACTGACGCAGCGGAAGTTTAAGTCATATTGCCGTGCGCAAAAGACGCCTGCAAGAACCCCTTCTATCACATACAGTCGCGGAGGTGACGAAAAATGGCGATTTCCCGTTCGAAGCGCGACATCGGACTTGATCTCACGCGAATTATCGCTTTCATTCAGGTCCCGTGCATACATTTTCTTTTAAAAATCAAATACTACAATCAGGCGATCATCGGCGAACGCATGTACCTGATGACTTTCATCCGCGTTATGTTCATGACCTGCGTTCCGCTGTTCTTGCTCCTTACCGGCTATCTCAGCTCGGAAAAGAAGGTCGAAATTGCGCCGAAGCCTCTTCTGAAATATTACTCGCGTCTTGTTCCGATACTTCTGACCTACGTCATAACCGCCGTTATCATAATCGTGTACGGCATTTTCGTGGACGGCGAAACCGAGACCCTCGGCTCCGTTATCCGCAATGTTCTCGATTTCCGGAAATATTCGTGGTACATAGAAATGTACATCGGGCTTGCGCTCATGATCCCGTTTCTTAATCTTCTGTGGAACGGAATCGGAAGCAGAAAAGGTCAGCTCTCGCTGGTCACGGTAATGATCGCGCTGACCGTGCTGCCGAGCGTATTCAACATTTACGATTTCAAGACGCCCGGCGCACTCATACGGCCGTGGCTTGCCGAATCCTTCAATCAGATCGTTCCGGACTGGTGGAAGAACATCTACCCCGTTACATATTATTTCATAGGCGCGTATATCCGCAGAAACGTCGATATGAAGAAGCTGAGGACACTGGCGCTCTTCGCCGCCTATCTTGCGGCGATACTGCTTTCCAGAGTATTCAACGTATGGAAAACGGCGACCGTCAAATTCAAATACGGCGAATGGTGCGACTACCCCTCGCTTCAGATCACCGTGTGCGCGGTTCTGCTGTTTCTCTTCATAAACTCGATCCGCTATCCGGATGTGCCGAAGCGCGCGTCTGCCGTGATCGCGTTTATCTCGAAGATCACGCTCGGAGCATATCTTCTCTCATGGATACCGGACAACTATTTCTACCGCATCCTGAACGATGCGATACCGAACATTCCCACAAGGCTCAATTATTTTCCCGTCATGGTCGCGCTGACGGCGTTCACCTCGCTTGCGGCGGCGGCGCTTGTACAGTGTGCGGTGAATCTGATAATGCTCCCGTTCAAAAAAAGGCGTCCGCCGTCGCCGCCGGAGGCTTCGGATGCTCCGGCAGAGTCGAAGCCTCAGCCCGAGCTTGTCGCCTGACGTGACGCAGATGCTGCATCATCCGAAAGCAGCCGAAGAAGTTCCGGCGATCATCCGAAGATTATGCGGCGGCGCACTCCGCAGCATACGGTCACCGTTCACCGACCGCCGCGGACGGCAGAAAAGCGAAAATATAAAATAAGGCGGATCATCCGAAGGAATTTACGATATGAACAGACGTGTACTCATTACCGGCGGAAGCCGCGGGATCGGCGCCGCATGCGTCCGCGCGTTCCGCGCACTCGGCGACCGGGTCGTGTTTATCTACCGAAACCGCACCGAAAGTGCAGACGCGCTCTGCCGCGAAACGGGAGCGTCGTGCATCCGTGCCGACATCTCGGACAGCGGCGAATGTGTCGGTGCGGTCCGCCGTGCCCTCTCCGTCCTCGGCGGAGCCGACGTTCTCGTAAACTGCGCCGGGATCGCGGAATTTTCCCTCTTTCAGGACATCACCGACGGGATGTGGGAGAGAATGATCTCCACCGATCTCACGGGAGCCTTCCGCGTATCGCGCGAGGTATCCCGATCTATGATATCCGAGAAATCGGGGAGAATAGTCAACGTCTCGTCGATGTGGGGCGAGGTAGGCGCATCGTGCGAGGTACACTACAGCGCCGCCAAGGCGGGGCTGATCGGCATGACGAAGGCTCTCGCAAAGGAGCTTGCGCCGTCGGGGATCACGGTAAACTGCGTCTCCCCCGGCGCGATCGACACCGAGATGAACTCTTCCCTCTCCGCCGATACTCTCGCCGCGATAGCGGAGGAGACGCCGCTCGGCAGGCTCGGAAAACCAGAGGAGGTCGCCGCCGCCGTCGTATTTCTCGCATCGGACGGCGCGTCGTTTATCACGGGGCAGGATCTCGGCGTAAACGGCGGACTTGTGATATAGCCGCGCGTCGGCGAAAGAAACCGCTTGAGCGGCAAAAAAACGTGCGGCGAAGAAACACTCGCGCGGCGCGGGAATGCGAAAAAGCCGCCGAAGAGGCTGACGCAAAAAATTCACCGAAAGGCGTATTTTTTACATATGATATTTGAAAAGCTGCTGACCCCCGACTTCATGTTTGCTTCATATTCGGAGGTCACACCCGAATTTCTCTCATCCATCGGCGTCCGCGCTCTGATATGCGATATAGACAACACGCTCGTCACATACGACGACGCGCGCCCGACCGCCGCGCTTCACCGATGGTTCCGCGACATGGAATCGGCGGGAGTGAAGATCGCGTTCGTGTCGAACAATCATCAGGAGCGGGTCGGGGAATTCAACCGCGAGCTCGGATATGTCGCGTTTCCCGACGCAAAAAAGCCGTCCGGCAGATTCTACGCGCTCGCTGCGGCGGAGCTGGGAGTAAAGCGCAGCGACTGCGCCGCGCTCGGAGATCAGCTTCTGACGGATGCCGCCGCCGCGCACAGATTCGGAATTCCGGTGATAATCGTCCCGCCGATAAAGGACAAGACCTCGCTGTTCTTCCGCGCAAAAAGGCTTCTCGAAAAGCCTTACATAAGGAAATTCCGCCGACGCGCCGACGGAACGTTGTCCGATGGCAAAAAAAACCGAAAAAATAACGGAGCCTCTTCGCCTGAGCGAAAGCGCGCCGGGAAACGGAGATAAAAATGGATATCAAATCAAGAATAGAAGCCTTCAGAGCTTCCATGGAAAAGCACGGGATCGACGCCGCATGGATATCGTCGCCCGAAAATCACCTCTACCTCTCGGGATTCGCAAATCCCGACGGACGCATCTTCATCACCGCCGAAAAAGCGTATCTCTTCGCCGATTTCCGCTATGCGGAGAACGCGCGCCGTCTTTGCAGCGGCTCGTTCGAGGTGATCGAGCCGAAGGGTGCAATGATAAAATACCTTCCCGAGATCATCGCCGAATGCGGCGCGGTATATGTCGGATACGAGGAGGCCACGCTCATCTGCTCGGAATTCGAGCGTCTGAAAAATGAGCTCTCCGGCTGCGAATTCGCGCATGTATCTGCACTGCTCACCGAGCTGAGACGGACAAAGAGCGAGGACGAAGTGAAAAAGATGGCGGCTGCACAGGATATCGCGGACGCGGCGTTCAGCCACATCCTCGGATTCATAAATCCGTCCCGCACGGAGGCGGAGGTTGCCTGCGAGCTTGAATATTTCATGAAGAAGAACGGCGCGGACGGCATCGCGTTCGAGACGATCGCCGTATCGGGCAAGTCCTCGTCCTCGCCTCACGCATCACCCGCGCAGCGCCTGCTCGAGCCGGGATTCCTCACGATGGATTACGGTGCGACAGTTGAAGGATACCGCTCCGACATGACGCGTACAGTTGTGCTCGGACACGCGGACGAAGAAATGAAGCGCCTGTACGACACCGTGCTCCGCGCGCAGGAGGCGGGGCTGAAGGCTGTCCGCGCGGGAGACGACTGCGCGAAGATCGACGCCGCCGCACGTGACATAATCGACGGTGCGGGATACAAGGATGCGTTCGGTCACAGCCTCGGTCACGGAGTCGGACTTGAAATTCACGAATCCCCGAATCTTTCGCCGAACGCATCGGGCAAGGTGCTCAGGGTCGGCGATGTCGTTACCGTCGAGCCGGGAATTTACCTTGAGGGCAAGTACGGCTGCCGCATCGAGGACATGGTTCTCGTCACCGTGGACGGAATTCTCAATTTCGCCCACTCCACAAAGGAGCTCATCGAAATCGCCGACTGAGGCATGATAAAAAAGGAAGCCTGCGGGCTTCCTTTTTTCGCGGGATTTACGGGGCCGCGGAACAAGAGACGCGGGATTTGCGCAATTGCGGAGTGAGAGTGAGCGACTACGGATTCACGGGGTTTCCGGATTTGCGCGGAAGCTGCGGTCGTAATGTGCCGTTTTCGTGAGTCGCGTGTCTGCGATGCTTTGCAGCTTCACCGATGCGGCGTGCATTTTGCAGGGATTGCCGCGGTGACCGACGGTAAAACGGCTTCGGAAAAGATTTCGGTCAAAAAATATACGAAAGCTATTTACTTTCAAGTCAAAACGGAGTATAATTAGTTTGTATCTTTTTGTAAATCACGTTTTCCGTCCGGGAGATTCCGGATTGAAATACATTTTATATTTTAAGAAAGGTTTGGTACCGGTTTATGCAGATTAAAAGAAGCATTTCCGTGATCCTCACCGCCGTTCTTCTCTGCATGGCGATCCTCATGACGTCGTGCGACGCGCTCAGCGTGAAGAAGGTTGAGGAAGACCCCACGGAACAGCTCATGTCCTCTACCAGCTCTACTGCGACAAACGTCGTAAATTCAATCTCTCCCCTCGATCCGGTAAAGGCTGCGCTCAAAAAAGGTCTTTTCGAGATCTCCTACTCAAACGATGAGATCGGAAATATTTCGAACAGATTCTACATAGACGCAGAAGCAAAGAAGGCAGCCGACATCGCAAGTGTCGAGCTGATGGGCGAGAAGATCGACCTCGGCATCTACGGAGCCGACTCGAAGCTTGCCGTTTCAAGCTCACTCCTCGGCGACAGCGCGTACGGTTTCGATTTCACCACTCTCGCGGAGGATGCAAAGAACTCCGAATTTTGGGCTCTTGTCGGCACTACATACAGTGAGGCCGAAGCTCAGATCGGCGATCTCCTCGACTCGCTCTCCGGATTTTCCGAAAAGGAAGATGAGATCAAAAAGAGTCTTGAGGATCTCAAGAAGGAAGTCAAGAAGGTCCTCAACAAGACCGATGTTTCCGTATCCAAGGATAAGGTTTCCGTCGGCGGTGAGGATGTCAAGGCCATCCTCATTAACTATGAATTCGGCAAGGACACCGTAAACGAGATCGCGGGTCTTGTTATCGATTGGTATGCCGACTTCATGAAGGCTTACACCGAAATGCTCCCCGCAGGTTCGTCGGATATCGATCTCGATCCCGCCGAAATGAAGTCAAGCCTTGCGGATATCCTTGACGAGGTAAACAATCTCAAGTTTAAGCTCAGCTTTGCGCTCAACGTAAAAAGCGCGGACATCATGCTCTTTGAGGGTGAAATGACCGGCGAAAGCGACGAAGGCAAGGCAAAGGCAGAGGTTACCGTTGACTTCGGAAAGAACCCCGCGGAGAGCGACAGCTTCGATGCAAAAATGAAGCTCACCGACGTTGACGGTCAGGAAATCACCGCAAAGGCAACCGTCAAGCGCACGAACGACAAGGACAGCTTTGAAAGAAAGATCAGCCTCAGCGCCGAGAGCGACGGCGAGAGCCACAGCCTCGAGATCGGCTTCAAGCACGATAAGGAATCGAAGAACTTCAGCTTCTGCTACACCATGGACGATGAAAAGGCAGAGGTCAACGGAACTCTCGAGTACTCCGACAACGATCTCAGCCTCGTTGTAGAGAAGATTATCATCAACGGAGAAGAGACCGTTCTCGGAATCAAGCTGTTCGTGAAGGCAGGCGAGGAAGTTCCCGCAATGCCCGATTTCAAGAACCTTGCAACCATGAGCAAGGACGACTACACCGCGCTCGGCGAGAGCGTTCAGCAAAACGTTCTCCCGATCCTCAATGCGTTAGGCATTCCCGGTCTCGGCTCATCCGGCGGGCATCACACAATAAATCCCGATTACGACTACGACGATGATTACGACTACGACGACGATTACGACTACGACGACGAAGACCCCTATGACATCTATCGCAGCTTCGACAACACCTACGACTACGACGAAGACGGGGACACCGGAGATGATGATGACTACGCCGTTTGGGAATACATGAACTCTCTTCTCTTCGGAGACGGGGACGATGACTTCGATTGGGACAGCTATATCGGCGACTGATACCGTCAACCTTGACAAATGAAAAAATCTCGACTTTCCTTTTCGGAAAGTCGAGATTTTATTTTTTGAAGTACGCACGGCGACAAAATCCGTCGAAATCAGTGCACCGAAAGCACGGCGGCGGAGCAAGCTTGTAAAGAGAGCGCGCGACTGAGACACAGCAGTGTGCAGGTACGCAGCGTGTGCAAAGCGCGCGGCGAGATCAGCTCGGTGACGCCGCGATGTCGGCACGGCACGGCGAGCATGCGCGGCGTGAGAGGAAACCTGCCGCACAAAAGAGAGTGCGAAATTCCGTTTGTCCGTGCTGTCCGAACGCCGAAGATTTCATCATCACGCGCGGCGGCATTTGCCGACACCGCAGGTATGAGCCGTGCGTACATTCGTACCTTATCCGGCACCGAACATCCGCCGTTCGGCGATGCGGTGCGCGTTCTGCCGGGCGAATCACCGATCGGTGAATGTCCTCAAAGTGCCGTGCGAAAGTCCGGAAGATGCGCAAATCAATCCCGACGGAGTGCAAGCGCGCTGCGGTACATCTCCTCGGCATCGCCCGCCATTCGGGAAACGGAATAATACTTCTCAACGACGCGCCGACCGTTCTCCCCGATCGCCGAAAGACGTTCGCCGCCGAGTGAAAACAGCGAGATCAGCGCGCCGCATATCGCATCAGCCGAAGATGCGCCCTCTCCGCGGCAGCAGAAATTCGTGCTCTGCGCGCGGCGGAGCATCTCCTCGCTGTCGTCGAAAATTCCGAGAAATCCCTGCGCACCCGCAAGCACCGTCGGAATACGGCACGACATCGCCTCAAGCGCCGCTCTCGAAACGCCGACAAACGCATCCGCGCACGGGAGCAGCTTCGCAACGTCGCTGCGCGCCCCCGTCATAACGACTGCGCGCCGTCCGAGGGATCGGTTCACCTCATCCTCGCGGGCTTTGACAGATTCAAATTCGCTTCCGTCGCCGATTATGACCGTCTGCACGTCGGGATACACTTCGTTAAGGCGCGCCATCGCTTCGATAAGCTGATACGCCGCGTCCGACGATGCCGAATCAAGGCGGCTGACGTGCATTATCCGATGCGCACTCTCCTCGGCAAGCCCGGCCGAAATGCATCCGGCGCGCTTCTCTTCTTCATCGGAGAACGAGTCAAACGAATCCACGTCGATCCCGTTCACCGTCACCGATATGTTTTCGGGCTTTATCCCGTATTCCTCCGTGAGGTACTTTCTCACGTCGTCGCTGACGACAAGCGAGCGATCCCCCCAATCCGTAAGGCGCTCGGCGACGGGGATCTTCTTATAGACCCCGTGCACGGTAGTGACATATGCAAACTTCCGACGGGAGGTGCGGCGCACAAGACCGCATATAAAGCACGGGATGCGCGCGTGAGCGTGTACGACGTCAAATCCGCCGCTTTTTATGAGGCGGCGAAGCCCGAAGTACGCCTGCGCAAGTCCGATCGGCGATCGACCGGCAAGCGGAAGGGTGACGTGCGATGCGCCCGAGGCGGTGATCTCCGGAACATAGACACCGCCCGCCGACGCGACCGTGACGCGGTGCCCGCGTCGGATAAGCTCCTTGGTAAGCTCGGTTATGTGTGTCTCGACCCCGCCGATACCGAGCGACATTGTTACCATAAGTATATTCATCAGATGAAATTCCTTTCTTCCGCCGATGCACGCACCTGAACGCTCCCTTCGGAATTTGCGTAGCCGCGCCCCGCGTATTTGATGCCGAGCACGCCCGCGCATACCGTGATCACCGCGGCAAGAAGGATCGCGCCGACTGCGAGAACGGCGCGCCGCCCGCGTCTGTCGGAAAACGCGGTGATCTCTCTGCCGCAGCGCACCGAGATGAACGCGGCGAAGGCTTCGGCTTCGCCCGAAATAAAAGCTTCCTTTGAAACGGTCGCCGCCCTTTTTCCGCCCGCAAAAAGAACAAACATGCGGGGAAGCTCGACGATCTCCGTGATATCGGAATACAACGTCGCTTCTTCTTCGCCTCCGCCGCCGTGCAGGACGACGGAATCCGACGTGAAATCATAGACCGCGCCGGCCGCTCTCCTGCCGCGACCGAGCATCGAGGAGGCGATATTCGGGAGAAGCAGCATATACAAAAGGCAGGCGATCCCGACGAACAGAAGCTCATACCCGCCGCGCCCCGCGGCAAGGAATGCGGACACCGGAGCTATGACGAAGAGAATCACAAGCGAAAAAACAAATCCGGGCAGATACGCGCGCCGCTTTCGCCACACAAACCGCATATACTCACGGCGAACGCGCTTGTCGGTATCCGCGGCGTCTGCCGATACTCTGAAATAACTTTCCATTCATTTTCCTTTCCGTGAATCGGCGAAAGCCGGGACTGCCGATCGGTCGGCGGCAATCGGCGATAAACAATCAACGATCGACTGTCGGCGATCGAAGATCGGAGATAAACGATCGAAGATCGGCGACTGCATTTTCTCAGGCGAAAAGCCCGTCGTATACCTCTTCGCGCCTCATCGCACGCCGAAACGCGCCGCCGCACTTTCGCGCGAATAAACCGATCGCTTCGGCGGCTTCGACCGAGCACGTCCGATTTTCATAAGTCACGCGCCGGAATCCGCCCAGCGGCAATAACGTGCCTATATTCTACCACTAAAACGCCCGTGCGTCAAGATACGCCGCCGCCGGAAGATTTTGAATAAGAAGCGCGGGCGCGAGGACGATACGGAAAGCGGTAATCGCATTCGGGATATGCTTTTTCACGTCGATCTCCTTTCCGCGCGAAAGCTGCGCAAACATTGTCTCTTCGCGCGGCAGTGCGGGCAAAATGTACGTTTATTATATCCCGCGCTCCCGCGTGTGTCAAGTGCGCGTATCTGCGCGCCGCACGAAAAGGATCGCCGCCTCTTCGGAGAGTGAGCGCCCCTCGCGCGGAGACGCCCGGTCGGCGGTGGACTTTTTTATTATTTTCGTTAAAATAATTATGAACATTCCCGTTTTGCGCGGCGCGATATTGACATTAAATCATTTTTTTCTTATAATATCAGACAGAGGCAATTCACAAAAAACGCCGTTTCGCCGCGCTTTACGATCGGAGGAAAAATGCACGAATCTCTCCGCGACAGGCTGTTTTCCCTGCAGGACACCGCCTACCGCGATTTTCACAGCCGTCTGATTCCGAATATCGATCCCGAAAGGGTAATCGGCATCCGCACGCCCGCGCTCCGCGCTTTTGCAAAGGAATTTTCAAAGACAAACGAAGCGGATGAGTTTCTCGCAGCCCTTCCCCACTTCTTCTATGAGGAAAACAATCTCCACGCGATGCTCGTCTGCCAAAAAAAGGATTTTGCCGGGACCGTCCGTCTGCTCGACGCTTTTCTTCCGCACGTCGATAATTGGGCGACCTGCGATCTCATGAAGCCGAAGTCTTTTCCCGGAGACGGCGGTGAGCTTTACGCGAAAATACGCGAATGGATCGTATCCGATCATGTCTACACCGTCCGCTTCGCCCTCGTCATGCTGATGACCTACTTTCTCGACGGCGCTTTCCGCCCCGAGTATCTGTCGCTCGCCGCATCGGTGAAGTCGGACGAATATTACATAAACATGGCAGCCGCCTGGCTTTTCGCCACGGCGATCGCAAAGCAGCGCGAGAGCGCGCTGCCGTTCATCGAAGAACGCCGCCTCTCCCCGTGGGTACACAACAAAGCGATTCAGAAGGCGATAGAAAGCTACCGCGTCACGCCCGAGGACAAAGCATATCTGCGCACGCTGAGGATAAAACCCGGCGGAGTGCGGTAAGCTGCGGCGAAACGGCGAAAGGCGCACGGGCCGCGCGCCGAAAAACGTGCGTTTTCCCGTTTTCGACATTTTGCATTTACCGCGGCGCAAATCAATATGATTTTATATGCAATCTTCACATAGCAAAAATTCGTGCCTTGTGATATAATGTATACGGAAAAAGAGGGG
>OLOA01004480.1_pt1 | contig 10465 bp, 7 predicted proteins | sample 1672201 | NCBI WGS metagenome assembly OLOA01 (sample SAMEA3136658, study PRJEB25190) | human gut metagenome
TGTATCTCCACGTGTCCGCTTGCGGTTATTGCATTTATATCCTCGTAAGACAGATGAGCATAGTTTGGGTTTGGATCAGGCGTTTCACTGAAGGTCACGGTATAGCTTCCCACTACGGATATGATGGCCTTTATGTCCAGCTCCTCAAGTATGGGCAATATGTATGTAAGGTTATTGAGATATCCGTCGTCCAGAGTCACCATAACGGGTTTTTCGGGCAGGTCGTCCCCTTCGGTGTATTCGATAAGATCCTCGATAAACACCGTTTCGTAGCCGTTATCCAGAAGGTACTGCATATCTTCCCGAAATACCGCCGGGGAGACGACATATGTGCCGGCCCGGGACTGGCTCTTGAGTATGCTGTGGTACATTATTGCAGGCAGCGGCACAGGTTCCGGATCCGGATCGTAAACGGGAGCAGCCTTGCAGCCGGAAAGCAGGAGAAGCGAAGCCCACAGGGCGATAAGTTTCAGCTTGAATTTCATGGAATAAGGATATGAGCGGTGAAAAGGGTAAATGCGTACCGCGGCAGAATAAAATGACTGTTTTGATAAATGAAAATTATTGATAGACAGCATGAGAAAAACTAATATTAAACTCTTTTCGACACCTTAAAAATAACAGCATATGAACCTGAATAACTAAAAAAATAAATGTCTTTTCCGGTGCTCGGATAGGATTCCCATAAGATATTTAAGCAAAAGCCCCCAAAAACAGCGATTGACATTGATAAAACATACTGCTAATATATATTTGATGTTTGGTATTTGCTTGTCATGTGCAGTTTTTTTACAGTCGGCATGATCGGTATTGCGTGGTTGGCATTATTGAAACAGTTTAACATTTAGTGCAATCCTATACACCCAAAGGGGACGTCCCCTTTTGTATTTGTATTACATACAAATACAAAATTCCACTTCTTGAACAATGGGCTGTGCCCGTTTAGTTCATATAATAATTAGGAGGAAGAAAACACATGAAGAAGCTTATAGCTTTGATGCTGGTTCTGGTCATGGCAGTTTCCTTTGCGGCCTGCTCTCAGCCCGCTGCTGATGGAACTACTGCTCCCGCCGAAGGAACCACTACTCCCGCCGAAGGAACCACTGCTCCCGCCGAGGGCACCACTGAAGCAGCTCCCGCTGGCGAGCTCAAGTGGGATCCTGCTAACGTACAGGCGTCCGTAGAAGCGGCTGTTGCTGCTACCGATGGCAAGATCGCCATCATCACCAACACCGTTTCCCAGAACGAAGAAGAATACCGTTCCGCAGCCGCCATGGTTGAAAAGTACGGCGACCGTGTCATCCATGACACTATGCCCGATAACTTCATGGCAGAGCAGGAGCAGTTCATCTCCGTTATCAACAAGTACGGCACCGATCCCGATGTAAAGTGCATCATCATCAACCAGGCATGCCCCGGTTCCAACCCCGGTATTGATAAGGTAGCCGAGGTTCGCGATCTTAAGGATCTGCTGGTAATCTACTGCACTCCCCAGGAGAACCCCACCGACATTACCACCCGTGCGGACATCACCATCTCCGTTGACGAAGTAGGCAAGGGCACCTTCATGGCTGAGAAGGCCAATGAAATGGGCTGCAAGACCTTCGTGCATTACAGCTTCCCCCGCCACATGGCTCAGGTAACCCTGGCAGGCTGCCGCGATAAAATCAAGGCCAAGTGCAAAGAGCTGGGCATCGAGTTTGTAGACGCCACCGCTCCGGATCCTACCGGCGACACCGGCCTTTCCGGTTCCCAGCAGTTCATTCTGGAAGACGTACCTAAGATGGTAGAAAAGTACGGTAAGGAGACCGCTTTCTTCACCACCAACTGCGCTATGCAGGTTCCCCTCATCAAGGCTGTTTATGACGCGGGCGCTTACTATGTACAGCCCTGCTGCCCCAGCCCCTATCATGGATTCCCCAGCGCCTTCGGTATAGAGAGCCCTGAAGATCTGGTAGGCGGCCTTGAGGCCACTATCGCAGCCGAGAAGAAGTACGTCGCTGACGCCGGCCTGACCGGTCACTTCTCCACCTGGGCGGTTCCCGCTTCCATAGCCAACACCGTTGCCGGCACCGAGTATGCCTTCCTGTGGATGGCTGGTCTCATCGGCGACTGTGACGCCGACGCCATGAGCGCCCTGCTGACCGACTACTGCGGCGCAGAGGCTGCCCTCACTCCCTTCGTTGATCCCGGTACCGGCGAAGTCACCGACAACTACCTTGTATATCAGCTGGGCTATCTCGATCTGTAATCCTGAAGCTGACTGAGACGATCGTCTAACAAAACGGGGCGGCTGTGAGCGTTCAGCTCCGCCGCCCCTTTTCTTACCCAAGCAATAAGCAATAATCAGTAATCGTCACACCCGTATAGAAAGGGGATTTACAAGCTTTGGCCGAATCAATTTTACGTTTTGCAAACGTGGGAAAGTCATACGGCAGCAATCAGGTCCTTAAAGGAATAAATATGGACGTTCGCCCCGGCGAGATCCATGCCCTTATAGGCGAAAACGGCGCCGGTAAGTCCACGTTGATGAACATCCTCTTCGGAATGCCCGTCATTCACGACACGGGCGGCTTTGAAGGCACCGTCGAGATAGACGGCGAGGATGCACATATAATGACGCCCCATGATGCCATGGAAAAAGGCATCGGTATGGTACATCAGGAGTTTATGCTGATTTCCGGCTTTACCATAACCGAAAACATAAAACTCAACCGCGAAATCACCAAGCCAACTGTGCTTTCAAAGATATTTGGCAAGCGTCTGCAGGAACTGGAAATGGACAAGATGAATGCAGACGCCCGCAAGGCTTTGGATACCATGGGGATGGACATTGAGGAGTATACGATGGTTCACGGCCTGCCCGTAGGACATATGCAGTTCGTTGAGATAGCCCGTGAGATCGATAAGACAGGCATACGCTATCTCGTATTTGACGAGCCTACGGCAGTGCTTACGGAGACCGAGACCGCGAATCTTCTTGCCGCTATCCGCCGCCTGGCGGCGCAGGGCATAGGCATCGTATTCATAAGCCACCGTCTGGAGGAGATAATCAGCCTTTCTGACCGCGTCACCATACTGCGCGACGGCGAGCTGGTAACTACCAAGGATACCAAGGACATCACCGCCGCTGAAATAGCGAGGCTGATGGTAGGCCGCGCACTTGTCCTCGACCGCAACGAGAGCGGGCGCAAGGTAAGCGATGAGGTAATACTCGATGTTGAGCACCTTCGCGTAAACATGCCCGGCGAAAAGGTTCAGGACGTGAGCTTCAAGGTGCATAAGGGCGAGATAGTGGGCATCGGCGGTTTGGCTGGACAGGGCAAGCTGGGCATCGCCAACGGCATAATGGGCCTTTATCCCGCCGACGGCAAGGTCGTATTCAAGGGCAGGGAGCTGAGCCTCAACGACACCAGGGACGCGCTCAAGTCCGATATAGCCTTCGTGAGCGAGGATAGAAAGGGCGTAGGATTGCTCCTTAACAGCCCTATCGATCTGAATATCGCTTTTACGGCCATGGAAACCGAGGGCAAGTTCCTCAAGAAGTATGGCCCAATAAAGCTGGCTGATAAGAAGGGCATAAGGGCGCACGCGGATAAGATGATAAAGGATCTTGATATCCGCTGCACCTCCGCAGCCCAGAATACCGGAGCCCTTTCCGGCGGAAACCAGCAGAAGGTGTGCGTCGCCAGGGCGCTGACACAGCAGCCTGAGCTGCTGCTGGTATCCGAGCCTACCCGCGGCATAGATATAGGCGCAAAGAAGCTGATACTGGATCTTCTTAAGAGTCTTGCGGAAGAGCAGGGCATGACCATAGTAATGACAAGCTCCGAGCTTGCGGAGCTTCGCAGCATTTGCGACCGGGTGCTCATTATATGCGAGGGCAGGGTCGCAGGCGAGCTCAAGCCCGAGGCGTCTGATGAGGAATACGGCCTTATGATGTCCTCCGCCCACGTATCAAAGGAAAAGGAGGCATAAACAATGGGTAAACTGATACGCAGAATGGGTATACCTACCTTTGCCGTTTCCGCGCTGCTTCTGGTTGTGCTTATAGCGGCTTACGTCATGGGTCAGTCATTACCCGTGCTTTTCACCGATATACTGCGCCGCGTAGGCATGAACGGCATACTGGTGCTGGCAATGGTACCCTCTATCAAGTCCGGCGTGGGCCCCAACTTCGCATTGCCTATCGGCATAGTCGGCGGGCTGTTCGCCCTCATGTGCTGTATGCAGCTGGATCTTATGGGCTGGAGCCTCATAGGCTGCTCCATACTGCTGGCGATAATCATCTGCGGGCTGATGGGCTGGGCCTACGGCAAGCTGATGAACGCCGTTAAGGGCGCCGAGATGACCATAGCCACCTATACCGGCTTCTCCATCGTGGCATTCTTCAACATACTCTGGCTGTCGCTTCCCTTCTCCAACCGCAAAATGGGCTGGATGCTGGGCGACGGCCTCCGCGAGACCATACAGATGGACGGCTTTGCCGCGGACAAGATAGTTTCCAACTTCCTGTCCTTCAATATCGGCGAGGTCACCATACCCACCGGTATGATATTGCTTCTGCTGCTGACCTGCTTCGTAGTCAGCGTGTTCTTCAAGACCAAGACCGGCCTCGCTATCTATGCGGGCGGCGTGAATCCCAAGTTCGCGGAGGCTGCCGGCCTTAACATCGACCGCAGCCGCGTAATAGCGAACATAATCTCTACCGTGCTTGCGGGCATTGGTATCATAATCTACTCTCAGGGCTATGGTTACGCTCAGATATACAACGGCCCGCTGAACATGGCGTTCCCCGCCGTGGCGGCCGTACTTATCGGCGGCGCTACTGCGACTAAAGCCAGCTGCGTGAACGTCGTAGTCGGCGTGTGCATATTCCAGGGCCTTATGACCGCTGCAATGCCCGTGGCCAACGCCCTCTTCACCGGCACCGACCTTTCGGATATCATGCGTCAGGTCATACAGAACGGCGTTATCCTCTACGCCCTCACTCAGGTCAAGAAAGGAGGCGACAGGTAATGTCAGATCTGGTAAAAAAGAACGAGCGTAAGTTCAACCTCGGCGATTTTGTGCTGGACAATATCGTTACCATAATCTTCTGGGTATTCATTATACTGGGCCTCGCACTCGCGAAGAGCGTTACCTTCAACTGGTTCCTCACGGAGCTAAGCAACCGCTTCTACCGCAACGCCTTCCTGGTGCTGTCCCTTATAATCCCGGTAATCGCCGGCTTGGGGCTTAACTTCGGTATAGTTGTCGGCGCTATCGCCGGACAGCTTGCCATAATTCTCGTCCGCTATTACTATATCGGCGGCTTTGGCGGCTTCCTGCTCTGTATGCTGATAGCGCTTCCGATAGCGATGCTTTTCGGTTGGCTCACCGGTACGCTCTACAACAAGACCCGCGGTCAGGAAATGATAGCCTCGCTGATAGTGGGCTATTTCGGCACCGGCATCTACATGTTTATAGTGCTGTTCCTCATCGGCGGCGTTATCCCCGTTCAGCCGGATCATCCGATAATACTTCCCGGCGGCGTGGGAATCCGCATGACTGTGGATATGGATACCATCAAGTATGCCCTTGAAGGCATATGGCAGATACCCTTTGCTGTGTTTATGATAGTGGCATCTGCTCTGGTGGTGCTGTACCTCGTATGGAGCCAGTACATACGCAAGCTGAAGCCCGGCCAGGCCCGCCTAAGCAACTTCAAGTTCGCGCTGTACGCGGCGATTGCCGTTGTGATACTTGCCGTATTTGCGTATCAGGCCGCGACTAAGGGCAGGCTCACCATGGTTCGCAAGGTGCCTATGGGCACTGTGATAATGATAGTGCTGCTGGCAGTATTCACCAAGTGGATAATGACCACAAAGCTGGGTCAGGATTTCCGGGCCTGCGGCCAGAACCAGTACATCGCGGAGTCCAACGGCATAAACGTGGACCGTACCCGCATCATAGCCACCATAATATCCACCGTGCTTGCCGCGTGGGGCCAGATAATCTACATACAGAATATAGGCACGCTTAACGTCTATACCGCCCATAACCAGATAGGCCTGTTCTCCGTGGCGGCGATACTGGTAGGCGGCGCCTCCGTAAACAAGGCGACTGTATCTCAGGCAATAATGGGAACCCTGCTGTTCCACTCCATGTTCATACTCAGCCCCGAGATCGGCCAGGCCGTGTTCGGTCAGGCGATACTCGGCGAATACTTCCGTACCTTCATGGTATACGGCGTAATCGGACTCTCCCTCGGCCTGTATGTCTGGAAGGCAAACAAGCAGAGCAAGCTCACCCTTGAGCCCCGCGTCGCGGAAAACGCAAGGGATCAGGTGATAAATTCAGGAACCACCAGATAACATAAGGGAAAAGGACAAGGGCTGTTCGCCGGAGCAGCCCTTATGCTTTTAATCGAGGAAAGGAAAGAGGAATGAGAACGGAATACATAAAAAAGCTGGCGGAAATGATGGACTGCGACGCCATGCTCATATCCCCCTCCGAGGAGCTGCGCTTTTTTACCGGCTTTTCGCCCATGATGTGCGAGAGGTTTCAGGCGCTGTTCGTAAAGAAGAGCGGCGAGTGCTTTTATCTGTGCAATACTCTCTATGCCGATGAGGTCGCCGAGGGGCTGAAGCATCAGTGCCCGGTTTACCATTGGCACGACAACGAGGGAATGGATAAGGCCTATGAGATACTGAAAAACGAGGGCCTTGAGGGAAAGACCATCGGCGTGAACTCCACCGCCCAGGCCTTCAACGTGCTGGATATAGGCAAAAACTGCGGCATAACCTTTGTAAACGGCAAGCCGCTCCTTGAAGAGGTGCGCATAATCAAGACCCATGAGGAGCTGGAAAATATGCGCCTTTCCGCAAGGGTGGCCGACAGCGCCTTTGAAAAGGCATGCGCCATGATACGGCCCGGCATAACCGAGGCGGAGGTGAGGGACGTCATAGTAGGTACTATGGCGGAACAGGGCGGCTGCAACTTCGACTGCATAGTCGCCTCCGGCCCCAACAGCGGCTATCCACACTACAACAGCTTTGACAGGGTCATACAGGAAGGGGACTGCATAGTTCTGGACTGGGGCTGCGCCATAAACGAGATGATGTCGGATCTGAGCCGCACGGTATTCGTAGGAAGTATAAGCGACGAGCAGCGCAGGATATACGAGCTGGTGGACAGAGCCCAGCTGACCGCCCAGAACACCGCCAGGGAAGGCGCATTCATACCCGATATAGATAAGGCAGCCCGGGATGTGCTGGACGAGCAGGGCTATGCCCATACCCTTGTTAACCGCGTGGGCCACGGTATAGGCTACTCGGTACATGAAGGGCCTTACATCAATCAGATAAACCACAGGCACCTTGAAAGGGGCATGTGCTTCTCCATAGAGCCCGGGGTGTACCTCGGAGGCCGCTTTGGCATGCGCGTTGAGAACATCGTCTGCATAAACGAAAAGGGCGAGACAGAGGTCCTCAACAAGGCGGACAGGAGCCTGAGGGTGCTGGACTGGTACAAAAAGTAAAAAGCAGCTCTCATACCGCTTCGAATTACCGGGGCGGTATTTTTTTGTTAAAAATATATGGGGATTATAGTATAATCTATATGCACGCGATTTGCTTTGAACAGAACATATAGGGAGGACGACCATGATATACCGGGATTTCAAGGGAGAAAAGCTTTCCGCGCTGGGGCTTGGCACGATGCGTATGCCGGTCGTAAACGGCAAAGAAGAGAGCATCGATGAGGCAAAAGCGCGGGAAATGGTAGACTTTGCCATGAAAAACGGAATAAATTACTATGATACCGCGTGGATGTATCACGGCGGCAATTCCGAAAGGATGATAGGCAAAATACTCGCTGACTACCCTAGAGGGAGCTTTAACCTCGCCACAAAGTTCCCGGGAAATATACGGGAAAACATAGGCAGGGTAGAGGAGATATTCGAGGAGCAGCTCAGAAGGTGCCGCGTGGATCACTTTGACTTTTATCTTTTCCACAACGTGTGCGAGATTAATGTGGATAACTACATGGATCCGCAGTACGGAGTGATGGAGTACCTGCTTAAGCAGAAGAAGGAAGGCCGCATACGGCATCTGGGCTTTTCTACCCATGGCCGGGTGGATGTGATGCGCCGCTTTATGGACGCCTACGGCAAGGATCTGGAATTCTGCCAGATACAGCTGAACTATCTGGACTATAAGTTCCAGCACGCAAAGGAAAAGGTGGAGCTCATAAAGCAATACGGCCTGCCGGTATGGGTCATGGAGCCACTCAGGGGCGGCAAGCTTGCGACTGTAGACGATAAATACGCTGCGGAACTCACGGCATTGCGTCCGGACGAGAGCGTACCGGGCTGGGGATTCAGATTCCTCCAGAGCATACCCGAGGTAACGATGGTGCTTTCCGGAATGTCAAACCTGCAGCAGCTTGCGGATAATATAAGGATATTCAGCGAGGATAAGCCTCTGGACAGCCATGAGCTGACGGCGCTTACAGGCGTTGCCGATAAGATGATAAGTGAGATAGCGCTGCCATGCACAGGCTGCCGCTACTGCACCGCCAAGTGCCCCAAGGGGCTGGATATACCTATGCTTATCGAGCATTACAACGAGCATGTGTATTCTCAGGGCGGGCTCAGGGCGCCTCTGTGGCTGGCCTCCATACCCGCCGACAAGCAGCCCTCCGCCTGCATAGGCTGCCGCAGCTGCGAGCAGGTACGCCCTCAGGAGATAAAGATATCCGAGGCCATGAAAGACTTTGTGGAAAGGCTCAAGACCGTAAAGGAAGGGGCTGCCTACGGCGTAAAGCCAATAGAAGACAAGAGGGCATGAACAAGGGGCTGTCGCGAAGGCGCATAGTATTGAACGGGCAGGATATAGAGTACGAGTTACAGCGAAAGCAGGTCAAAAACATAAACCTCCGCATAAGGCAGGACGGCACGGTATATGTCTCCGCAAGCCCTACGGTGAGCCTTACGGTAATAGAAAAATTCATGCAGAGCCGATCAGGACTCATACTGTCAGCCATAGAAGGGGCAAAGTTGGCGCAGAGACCCCTTAACGACCCGGCGGGCGACAGCATAACAGTGCTTGGACGCGTGCTGCCGGTGACAGTGATACAAGGCAGCAGCCAGGGCGTTGAGCAGAAGAACGGCCGGCTGTATGTTATGCTCAAAGATACTTCGGATGGCGATAAGCGCCGGCAGCTGGTACAAAAATATCTGGATGGGTTGTGCGGGGAGGTTTTCTGTGAGGTGCTGGAAAGAGTATATCCGCTTATACGGGACTGCGGCGTGAAAAAGCCCGAGATCAGGCTTCGTATGATGAGCTCTCGCTGGGGCAGCTGCGCCTATACAAAGGGGCGCATAACGATAAATAAACGGCTCATAGCCTACCCCGTAGCGGCGGCGGAAATGGTGACGCTGCACGAGCTTTGCCACTTCGTCCATCCCGACCACTCAAAGGATTTCTACGCGCTGATGCAGACGCTCATGCCTGACTGGAGGGCGAGGAAAAAACTGCTGAGCAGCAAATAAAAAGGAGGGCGAGCATGCAGCGGATCATATTCCACGTGGATGTAAACAGTGCCTTTCTTTCATGGGAGGCGGCAAAGCGGGTAAGAGAGGGCGAACAGGATATACGCCTGATACCCGCGGCCATAGGAGGAGACAGGGATAAGCGCACCGGCGTGATACTTGCCAAGTCCATACCCGCAAAGAAATACGGCGTTACCACAGGCGAACCTGTGGCCATGGCACTGCGCAAGTGTCCGGACCTGTTTCTTGCCAAGCCTGATTTCAGACTGTATGAACGCAACTCAAGAGCGTTCATGGATATATGCCGTAAGTACGCCCCAGCCGTTGAAAAGTATTCCATCGACGAGTGCTTTTTGGATATGACGGGCACGGAAAAACTTTATGGCGACCCGGTAGAACTTGCCCGAAGAATAAAGGACGAGATACGGGATACCCTGGGCTTTACCGTGAATATAGGCGTTGCCAACAACAAGCTGCTGGCAAAGATGGCCAGCGACTTTGAAAAGCCGGATAAGGTTCATACCCTGTTTGACGGGGAGATACAGGCAAAGCTCTGGCCACTGCGGGTAGGCGAGCTTTTTACGGTAGGCCCCGCGACGGCTAAAAAGCTGGAGCAGGCAGGAATGACCACGATAGGCGCACTGGCAAAGGCCAGCCTTTTAAGCATACAGGCGCTGCTTGGGCAGAAAATGGGCAGGCAGGTGTGGGAGTATGCCAACGGGAGGGACGAATCCTCCGTGCTTACAGAGGCGGAGGAGGCAAAAGGGTACAGCATATCCACTACTACGGAAGAGGACGTTGTAACGGCGGAGCAGGCGTATAAAATACTTCTGGCCCTTGCGGACAGCGTAGCGGCCCGAATGCGCTCCGAAGGGGCGAAGGCATACGGCGTGTCAGTCACCATACGGGGCAACGACTTCAAAAACAGGT
>OLOA01004483.1_pt1 | contig 10461 bp, 9 predicted proteins | sample 1672201 | NCBI WGS metagenome assembly OLOA01 (sample SAMEA3136658, study PRJEB25190) | human gut metagenome
ATAGTTGTGGAAATAGATTCCTTAAAGGGAAGTCTTACTTCTTTGGAAGCCGGCGTCGCAATTAAGCAGGGAATTGAAAAAGTTTATCCTAATGCGGGCGTTACCATAAGACCGTTGGCCGACGGCGGCGAGGGAACAGTTGAAGCATTAACCCTGGGAATGGGCGGAAGACTGGAAAATGTTCTTGTTACGGGTCCTCTCGGTAAACCGGTAAATGCCGTATACGGTATTTTGGAGCCGTTGACTTCAAATGATAAAAAAACGGCCATTATTGAAATGTCTGCAGCGGCAGGAATTACCTTAGTCGATGAAAAAGACAGAAATCCTCTAAATACCACTACTTACGGTGTGGGTGAAATTATAAAAGATGCCATTTTCAAAGGATGCAGACATTTTATTGTGGGTATCGGCGGCAGTGCCACCAATGACGGCGGTATAGGAATGCTTCAAGCGCTCGGATACGGTTTTCATAATAAAAACGGTATGCCTGTTTTATTCGGTGCAAACGGATTAAAAGAACTCAAAAGCATTACGGACGAAGAAGTTATTCCGGAACTTAAAGAATGTACGTTTCGTATCGCATGCGATGTAAATAACACTCTTTGCGGTGCATTGGGATGCAGCGCCGTTTTCGGTCCTCAAAAGGGAGCTACTCCGACAATGATAATGCGTATGGACAGATGGCTGTCAAATTACGCAGCTCTCTGTAAGGAAAAATATCCCAATGCGGATAAGGACTTTCCGGGAACAGGTGCCGCAGGCGGTCTGGGCTTTGCATTTCTGACATTTACCAACGCCGTATTGGAATCAGGTATTAAAATAGTGCTTGAAGAAACAAGGCTTGAAGAATATATAAAAGATGCCGATATAGTAATAACAGGCGAAGGCAGACTCGACAGCCAGACAGCCATGGGAAAAGCCCCTATAGGCGTTGCCGAAATTGCAAAAAAACACAACAAAAAAGTCCTGGCGTTTTCGGGTTCGGTCTCCGAAGATTCGTATTTATGTAACGAGAACGGAATTGATGCATTTTTCCCTATTCTCAGAAATATTGTTACTCTTCAGGAAGCAATGGATCACGATAATGCCGAAAAAAATATGATTGCAACCGTTGAACAGGTATTTAGAACTATTAAGGCCTTTTCTTAATAGAAAGGAGAATGTATGGATTACACATTTTCTACCGCCGGAGCACTTATCGGACTCGGAATTTCAATTTTCCTTATAATCCGTAAGGTTCATCCGGCATACAGTCTCATTGCCGGCGCTCTTATCGGCGGACTTATCGGCAGCGGAGATCTTGTACAGACAGTAAGCACGATGGTCAGCGGTGCATCAAGTATGATGTCGTCAGTACTTCGTATTCTTACATCAGGTATTCTCGCCGGCGCCCTTATTAAAACGGGATCTGCCGAAAAAATAGCCGAAGCAATAGTAAATAAATTGGGACAAAAGCGAGCCATAATCGCTCTTTCGATTTCAACCATGATCATATGTGCCGTAGGCGTATTTATTGATATTGCAGTTATTACGGTTGCTCCTATAGCAATCGCCATAGGCAGGAAAGCAAAGCTTTCAAAACCGGGTATTCTTCTTGCCATGATCGGCGGAGGCAAGGCCGGCAACATTATATCGCCTAACCCTAATACCATTGCGGCTGCCGAAGGTTTCGGTGTTGACATGACATCGCTTATGATTCAGAACATTGTACCTGCAATTTGTGCGGTTGTAGTTACAATATTTATTTCAAATGTTCTGTCTAAAAAGGGAATTGCGGCATTTGAGGGCGTTGAAGAAGATTCAGCCGTATCTAAAGACCTTCCGAACTTCTTTACCGCAATACTCGGTCCTTTAGCTGTAATCATATTACTTGCATTAAGACCTCTTTTCGGAATCACGGTGGATCCTTTAATTGCACTTCCGATAGGCGGATTTGTAACCATACTTGTTACGGGAAATGCAAGACATACGGTTTCATTTACGGAATTCGGTATCAGTAAAGTTATAGGCGTATCTATTCTTTTGATCGGTACGGGTACAATCGCGGGTATTATTAAGGCTTCCGCACTTCAGTTCGATCTTATAAATATCCTTAACTTTATGAATATGCCTGCATTCCTGCTTGCTCCTCTTTCAGGTATTCTTATGGCAGGTGCTACCGCTTCCACAACCGCGGGTTCAACGATTGCGGCACAGACATTCGCCACACCTCTTATTAACGCAGGTGTACCGGCCATATCTGCCGCAGCAATGACGCATGCAGGCGCAACAGTTATCGACTCGCTTCCTCACGGTTCATTTTTCCACGCAACAGGCGGTTCGGTATTTATGGAAATCAAGGAAAGAATGAAACTCATTCCTTACGAAGCAATTATCGGTCTTACAAGCACCGTGGCTTCAGTGATTATTTATCTTATTTTCGGATAAGTAAATAAAATCATATCGTAATACTAAAACATATAATTAAAACCAAACTAAAACAATTATAACAAACAGATAAAATTAATCATAAAACAGTAAAACAAACAAATATAATTAATCATAAAACAGTAAAACATAACTGAAACATGTTTCTCCGATTAACATGGAAATATTGCAAAAACATTAAACACTTAATATTAATTTTCTAAATAAAACTGCCGAGAAGAAATTTTGATTTTTTCTCGGCAGTTTTCGAATTTACTTCATATAGACCTTTTTATTATTCAATATATGTAAAGGATCGAGAGCATCCTTTATCTCGTTCATCATTTCTATATTTGCCGGATTGCTTCCTTTTAGAAAATATCTCTGTTTGCTTATGCCTATTCCGTGTTCTCCCGACGTTAAACCGCCAAGCTCATAGGCCTTGGAATAGAGAATATCCATATTTTCATGAAGTTCCCTGTCCCATGTTTCCTCATCCCTGTCTTCTCTTAAAACACAAAGATGAACATTTCCGTCACCTGCATGACCAAAACCTATCATCTTCATCTTTGTTCTGTCAGATAACTCATTAACAAATGCCATAATGTCTACAATCTTATTGATTGGAACAACAATATCTACAGGCTCCTGTTTTGATACTGCGTCAACGGCCTTAACAAGACATCCACGAACCTTCCAGATATCTGCAAGAAGCTGTGGATCGTCAAGAATGATGTAATCCATTGCACCGTGCTCAAGTGTAAGCTTTCTGACCTTTTCTGCATTTTCTCTTACAGATGATTCATTTCCGTCAAATGTAAGAATAATGTATGAACCTGCTTCAGGGCATGGATACTTTAAATTACAGAACTTCTCGCCCAATTCAATAACATTTCTCTCTACAAATTCAACTGCGGTAGGACCCGTATTAGACTTTAATATTCTGAGAACATTACTTATTCCGTCTTCAAGATTCTTAAAAGGAACAAGTACCGAAAGGCTGTATACAGGTGCAGGCACCAATTTCAAAATGCACTTTGTAATAATACCCAGCGTTCCCTCTGAACCGATAAATAAATGCTTAAGTGATAAACCACTGGCATCCTTTACATTTTTTCCACCAAGATGAAGAACTGTTCCGTCGGCTTTAACAACTTCAAGGCCTCTTACATAATCTCTTGTAACACCATATTTAACAGCTCTCATACCACCAGCATTTGTCGCGATGTTTCCACCGATTGATGATGCCTTTTCACCCGGATCAGGAGGATAAAACAGACCCGTATTTCCGTTTTTAAGATATTCCTGAAAATCACACAACAATATTCCCGCTTCCACGGTTGCAGTCATAGTCTCTTCATCAATTTCAAGAATATTATTCATCTTTGACATATCAACTATAATACCCTTATCTAAAGGAACTGTTGAACCAACAAGGTTTGTTCCAGCACCTCTCGGTGTAACAGGAATCTTATGCTCATGGGCAAATTTTAAAATTGAACTTACTTCTTCAGTTGATAAAGGAAATACCAATGCGTCAGCTTCAGTTCTGAATCTGCCAAATGTATCTGCTAAATATTCTTCAGGAATCTGACTTCCAAAAAATATTCTGTCTTCGTCCTTAATTATATTTTTTAATTCATTTATATCCATTGTTAATCTCCAATTTTCAATACACTAATCCCTGCCGTTTATTAACAGCAGGGACTAGTAATGTTATGTTTTATATAGATTGGTAATCTGATTATTTGTTAATTAAATCGATGTTCCAACCTTCTTTGATGAAGTATCCGCCGAACTGCTCGTTGAATACCTTTTCTGTCTCTTCTGACTGGAACGCCTTAATAACCTTTGTGAAAATTTCCTTCTTTGATTCATCCTGTAAGTCGCTTGTACGAGCTGCAACTAAGTTCCAGTATTTTTCTTCATTTACAGATGTATCCTTGAAGATAGCATCATCTGTCTTTAAGCCGAAATCAAGAGCATAGTTACCGTTAATGATACCAGCTGTTACGTCATCAAGTGTTGAAGGGATTGTATTAGCCTTTAACTCCTTGATTGTAATCTGCTTGTTGTACTTTGCGATATCATCTAATGTAGGGCTGAAGCTTGCATCTGACTTAAGCTCGATAAGACCTGCAGCTGCAAGAACCTTTAATGCTCTACCACCATTTGTTAAATCGTCTGGAATTGCGATTGTATCGCCATCCTTGATTTCATCTACAGACTTAACTTTGTTTGAGTAAAGGTTAAGTGGAATAATGAATGTGTATCCAGCTGGCTCAATAGCATAGTTATACTGCTGAACTTCTGTATTAAGATAAATTTCATGCTGGAATGCGTTTAAATCAATATCACCGTTGTTAAGTGCGTTATTAGGTGTTACATAGTCTGAAAACTGAACGATCTCAAGGTTGATACCCTCATCCTTAAGCTTATCCTGTGCTGGCTTCCAAAGATCTTCATAAACCGCGCCTACAACACCAAGCTTAACTGTAACTTCGTCACCCTTATCTCCGCCTGAACCACAACCTGCAAATGTAACAGCTGATGCTGCAACTACTCCACCAATGGCTAATGCTTTCTTAAATCCCATTTTGTTCATACCTCCAAAACAAACTAAATAATATTATTATAATGTTAATGCCAATTCAAAATTTTCTCTCATCGTTTTACACGATGCATCGAACTGTTTCTGTTCTTCTTCATTCAGATCAAGCGGTATTATGTCGGCGATACCGTTGCGGTTAATTACCGCCGGCACACTGGCATAAACCCCTGTCTGCCCATATTCTCCGTTAAGTTTTACGGATACAGGGAGTATTTTGTTCTCATCACCGAATACGGCTCTTACAACCTCCGCAATGGAAGCTCCTATGCCGAATTCCGTATAACCCTTTCCGTGTAAGATTGTCCATCCGCCGGCTCTTCCCAAATCCGCCAGTTTCCGAAGATCTAACTTACCGTAAGTATCAGGTCTCTCTTCCATAAGCTTGAAAAGAGGCTTTCCTGCTATAGAAACAGTTGACCATGGAACCATCTGGCTTTCTCCATGCTCACCAAGCGCATATGCAATGATTGATTTCTGGTTGATGCCAATCTCCTCTGCAATTGCTCTTTTCAATCTTGCTGAATCAAGAGTTGTACTTGTTGAGAATATTTTCTTTTCATCCCAACCAAGCTCATGCTGTAAATAATGTGTTACAACATCTGCAGGATTAGATATGTTAAGAATTAAACCATCATAACTTGTAGTTTTGATATTCTTTACAATATCCTTTATTATCGCAACTGTCTTTGATAATGTATCCATTCTTGTTTCGCCTGTTGTGAGATCCGGAAGCGGACCCGCTGAAATAATTACAAGGCTTGCATCTTCAAGATCTGAATAATCTCCAGCCTTAATTCTGGCACCCTTGTGAAGGTACAATGTACTATCGTATAAATCTAACGCCTGTGCTAATGCCTTCTTCTCATCTACATCGATATAGACTATTTCTTCAACAAGATTCTGTGAAACAAGAGCATATCCTGCATGTGAGCCTACGTGACCCGCACCAATAATTACGACTTTTCTGTTAGTAGTATTGTTGTTCATCATTTCTCCTTCCGTTTCTGTGATTCATATATTAACATTCTATAAAAATATATTCTAATACTATATACATATCACTGGTTATAGCTCCAAACTATATATGTAAGCAGCTTTAAATAATCGTTAATGGCAAATATTTTGATAAAGAATCATAAAAATATCTATATATTACAGATTATGAGATTTTACTCTTGAAGATTATCTCTTTTCCATAATATATAGACATTTTGTATTATTTCAATTTCCATAATAAATAGACATTTATAGATTTAATACTTTTTATCTTATTAAATTCTTGTCTTTTTCCTCATGTACTGGCAATTCTACTGCAATAGTTGTGCCATTTTCCGAACTTTTCTCGACCCATACAGAGCCTCCATGCAGCTTTGCAATTTCCCAAACTAAAGAAAGTCCTAACCCTACACCTCCGTATTCCCTACTGCGGGACTTGTCTACACGGAAGAATTGCTGGAAGATGCTACGCTGAAATTCTTCCGGAATACCATATCCTGTGTCGGAAACACGAATTATGATTTTTTCTTGCTCCTGTACAACAGAAATTCGCACCAAACCGCCCGGACGGTTATAATTAACGGCATTTTCCGTGAGATTAAAGAGTAAACGGTAAATAAGTGTATCACTACCGGTCATGATACCATCACCCTCCGCTTGCAATGAAACGCCTTTTTTCTCAGCTAACAATTCCAAATCCGTAAAAATCTCATCTATCATGGGTGCTAATTGAAGTCTCTCATTTCGCTCCACTTGCTGTACATTACTCATTTCTAATAATGTTTTTGTCATTTGTGTCAACCGCTCCGTCTGTTCCTGCAATAAGGAAAGAAATTTTGCTGTCTCTGGTAACACATCTGGATGCTCAGCAGAAAATAATTCCAATTGTGCCTGCATCAGTGCCAAAGGCGTGCGCAGCTCATGTGCTGCATTGCCTGTGAACTGCCGTTGTGCAGCAAAAGCATTGTTAAGTCGCTCCAACATTTGGTTAAAAGAACGACTGAGCTGTTGGAATTCCTTTATAACATTCTCATTAATCTTCATATCAGCCAAATTATTCAGCTGTACCTTCTCCACTTGAGATGTGAAGCTTCGCAAAGGCTTAAGAGCATGTTTAGTAACAAAATAGGCAAGTACACCACTCAATGCTGTTACTGCAGCCGTAATATACCAATTGGTTATGTAGAATTTCTCCTGTGCACCATCAATGATAATGGTAAAATCACCATTTTCTCCTGCTGTCTCTGGATCAAAAAAGTCAGGTGAACCTCCAATAGTATTGCTCTGAATGGATTCTCCAATGGCATCCATATAATGAACACCAGAAAAACAGAGTAACAGATTCATGGAAACGCAAGCTACACCAATGAGCAGGACGGTCATTAATGTAATACGCCATTGTAGGGACAGCCTCTTCATACTTCTTTACCTCCCATCAGATAACCTTCTCCAATACGGTTGCGGATGGGATCGTAACCAAGTATGGTGCGTAGTTTCTTGCGCAGAGCTGAAATATGCACTCGAATAGAGTTGCTAAAATTATCCACGCTATTGTCCCAAACATGATCCATCAATTCTTCTTGGCTTACTGGTCTACCTTGATGTACCATTAGATATTCTAAAATTCCAGTTTCCTTGCGAGTAAGTGTCATGGGTTGGTCGCTAACAGAGGCCGTACGGGAACGGGTATCAAATATCAAATCTCCACAAGTCAATAATACATCTTGCTGAGTAAACTGTCTCAAAGTAAGACTGCGTATGCGAGCCTCAAGCTCTGCCAGATGAAATGGTTTTGCCAAATAATCATTGGCTCCTGCATCCAACCCCTCTACCTTGTCCTCCACTTCGCTGCGAGCGGAGAGAATCAGCACTTTGGTTTCACGGTCGCTCTGACGCAAGGTACGCAACACCGTCATGCCATCTTTCCCTGGCAGATTCAAATCAAGAAGCACTAGGTCGTAGCTCTCCACGTCTAAAAGCTCTAATGCCTTTTCGCCGTTATAACAATAGTCCACACTATATGCCAGACGCCGCAGGCTACGTACGATAGTTTCACATAGGGCACGTTCGTCTTCAATTACTAAAAGGTGCATGAAAGCCCTCCTTATTTTTATAATTTTTTAAATTATAGCAAAAACATATAATTTTTGTGTTAACTTTTCTTTCTTAACATGAACTTTAACTCCCCCATGTTATGATAATGTCAAAATTAAGAAAGGATGATGAAATTGATGGAATTAAGCCATGTTAAAAAGTCTACACTGCAAGTTGTATTGCTGATTGCTGGAGTGGTCATGGTCTGCTTCGGCGTCTGGAGAGGCGAAACAATGACGGTACTAAGCAAAGCAATTAAATTATGTCTGGAGTGTGTAGGAATTGGATAAGAATTTTACGGGCGTATCACATTTTTTATCTCGATTTAGAGGTTGGATTCAAGCTGGAGCAACTTTATTAACTAACTTTCACCTACCGAATTTTTTTAAAGGCAGTCTTTATCAAGGTGCAGGGAAAAATGTCTGTGTACCTGGATTGAATTGCTATTCTTGCCCAGCTGCATCCGGTGCCTGCCCCATCGGTGCATTTCAGGCTGTAGTAGGTTCTTCAAGATTTAGCTTCTCTTATTATATTACGGGATTTTTAATTCTATTGGGCATATTTCTTGGACGCTTCATTTGTGGTTTTCTATGCCCTTTCGGATGGTTTCAGGAACTTCTACATAAGATACCATCGAAAAAGTTTTCTACAAAGAAACTTAAGTTCCTACGGTATCTCAAATACGCCATTTTGTTAGTAATGGTATTCCTTATACCGGCGTTTTTTGTAAATGATGTAGGGATGGGGGATCCATTCTTTTGTAAGTATCTCTGCCCACAAGGTGTATTAGAGGGAGCTATCCCACTATCCATTGTCAATTCTGGCATTAGGGCAGCATTAGGTAGCTTATTTACATGGAAGTTTAGCATTCTATTGGCACTTGTAGTACTTAGTGTGCTATTTTATCGCCCATTCTGTAAGTGGCTTTGCCCGCTGGGTGCTTTCTATGCCTTATTAAATAAAGTATCATTCTTCCAAATGATAGTAGACAAAAATAAATGTGTCTCCTGTGGAAAATGTGCAAAGGCATGCAAAATGGATGTAGACGTAACGAAAACACCAAACCATACTGAATGCATCCGATGTGGAATGTGTGTCCGTGCCTGTCCAACTGATGCTGTGCACTTCCGCTATGGCTTTGGAAATGGTAAATACAAAATAACTGTGGCAGAAACGCCACTTAAAATCAACAATCTCAAGGAGGAAAAAAAGGGATGAATTTAAAGAAAATGAAAAAATGGGTAAAGTTGGTAAATTAACATCACTAGTGCTTATTGGAACGGTGGCTCTATCTTTGGCAGCCTGTGGAGCGAATGGTACAAAAACCACAAATAATACAACGGAAACAAGTAAAATGGATGGAATGAGCAACGAGCCCAAAAACCTCGAAGAAGCAACCTCCATGTACAAGGAATATTTAGAACAGGAAAATGCAATCCTTGCAGAGAACAAGGATTTATGGGAAAAAGTATTTATGTCAGCTGACAAAGGTATGACTTTACAGGAGGATGGCAAAAACTATGGCGACTTTCTTCTTAAGACCATCGAATCAGCTAAAGATAAATTTACAGAAGATGAGCTAAAAACACTCAAGAGCGGAGCAGAGAAAATTCGTGAAATTGAAAACAAGTTAACTAAGATTGAGGAAAAATATCCTGATGCTGTACAAAAATCCAAGGATGGAAATACGAGTGTACCGGCAACTAGCGATATGACAGCATCAACTAATAACGATAACAAGCAGAAGTTTCCTTCATTTGAGGGAAAAGATTTGGATGGAAATGATGTAAAGAGTAACGAGCTTTTCTCATCCAATGCTGTCACTGTTGTGAATTTCTGGTTCACTACTTGCGGTCCTTGTGTAGCTGAACTATCAGAATTAGATGCATTAAATAAGGAGCTTTCAAGCAAGGGAGGAACTCTAATTGGTGTTAATACCTTTACATTAGGTGGCGATCAGGGTGCAATTGCCGATGCAAAGGATGTTCTTTCCAAAAAGGGTGCAAGCTATAGAAACGTATATTTCGCTTCTGATAGCGAGGCAGGAAAGTTCTCATCCAAGATTTATGCATATCCTACAACATATGTAGTTGATCGCAATGGCAAAATTGTGGGCGAGCCAATCGTAGGTGCAATTACTGAAAAGAAGCAGTCAGAAACATTAAAAAAACTCATAGATCAAGCCATTGCTGCTGATAAACACTAATCTGCAAACATTTTCACCCCTTTAAAAGGAGAAAAACACCATGTATCGGATGGTATTGCCGCTTCTTTTAACTGTGGCCCTTACATTCGCCGGTTGTGCCGCCGGACAGAATATGTCACAGAAAACAGAAATAACCGGTCAATCCTCT
>OLOA01004489.1_pt1 | contig 10453 bp, 4 predicted proteins | sample 1672201 | NCBI WGS metagenome assembly OLOA01 (sample SAMEA3136658, study PRJEB25190) | human gut metagenome
CTGAGCTGCAACTTCAGCTGCGAAGTCTTCGTTCTTCTTCTCAAGACCTTCACCTGTCTCGAAACGAACGAATCTCTTAACTGTCATGTTAGCTCCGTTCTCTTTTGCTACCTTCTCTACGTATTTAGCTACTGTAAGGTCGCTGTCCTGAACGTATACCTGGTCTAACAGACAGATCTCTTTCATCTCTTTGTTGAGACGTCCGATGATCATCTTCTCGATGATGTTATCTGGTTTGTTAGGATTCTCCTGTTTAGCCTGAGCAAGAAGAATCTCTTTTTCATGCTCTAAGAAAGAAGCATCTACTTCATCACGTGAAGTATATTTTGGAGACATAGCTGCAACCTGCATAGCTACGTTCTTCAGACAAGCTTTGATCTCGTCGTTAACAACATCTGTATCAGCCTCTACGAGAACACCGATACGTCCGCCGCCATGGATGTAATCTACTACACAGCCGTCTGTAACGATTTTCTCAAATCTTCTGATGCTCAGTTTTTCTCCGATTACAGAGATTTTTTCATTTAATGCATCCTGAACTGTCTTAGAAGCATCTTCGTTCCAAGCCTCAGCCATGAATCCTTCCATATCTGTTGATTCAGAAGCGATTGCCTGATTAACAACAGCTTTAACGAATCCCTGGAATTCAGCATTCTTAGCAACGAAGTCTGTCTCTGAGTTAACTTCTACGATAGCTGCTGTCTTGTCTTCTTTAACATCAGCCATAACAATACCTTCTGCTGCGATACGTCCGGCTTTTTTAACAGCCTTAGCTTCTCCGTTCTTTCTTAAGAACTCGATAGCTGCATCCATATCACCATCTGTTTCATTAAGAGCTTTCTTGCAGTCCATCATTCCTGCACCGGTCATTTCTCTTAATTCTTTTACCATCTTAGCTGTAACTGCCATGATCTTATCCTCCAATTATGTTTTTTAAGAATCTTATTCTTCTACTGCTTCTTCAGCTTCTTCAACATACTCTTCTTCGCCTGCAACACCCTGGTTAGCTTCTACTACAGCGTCAGCCATCTTAGAAACGATCAGTTTTACAGCACGGATAGCATCGTCGTTTCCAGGAATTACATAATCAAGTTCTTCTGGATCACAGTTAGTATCAGCGATACCGATAAGTGGAATTCCAAGTGTGTGTGCTTCCTGAACACAGATTCTTTCCTTTTTAGGATCTACTACGAAAATAGCGTCTGGAAGTGTCTTCATGTCTTTGATTCCGCCAAGGTTCTTCTCAAGTTTATCCCATTCTTTCTTTAACTGGATAACTTCTTTCTTAGGCAGTACATCAAATGTTCCGTCTTCTGACATTCTCTCGATGTTTTTCAGACGAGCGATTCTGCTCTTGATTGTCTTGAAGTTTGTAAGCATTCCTCCAAGCCATCTTTCATTTACATAGTACATTCCGCAACGTTCAGCTTCTACTTTGATAGCATCCTGAGCCTGTTTCTTAGTACCTACAAAAAGGATTGATCCGCCTTCTGCAGCGATATCAGCTACTGCCTGGTAAGCTTCATCTACTTTACCTACAGATTTCTGAAGGTCGATGATGTAGATACCATTTCTCTCTGTGTAGATATAAGGAGCCATCTTAGGGTTCCATCTTCTTGTCTGATGTCCAAAGTGAACACCTGCTTCTAAAAGTTGCTTCATTGAAATAACGCTCATGTTTCTTTCCTCCATTGGTTTTTTACTTCCGCATATGTTGTTATACGTCCCCGAAACCGTCCTGTTACCAGGCTTTGGCACCATCGGGACAAGCCTATGCGTGATTTTTTGCGACTTTTTAATATTACCATAAAGGTTGTCTGTTTGCAAGGATTTTCCTTTTATTTTTCTGCAAACTTTAGCATAAAAAATAAAAAACCGAAACCAGTTACCTGATTCCGGTTTTTATTTTATTTACTTTTCATTATCTACGCACATAGATCATACCAGACTGTACTGGTCCGACTTTTACAACATCTCCTGTATGTGGAGCATGGATCATCTGACCATTTCCGATATAAATACCACAGTGAGTTGCCGTTGTTACAACATCACCAGGCTGTGGGTTGCTTACCCTTGTCCATCCCATAAATGTAAGAGTTGTACCAAGACGTGTATAGCTTCCTGTCAGACAGTAGCTTACGAATCCTGAACAGTCAAAACTGCTCGGTCCACATGCACCCCATACATAAGGTTTTCCAAGCTGGCTGTATGCTCTGCTTACGATCGTGCCACCATTTGCATTCGATCCGCTTGTTGTATTGCTGCTTGTATTATTACCTGACGGCTTTGTTGTACTACTGCTTGTATTATTACCTGATGGTCTCGATGGTCTCGTTGTATTACTTGTGTTATTTTTGTTGCTCGTTGTATTGTTGCTTGTTGTAGAATTATTTCTGTTAGATGAAGTACTGTTATTAGCTGCAGATGCCTGCTGCTTCTTTGCAGCCTCTTTTGCAGCCTTTTCTGCTGCTTCTTTTGCCGCTCTCTTTGCTGCCGCTTCTGCTGCTGCCTGAATCTCTGAATCAAGATTTGCAACTTCTGCTGATTTGGAAGTAATGAGGTTATTCAGGTTATCACCCTGCTTCTCATATTCAGCCTGCTTGCTTTCCAGTTCTTTTTGATCTTTTTCAAGACTGTCCTTCAAATCTGAAATCTGCTGCTTTGTCTCTACATATTCCTGTAACTGTTTTCTGTCATAACTATGTACATTCTGAACATACTCTGCTTTGCTCAAGAGATCTGTAAAATCATCCGATGTGACCAATGTTTCAAACGCTGAATCATTACCGGCTTCGTACATATATTTAATACGCTTCTTCATTGCTGCATACTGTTCTTTTTCTTTCTTCTGCGCAACTACCAGATCACTCTGTGCTTTTGTAATATCCTCACCTGTCTGGATCAATTCACTTTCCAGTGTATTAACCTTTCCCATCAATGTTGTAAGCTGTGACTGTAACGAACTGACTTCATTCTGTTTTGATGCTTTTTCCTTCTTCAAATCATCGACAGACGGTGCTGCCAGAACCGGTGTTACAATCATTGAACTTGTCACCACTGCTGTGATCAATCTGATTCCGTGTTTATTCATACTCACTCTTCTTTCTTATTTGTTTTAATTATTTTCCCCTCGTCATGAGAACAATCTCTCACATCTGTTCCCTATTATAGCGCACACAAATACAAATTGCAACATTTTTTAATAATTTCGTAACATTTAACAGGCCGGAACATATGATTCCGGCCTGTTTCTTCTTATTATAAATTGTACTCGCAGATTATTCAAGAATTTTTCATCTTTATCTTATTTTCCAGTTCTGTTCAGACACATAATCGTTTACTGCACATACATATTCGTATATCCCATCAGACTGATATCCACTTCTCTTGCCGCTTCACGGCCCTCACGGATTGCCCATACAACCAGCGATTGTCCTCTGTGCATATCTCCTGCCGTGAATACATTTTTCACATTCGTGTCATATTTTCCCGGCGCGCTTTTCACATTCGTACGTTCATTTACTTCCACACCAAATGCTTTCGTGACATAGTCCTGGCTTCCAAGGAATCCGGCTGCGATTAATACAAGATCTACATCTACTGTATATTCACTTCCGGCTACTTCCGTCATCATCATACGTCCTGTCTTTTCATTTTTCTTAGGCTCTAATTTTACCAGAACTGCCTTGCAGACTTTTCCTTTTTTGTCTTTTTTGAATTCTTTTACCGTTGTCTGGTAGACTCTCGGGTCATGTCCGAAGACAGCGGCAGCTTCCTGCTGTCCGTAGTCCGTCTTGCAGACTCTCGGCCATTCCGGCCAAGGGTTCATCTCGGTACGTTCATCCGGAGCTTTCGGCATCATCTCAAGCTGCAGCACACTCTTGGCTCCGTGTCTCATGGATGTTCCCACGCAGTCATTTCCGGTGTCTCCGCCACCGATGACCATAACATTTTTCCCTTTTGCGGAAATGTATGTACCGTCTTTCAGGTTTAGATCATAGGTTCCGTCTGCATTCTGTTTTGCATTTTTCCAGAGTGCTTTTGTGGTTGATTTCAGGAAATCCACTGCAAAATAGATTCCTTCGGCTTCTCTTCCCGGAACTTTTATATCTCTTGGGTTGGATGCACCGCAGCAAAGAACCACACGATCAAATTCTTTTAATAATGTAGCCGCTTTCTTATCTTTTCCGATATTACATCCGATCACGAACCGGATTCCTTCTTCTTCCATAATCGCAATCTTCCGGTCAATGAACTGCTTTTCCAGTTTCATATTCGGGATGCCGTAACGGAGAAGTCCACCGATCTTATCCTCTCTTTCAAAGACCGTCACACTGTGACCTCTTCTGTTCAGCATATCGGCCGCCGCAAGTCCGGATGGCCCCGATCCTACAATCGCTACCTTCTTTCCGGTTCTTACTTTCACCGGTTTTGCCGTTGCGTAACCTTTTTTATATGCATTTTCAACAATGCTGTATTCATTCGCCTTACTTGAAACTGCCTCTCCGTTCAGTCCACATGTACATGCCGCCTCACAAAGTGCCGGGCAGACTCTGGATGTAAATTCCGGAAAGTTATTCGTCTTTTTCAGTCTGTAATATGCCTCTTCCCAGTTCTCGTGAAAGATCAGATCATTCCACTCCGGTACCAGGTTATGAAGCGGGCAGCCACTTGCCATTCCCATCAGCATCTGACCGGACTGGCAGAACGGTACACCGCACGCCATACATCTGGCTCCCTGCAGTTCCTGTTCTTCTTTTGACAGAGGTGTATGAAACTCTTTAAAATGCTTAATTCGTTCTTTTGGATCTTCAGCCGGCTTATCCTGTCTGTCATAATCCATAAATCCTGTTGCTTTTCCCACTGTTCTTCCCCCCTATCTTCCTTCTTTGATCGCATAAAATGCTTCTGTCTTTGCCTGTTCACTGCTCATGCCCTGTTCTTCCATCTGAAGAATCGTTGTCAGCATCCGCTCATAATCGATTGGAATGATCTTCTTGAATTTTGGAAGGTATTCTGTAAAGTTATCCAGGATCTTCTTACCAAGTTCGGAATTGGTATTGGCAACATGTTCTTCGATCATGCTCTTTAATTCTCCGACATCCATCTTGGTTGTCACATGTTCGATATGAACCATCTCTTTATTGACTCTTGTATAGAGATCATTTTCCATATCCAGTACATAAGCGACACCGCCGCTCATGCCGGCTGCGAAGTTTTTACCTGTTCCACCAAGAACAGCTACACGCCCGCCTGTCATATATTCACATCCATGATCTCCGACACCTTCCACAACAGCTGTTGCGCCGGAGTTACGCACTGCAAATCGTTCTCCTGCCACACCGTTGATGAATACCTTACCACTTGTCGCACCGTAGAGTGCAACGTTACCGATGATGATATTCTCTTCGGCTTTATAACGGATTCCTTTCGGCGGATATACGACAAGTTTACCACCTGACAATCCTTTACCGAAGTAGTCATTACTGTCACCTGTGAGTTCCAGTGTCAGTCCCTTTGGAATGAATGCACCAAATGACTGTCCGCCGGCACCTTTACAATGTACTACATAACTGTCTTCATCCAGACCTTCCGGATATCTTCTTGTAATCTCTGAACCAAAGATCGTTCCGAATGTACGGTTTGTATTTGTTACATCTATTTCAATGCTTCTCTTCTGTTTCTTTTCTACAGCAGGAAGAAGTTCTTTTACCAGAACTTTTTCATCCAGTGTCTTTTCAAGTTCAAAGTCAAAGACTTTCTTCGGATTGAAGGTCATCGGTGTCTTTGTGCCTTCATAAGGATTATCCAGAATCTGCTCCAGATTCAGTGTGGATGCACGTTCTGATGTTGGCACATCCTTCACCTTCAGAAGATCTGTTCTTCCTACCAGTTCATCCAGTGTACGGACACCGAATTTTGCCATATATTCACGAAGTTCCTGTGCGATAAAGCGCATGAAGTTCACAACATATTCCGGTTTTCCGCGGAAACGCTTTCTAAGTTCTGGATTCTGTGTTGCAACTCCGACCGGGCAGGTATCCAGATTACATACACGCATCATTACACATCCCATTGTTACCAGCGGTGCGGTAGCAAATCCGAATTCTTCTGCTCCAAGGATGGCTGCGATCGCCACGTCACGGCCGCTCATCAGCTTACCGTCTGTCTCGATGCGGACTCTTTCTCTCAAACCATTCTGGATCAGCGTCTGATGTGTCTCGGCAAGTCCAAGCTCCCATGGAAGTCCGGCATTGTGAATCGAACTTCTTGGTGCCGCACCGGTTCCTCCGTCATATCCGGAAATCAGTATCAGTCCGGCTCCTGCTTTGGCAACACCGGCTGCTACAGTACCAACGCCGGCTTCTGATACCAGTTTCACCGTAATCCTTGCATCTTTATTCGCATTCTTACAGTCATAAATGAGCTGTGCAAGGTCCTCGATGGAGTAGATATCATGATGTGGCGGTGGCGAGATCAGACTGACTCCCGGTGTAGAATGACGGGTCTTGGCAATCCATGGATATACCTTTCCTCCCGGCAGATGTCCGCCTTCTCCTGGTTTTGCTCCCTGTGCCATCTTGATCTGGATCTCCTGTGCACTTACCAGATATCTGGAAGTTACACCGAATCGTCCGGAAGCGACCTGCTTGATTGCGGAACAGCGGTTGGTATCCAATCGTTCAATTTCTTCTCCACCTTCACCACTGTTGGATTTACCATGTAACTGGTTCATCGCGATTGCCAGTGTCTCATGTGCTTCTTTAGAAATAGAACCGTAAGACATGGCCCCTGTCTTGAATCGTTTTACGATCTCATCTACACTTTCTACTTCTTCAATCGGAATGCCTTTCTTCGGATAATTGAATTCCAGCTGTCCACGTATATTAATATGTTCCCCCTCTGCATTAACCATATCCGTATACTGTTTGAACATATCATAATCACCACGTCTTGTAGATTCCTGAAGCATATGGATTGTCTGTGGATTATAGAGATGTCTCTCTCCACCACTCTTTAACTTATGCTGTCCGACGCTGTTCAGTGTCATATCAACTTCCAGTCCAAGCGGGTCAAATGCCTGAGAATGGCGTGCAATATAATCCGCCGCAATTTCTTCGATTCCGATGCCGCCGATACGACTGACCGTGTCCGTAAAATACTTGTCAATGAATTCCTGTTTCAGTCCGATTGCCTCAAAAATCTTAGCTCCCTGATAAGACTGGATTGTAGAAATACCCATCTTGGATGCAATCTTTATAATTCCTCCCAGCACTGCATTGTTATAATCATCAACTGCCGCATAATAGTCTTTCTGAAGCATATCGGTATCAATAAGCTGTTTGATGGATTCATGTGCAAGATACGGGTTGATCGCACATGCACCATAACCGATCAGTGTCGCAAAATGATGTACTTCTCTTGGTTCTCCCGTCTCCAGAACAATCCCCACAGACGTACGTTTCTTCGTACGTACCAGATGCTGCTGCAATCCGGAAAGTACCAGAAGTGACGGCATTGCCACATGATATTCATCCACTCCTCTATCTGAAAGGATCAGGATGTTAGCCCCTTCGCGGATAGCTCTGTCAACTTCGATGAACAGATAATCAATTGCTTTTTCAAGGCTTGAATTCTTATAATAGATTGTCGGGATCTCTGCAACCTTGAATCCGTCTTCTTTCATATTTTTAATCTTCAGAAGGTCTGTCTCTGTAAGGATCGGGTTGTTGACCTTCAACATCTTACAGTTCTCTGCTTTTTCTTCCAAAAGGTTACCATCTTCGCCAATATAAACCGTTGTGGATGTAACGACCTTCTCACGGATGGCATCGATCGGAGGGTTGGTTACCTGTGCAAAACGCTGTTTGAAATATCCGAACAGATTCTGATGCATATCTGATAATACCGCAAGCGGTGCATCGATACCCATAGCAGCCGTTCCTTCCGCACCATTCTTCGCCATATTCAGGATGGATGTCTTTACTTCTTCATAAGAATATCCAAATGCTTTCTGAAGTCTTCTGCATTCTTCTGCCGTATAAGAAGGAACTTTCTGATTCGGGATCTTCAGATCTTTTAACTCGATCAGATTGTTGTCCAGCCATTCTCCATAAGGCTGTCTGGAAGCATATTTTTCCTTGATCTCCTCGTCGTCGATGACTCTGCCCTGTACGGTATCGACCAGGAGCATCTTGCCGGGACGAAGTCTTTCTTTTACTTTGATCTTCGTGGGATCAATGGGAAGCACACCTACCTCAGAGGACAGGATCAGGGTATCGTCATCCGTGATCATGTAACGGGAAGGACGCAGACCGTTTCTGTCCAGCACAGCACCCATGATATCTCCGTCGGAGAACAGGATGGATGCGGGACCGTCCCAGGGCTCCATCATGGTAGCGTAATACTGGTAGAAATCCCTCTTGGTCTGGGACATTGCCTTGTTATTCGCCCAGGGTTCGGGGATGGCGATCATGACTGCCAGAGGCAGCTCCATGCCGCTCATTACCAGGAACTCCAATGTGTTGTCCAACATCGCGGAATCGGAACCGGTCTTGCTGATGGCGGGTAATACCTTATGCAGCTGACCCTTCAGATGCTCGGATTCCATGTTCTCCTCGCGGGCCAGCATCTTATCGGCATTGCCGCGGATGGTGTTGATCTCGCCGTTGTGTACCATCAGGCGGTTAGGATGCGCACGCTCCCAGCTGGGGTTGGTGTTCGTGGAGAAACGGGAATGTACCATGGCAATGGCAGATTCGTAATCCTCACTCTGTAAGTCTGCAAAGAAGGTACGAAGCTGTCCCACCAGGAACATTCCTTTATATACGATGGTTCTGCTGGAAAGAGAGACCACATAGGTATCATCGGAAGACTGCTCGAATACACGCCTTGCAATGTAAAGTCTGCGGTCGAAGGGCAGACCTTTTTCCACATCGACGGGCTTTTTCACAAAGCCCTGCATGATATAAGGCATGCACTCTACTGCCTTATGTCCCAGCACATTGGGGAAAGTGGGCACTTCACGCCAGCCGAGGAATTCCATTCCTTCCTTTTCCACAATGATCTCGAACATCTTCTTCGCCTGGTTGCGGCGCAGCTCTTCCTGAGGGAAGAAGAACATGCCGACACCGTATTCTCTCTCTCCGCCGATATCCATGCCCAGAGCCTTTGTGACTCTTGCAAAAAATTTGTGGGGGATCTGGGTCAGAATACCGACACCATCACCGGTCTTACCTTCCGCATCCTTACCGGCTCTGTGCTCCAGATTCTCTACGATCTTCAGCGCATTCTCAACAGTAGCGCGGCTTTTCTCTCCGTGAATATTGACACAGGCTCCGATACCGCAGTTATCATGCTCAAATTCTTCCCGATATAACGGTGCCTTGGGCAGCTCCTGTTTTACATCAAACATATAGTTCTCCTTTCCGGGTTTCTATTTCTCTCTTCTTAATCCGTCTGTTACTGTTTTGAACCTCATTCGCAAGACCGTAATAGTAACAAAAAAGGTCGCAATGAGACTCTTTCGAGCGCCTCATTGCGACCTTTTCTGTACTATACACCTATTTTTCTCATTTGTAAATATAGATTTTTCTATGAATTGTCAGATAATTTGTCAATTCTATTATTTGCACGCCTGTTATCTGGAAATTGTATTAATTTTCTCTTTAAAAGTGTATTTCCAGCACAACTTTTTGGGGGTTCTCCCCTATTTTTCCTGTTTCCGGCCATACGCCTTGCTCATCAGTTTCTGATACATTGCAGAAAAGTGTTTACTCTCTGCCAGTGCAGTGCGAAGAGGTGCCAGTGTCAGTGCCATTACTGCCCGATAGCGGAACAGTTCGCCGGGATTTATGTATTTTGTCGTGATCTCCTTATGTTCTGCAGCGCTGCGCTTCAGGTTCTCCTTGGTCTCAGAGTAGCCGCCGCCCTCGTAGGAGGACACGGTAAGTTCCAGATACTGCATGGGTGCTTTGGCACGATAATAGCACCAGAGGAAATGTTCGTAATCTGCACGGATCTTATATTTGGGTTCATAGGGCTTCTGTCTGCACAGGTCTGCAGCATAAAAGCAGGACTGATGACAGGGAATGTTGCGGTAGCAGACGAAACCGGTGATGCGTGGTGGGGAAGATATCTTCGTCTCTGTCTTCGCGCTGTAGGTATCGCCGTAGTAGATGCCCTGAAGTTTCGCCGGGTGCTGTTCCATGAACTGTGCGGTGTGGGTCAGAACTTCGTCGTCATAGAAGAGGTCACCGCAGTTTAGGAAGAGAATGTAGTCACCGGTCACATGGGAGACTGCCTGGTTCATGGCTTCGTAGATGCTGTGGTCGGATTCCTGGTATAGGTGGATGCGTCTGTCCTCGCGCATGGTTTCTATGGAGCCGTCGCGGCTGCCGCCGTCCTTGACAATGATCTCAAAGCTCGGGTAGGTCTGGGACAGGATGCTGTC
>OLOA01004492.1_pt1 | contig 10444 bp, 4 predicted proteins | sample 1672201 | NCBI WGS metagenome assembly OLOA01 (sample SAMEA3136658, study PRJEB25190) | human gut metagenome
CAGCGCCCGGACGCTCGGTGCCGTTGAAGCCCCAGACGCCCTTGATGGTCATGGGGTCCATATCCATCGTCTCGGAGCCGTAGCACCAGCAGGGGGTAACGGACAGGGTGATGGCGACGCCCTCGCGCTTGAATTTCTCGGCGCAGGCAGCGGATTCCGGCACGCGGCCGATGGAGGTGTCAGCCATGACGACCTTCACAGGCTCGCCGTTGGAATAGTACAGATTTTCCTCAAACAGCTTCTTCGCGGCCTCGGCCATGGCCATGACCTGATCTTCCAGACTCTCGCGCAGCTGCATCGGGCCGCGGCGGCCATCAATGATGGGGCGGATGCCGATTACGGGGTATTCGCCGATATAACGATTCTTAGCCATACAACAAACTCCTTTACGCTTATAGAATGTCATTTCATACGCCCTTCCGGGCGGGACTTACAGGTTGGAAATCTTCGCCTTGAGGCGCAGCAGCTTTGCGGGCGACGCGTCGCCCGTGAGCCGCGCCAGCAGCAGCTCTGCCGCGCGCAGTCCCATTTCATCCATGGGCTGCTCGACAATTTCAAGCTTGGGCGAAACGATGGAGCACAGGTCGACGTTGTCATAGCCGATGAAATCCACCTCGTCCGGCAGGGCCACGCCGCGCTCATGCGCAGCCATGATCGCGCCGAGCGTCATGTCGTAGTTGGTGACGAATACGGCGGTCGGCGGCTGCGGCATATTGAGAAAGGCGTTGAACAGACGCGAGCCGGATTCGAGATCGTAGTTCCCGGCGGCAATGAGCGCCTCATCGACCGGCAGACGGTAATCCGCCAGCACGCGGCGGTAGCCCACGGTGCGCTCCCGCGCGGTGGAAATGGTCTGCGGACCTGCGATAAGGCCGATGCGGCGGTGTCCGCGGCCGATCAGATGCTCAACGGCCATATAGACCGCGTTCAGATTGTCGACCACGACGGTATCATACTGCGCATTTTCCAGCGACCGGTCGATCAGCACGACAGGGATCGTGCCGACGCGGACGCGAAGCTCTTCGGCGGTCGCGTGCTCCGGGACGTAGACGATGCCGTCGACGTGATAGCGCGCAAGAAACGCAAGCTTGCCGAGCTCCTGCTCCCGGCCAAAATCATAGCTGCATACGAAGCATTCATAGCCGCTGCGCCGCAAAATCAGCTCCAGCGACGCGACCACGCGGCCAAAAAAGGGACTTGAGATCGTCGGCAGCAGCACACCGACTGTCATGGAGCGGTTGGCCTTGAGGCTGCGGGCAAACACGTTGACGGAAAAGCCCAGCTCCGCGACCGCCGCGTCGATCGCAAGGCGGTTCTCCTCGCGGACGTTGCCGCCGTTGAGATATTTGGAAATGGTGGACAGCGAAAGCCCGGTCCGGCGGGCGACGTCCTTGATCGTTGACATTGGCTGCTCCTGTTTGCGCATAACGTTTCGCTTTTTCTTCATTGTACTCTATCCATGCTTTCCGCGTCAATAAGCAGTTCGCTCAAATTTTCCCGCTGTTTTTGTGGAAAACGCGCAAGCCGCCGCAAGATAGTCCGCTTCTCCCCTGCCACATTTCCCCCGTTCTATCGCGAAACGTTTTGTCTTTCGGCTTTCACAATTTGCGCCGCTCCGGTATCCGGCCGTCAGGGCTAGGATCATCAGCTCATTGTCTTGGATCAGGCAGATCAAACGACAATCCTCCATCCGATAGCGCCATTGTCCGCTGCGTATATCGGTCCAATCGCTTAAATTCTTTTTCAAAATGCTCCGTTGTCTCAACTGTATATCGGTCAGAAAATAGCATACATTTTGTCACGCCTCTAAAAATGGGCGCAAAAAAGCCCGGAAGTCGTTGAAACTTCTGGGCTTTTCGCGCTGATATCTTTTTTGGTTCAGCTTGATGGTGGACAGTACAGGACTCGAACCCGTCTTCCGGGTTTCGAGTCCTGTTTTGCCATGTTTTACGGTCATTTTTTGTGCTGCCGGTGCAGTGTATTGTGCTGTTTGATGCTCTGTGGGTTTTGGCCATGCTTTTGCCGTAAGGCTAAAAATAAGGCTAAATCCAGAGCCAGCGGCAACCCACTTTAGAGGAACAAATCTTGCCTTCCCATTTCCCAATCTGGATATATTTGAACGGAAAAGCCAGCATCTGTATCTCCCATGCACATTCAAATAAAAGGAGCGTTGTTCCGTCTTGTTTGAACAAAAGCGACGTGGGCATCAAAACGGTGCTTAGCTCCGATGCGTCTTGAATCTTTTTGGCTGCCGGCCAATTAAAGCGAAGTACATCAAAATTTTCGTTTATAAACTCGATCACCTTTTCTGCAAGGAGATTCAGCGTTGCCTGCTTATTTTCCTGAAATTTTCGGCAACTTGTTCTTTCAGCCTCGGTTATCGGCTTTCCAGAATACGCTTTTGCTACAACTGATATCTGCCAACGTTTCCCGAACATTTCATATTCGTCAGTCTTATACCATCTGTGATGATACTCCATATCCCTCCATGTCCTGCCCATAAACCGGCTCTCGCACTTCAACATCGCTTCCAAACACTGCTTCTGCAACTTTTGTGACAGTCTTAACATCAAATCGCTCAGAATCACTATATTGATAATCTGTCCAGAAATAGACACTGTTGGCCTCAATATGAGGCATAGTATAGGATAAACCTTTGGATAGCGCTGCAAGAACTCATAGCTTGGCACATCCAGATAGTCATTGTCAAAGTAGCTCAAAAAATCCCTCGCTGCCGGTCACATCATGAGTTTTCAGATACACCCTTGAACATGTGGGCGAGATTTTCTTAAAATTGGAAATGTTCTGGAAATCTTGAAAGAGTACATAAAAAGTTGACGTAAAACGGTACATAAATTTGAACGGTTTTTTGCTTTAAAGCGCTTGACGGACAACACGTTAACAGATTAGAATAATGCTGAGAAAATGCAGCACGCGTAAGTGCGCCGATTTTTACGCCTGCCTGACGGACAACTGTCCGCTGGACAGAGGCCGCCGCATCTGCGGCGAGCACCAAAACGGAGGAAAGAATCATATGAAAAAACGCTTATCCAGCCGGCTTCTTTCACTTCTGCTTGTGGTTGCAATTTTTGCAGGCTTTGCCCTTCCGGCAACGGCTGCGGAAAGCAGTCAGACACAGAAGCTGAGATTTGAAGCGGGCGAGAGCGAGACAGCGCCCACGAAGCTTTCGCAGACGCTGCTCGATTCACAGCCGGAAACGTTCTCAGAACGTGACAAGGCGGATTACGCGCCCGATGATACGGTGCGTGTGTCCATCGTTTTAAAGGACGAGCCTGCTGTCGCCATGTACAGTCTGGACGGCATCGGCGAGAACAATTCAGCGGTAACATATCGTCAGACGCTGAAAAACCGTCAGAACTCGCTGACCCAGCGCATCAACCGGACGCTGGACGCGCCGATTGACGTTGTGTGGAATCTGACGCTGGCGGCAAACCTCATTTCGGCAAACGTCCGCTATGACCAGATCGACGAGATCAAGGCCGTATCCGGCGTTGCGGATGTGTATGTGGAAAACCGCTATGAGACGATGGTCAAGCAGGAAGAACGCTATGATCCGAATATGGCCACCTCTTCCGAGCAGATCGGCTCGAGCACTGCATGGGCGGCGGGCTATACCGGCGCTGGCAGCAAGATTGCCATCATCGACACCGGTATCGACATTGACCACCAGTCATTCAGCGCCGCAGGCTATGACCACTCGATGGAGCTTCTGGCCAAGGACGCGGGCATGACGCTGGACGCGTACAAAAAGAGCGTCGGCGTTCTGGATGCGGCGGGCATTGCCGATGTGTTTAGCCAGCTGAATATTGCGAAAAGCACGACGGCCTCCGCTGTGACGCGTAACGACAAGATTCCGTTTGCCTATAACTATGTGGACAAGAATACGAAAATCACCCACATGGACGATGAGCAGGGCGAGCACGGCTCGCACGTTGCCGGTATCGCCGCAGCAAACAAGTACATCGCAAACGCCGACGGCACGTTCTCGAACGCGCTGGAAACAGCCAAGGTGCAGGGCGTTGCGCCCGATGCGCAGCTGGTCGTGATGAAGGTCTTTGGCTATGGCGGCGGCGCATACGACTCCGATTACATGGCCGCAATTGAGGACGCGATTGTCCTTGGCTGCGACTCGATCAACCTGTCGCTTGGCTCGTCGGATCCCGGCTTCACCCGTGCGACGGACATTCAGAAGCGCTTTGACGCACTGAGCGACAAGGGCGCAATCATCAGCATCTCCGCCGGCAACAGCGGCGACTGGGCAGAGAACTCCCAAAACGGCTACCTCTATGGCAACGACGTTTCGTTCCAGACCAGCGGCTCGCCCGGAACGTATTCCGACTCGCTGGCGGTTGCCTCCGTTGACAACGCCGGTGCAACCGGCAACTATTTCAGCGTCGGCGGCGAGATGGTATTCTACAGCGAAACCACCTACGCAAACGAAGCGTTCACCACGCTGAGCGGCGAGCTGGACTATGTGTTTATGCCGGAGAGCGTGCTTGGCAACGCGGCAGATTTTGACGGCATTGACGTCAGCGGAAAGGTCGTATTCATCCGCCGCGGCACAATCAGCTTTGTGGACAAGATCACGAACGCCGCAAACGCGGGCGCAAGGGCTGTTGTCATCTACAACAATCAGCCCGGCACAATCAACATGGATCTGAGCAGCTATACGCGCACCGCGCCCGCCATTTCGATTACACAGGCTGACGGCGCAATGATCCTGTCGAAGTCTACGGCCGCAGAGGGCGGCGTGTACTACACCGGCAAGCTGACCGCGACGAGCGCAGTCGGCGTCAGCAAGCCCACAAACGACTACGGCATGAGCGATTTCAGCTCCTGGGGCGTTCCGGGCAGCCTGGAGCTCAAGCCTGAAATCACCGCGCCCGGCGGCAACATCTATTCTGTCAACGGCACGCACGTTGAAAAGGGCGCAACGCTCGGCGGCAAGGACGCATACGAAAATATGTCCGGTACGTCCATGGCCGCGCCGCAGATCGCCGGTATGGCTGCGCTGATGGCGCAGTACATCCGCGAGAACGAAGCGCTGTCCGGCTACATGAGCGAAAATGGCGTGACAAACCGTCAGCTGATCAACAGTCTGCTCATGTCCACGGCTTCGCCCATCATTGAGGCCGACACCGGACTTCCGTACTCCGTCCTCAACCAGGGCGCGGGTCTTGCAAATGTGGACAGCGCAATGAACGCCGAGTCCTATATCATGATGGACAGAAACCTGAGAGGCACGGCCGTCGACGGTAAGGTCAAGGCCGAGTTCGGCGATGACCCCGACTGCGATGGCACGTATACCGCAGGCTTTACCATCTACAACATCTCCGGCAGCGCACAGCGCTATAACGTCTACACCGACCTGTTCACGCAGGACATCTTTGCGGACGAGGATGGACAGACGTATCTGGATACGTGGCTCACGACGCTGGACGCGGAATTTACATATGATTTCAGCGACCACACCGAAATCGTCTCCGGCTTTGACTGCGACGTCAACCACGACGGCAAGACCGACGCGCTGGACGCACAGGCAATCATCGGCTATGTTGCCGGTGAAAACGACGGCAGCAGATACAACCTGACGGCTGCGGATCTGAATGCCGACGGCAAGGTCACGTCGTATGACGCGCATCTGCTGCTGGTGAAGCTGAACTCCGCCGCCATCGAAATTCCCGTTGGCAGCAGCGTCCACGTCAGCGTTACCATGAAGCTGACCGACGCGCAGAAGCAGACGCTGAATGCCATGTATGAAAACGACGCATACGTCGAGGGCTATATCTATGTGGAGACCGACAATACCGCCGACGGCGGCCTGCGTCCCGTCCACTCCATCCCGGTTCTGGGCTTCTACGGCAACTGGTCGGATGCGCCCATGATCGACGGCGGCACGGCGATTGAGGATCTCTACGGCACGGGCGCGCACGGCTCGTACATCGGCTATGACTACTATACCGATTATACCGGCATCGTCTATCCGGGATCGAGCGATATCGGCATCTATACCGTCAACCCCTATGTGGTTGAGGATGAATATCCCGCAGGCCGCGAGGCCATCAGCGGCAGCGCCACCATTGCGCAGTATGGCTTTACTCTGATCCGCAATGCAGCTGCGGTTGCGACGTATGTCAAGACGGCAGACGGCAATATCACAGTCAGCGGCGTAAACAATCAGGTTTCGAGCATGTTCTACTATAGCAATAATGCGGAATGGACAAATTATGGCTATGAGCTTGGTGCGGCAGTTTCTCCGGTGGCGCTTGGACTGAACGAGGGCGACAAGTTCACCGCTGGCCTTGTCATGATCCCCGAGTATTATGAGCAGGACGGCGAACTGACGGCAGAGCAGATTGCAGAGCTGATTTCCTCCGGCGAGCTGGGCGACGGCGCTTTCATTGAAAATACGTTCACCGTGGACAGCACTGCGCCTGAGATGCTTGATGCGAAGAAGAATCCGGAAAGCGGCGAGCTGACCATTGAAATGCAGGACAACCAGTATATTGCCTATGTCGAGGTACATAAGGGCAAGGGCAGCATTGTTCTGGGCGAGGGTCAGCCGGAGCAGGCCGAGGCCGGTAAAAAAACCGAGATGACGTTCGAGCTGAACGATCAGACGGCGGGCGAATACGTCACCGTAATCATTGGCGACTACGCGGGCAATGAATCGAGCTACTACGTTTACTACGGCGGCACGCCCGAGGACTACAGCAACAGAATGTTCGGCTTTACCTCCAACGAGGTGCGCGGCAGCGGCAAGCGCTGGGTGGAAATTGACCCGGCTACCGTCAGCTATGACGCCGAGAGCGGCACGGGCAGCGGCCTTGTAACGGCAGCGCCTGCCGAGCAGGAGATCTATGCCGAGACGTATGCGGGCGGCTATGTGTTCTACGCAGCCGACGACGGCTTCTATGCCACCGAGCATGGCGAGTGGTCAACCGGCGTAAAGGTTGCCAACTACTCCAAAATGGCGGATGATGAGTTTGTGGCTGACATGGCCTATAACGACAAGGATCAGATGATCTACTTTATCACCGAGTACGGCAAGATCACGGACGGCGTACCTGACCGTGAAACCGGACGCCCGGTGAAGGACAGCTCCAAGCTCTACAGTCTGAATCCGGCGACCGGCGCAGTTGCCCAAATTGCAAACGTGACGGTTGACGCGCCGAGCGTTCCGGCAAGCGGCATGGTGAACTATGACGGCTACAAGTCGCTGCACGCCATGACCATCGACAAGGATGGCAATTTCTACGGCGTGAACTTCGGCGCAAGCTATTCCGAAACCGCCAACTATGTCTACCTCTACAAGTGGACGCTGAATGACATTGCGTCCGGCAGTCTGGCTCTCAAGCCCATTGCCGAAAACGGCGTGTGCGACGGTACAGGCGAGAGCGGCAAGAGCGTGCGCGTAACTGGCTATTCCTCCATGGCCTATGACAAGGCGAGCGACAAGATCTATCTGGCCGCCGGCTACTATGGAACGGATAGACAGACCGGTGAATATGTCAATACCGGCGACCTTGACAACGAGCTGTGGGTGCTTGACCCGGATACCGGCAAGGCAAGTCTTGCAAACGAGGCAAACGCGCTGATGTTTGCGCACGTCAAGGGCATTTATATTGTCGCGGACGACAGCCTGACGCTGGAGCAGACCGATACGGTTTCCGGTGTGGAGCTGAACACGACCAACGTGACCACGATGGAGGGTAGCCTGCTTGTCCTGCGCGCAAGCGTCAATCCGTGGCTGACAAAGAACAAGAGCGTTACATGGTCGGTAGATGATGAAGACGTTGCGTCCGTCAAGGACGGCGTTGTGACCGCGAACAAGGTTGGCACGGCGACCATTACGGCCACGTCTGTGGCTGACCCCACCAAGTCTGCGACCTGCACCGTTACGGTCAAGCCGTTCCCGGAAATGAATCTGCGCGCCGCCATCTATGACAGCGACAGCAATGTCTACTGGTCGAGTTTCAGCACAAAGCTTCCCTCGCAGTGGCAGAAGCTCTCCGGTGCAGTAAGCGAAATTGACGCGGCTGCGCTGAACGAGGGTGTGATTCTGGCGCGCAAGGGCAGCACCATGCTCAGCATTGACCCCGAAACCTTTGAAGAGACCGTGGGCGGCACGCTGACGAAAAAACAGCTCTGGTCGGATGCAGCCGAGTCGCCGGTTGTCCTCTCCGCAGATGATGAAGAGGGACTGGGCGATATGGTCGCAATTGCTGGAAACGGTACAGTGATTGAAACGCTTGACAAAAACGGCGTAAAAGAATCCTTTACGTTCAGCCAGTTTGCAAGCGACCCAATGGCGGTGATTGCTTTCAAGGAAAGCGGCACATACGATCTTGGCTACTACGAAAGTGGAGCAAACTTCTTCTACATCCTGACGGAAAGCGGTAAGCTGTATGAACTGACGCTGTATCCGGATATGGATATGGACACTTATGACACTGTGACGTTTGCCGAAATGTCCAGAAGCCTTGGCGACACGGGCCTGAAGCTCCCCAACGTCTCCAAGTGCCAGAGCGGTCAGGAGGATGAGTCCGATTATGCGCGTGCATCCATGATCTACGATAAGGCAAGCGACTATCTGGTGATTGCGGCCTATACCGACAGCACCATGCAGCAGAGCGCGGCGATGCTCTATGGCATTTCTGTAGCAGATAAGACGCTTGTGCCGCTCGGCACATTTGGCACTGGCGTATGGCCGGTCGTTGGCCTTTACCGCGCAGATGCGGCCAGCTCCGGCAACAGCGCCGACGCGCAGCCGGTCAACAAGACCACCGGCTCTGTGAACGCGGCCAAGCTGACGCGCACCACGCGCGAGGACACCGTCAAGCCGCAGTCGGTCTCCGGCTCTGGCAGCACGGTTGCCAACGGCGTGATGACCGTTACGCTGACCGAGGATGTGGCCGTGACGAACGGCAAGTACACCGTGAAGTATGATCCGGCGGCGCTGACGCTGGAGAGCAAGACCTCTCCCGCCGCGATCAAGGCGTTCCATGTGGATGAGACCGCGGGCGAGATCACCTTTGCCTTTGCCGCTGCCGAGGCGTATGAGGCGGGCAAGACGCTTGCAACGCTGACATTCCGCTATCGCAGCGGTTGCGAGGGTGATGTGACGCTCTCCACCGCCGAGCGCAACGACGAGACCGTTACCGGCGACAGCAAGGAGCTGCCGCTGCACGAGTGGGTCGCGTCTGAGCGCAAGGAGCCGACCTGCACGCAAAGCGGCTATATCAAGTACACCTGCACTACCTGCACCGAGACCAGAACCGAGATTCTTCCGGCGCTTGGCCATCAGCCCATCGTTGACCGCGACGGCAACCGCGTGTGCGCACGCTGCGGTGCGGATCTGAACTTTGGTATCCGCCACGACGATGCAGCCTCCGACAGCACAAAGAAGCCCCCGTTCACGGACGTGAAGCCGTCGGATGCGTGCTATGACGCAGTCAAGTATCTGTACGAGAAGAACATCATGAACGGCATCGGCTATACGCGCTTTGGCCCGAATGAGGCGCTGACGCGTGCGATGGTCGTGACGATTCTCTATCGGATGGACGGCAAGGAAGCGGTCAGCTTCAAGGGTGTGTTTACGGATGTTCCCGGCGGCGAGTGGTACTCCGACGCAGTGGAATGGGCTGCAAAGCATGATATCGTCAACGGTGTCGGCAGCGGCAAGTTCAACCCGAACGGCGAGATCACGCGTGAGCAGCTGGCGGCGATCATCAAGCGCTACGCCGAGTACAAGGGCGTGACGATCTATGAGCCGACAAGCGCGCTTGCACCGACCGCGAATGTCTCCGCCTGGGCAAAGGACAACGTGGCATGGGCAGCAGCTGAGGGCATCCTGAGCGCAACGCAGGCTGCAAATGCAGTCAAGAGCGCAACGCGCGCCGAGGTTGCCATGGCCATGTACACCTACCTGACCAAGACGGCAAAGTAACAGACAAAATGAAAATTCCTGTGCCGAAAGGCACAGGAATTTTTTGCTTTAAAACGAGAATATTTGCGAAAAAATGGCGGTGCGTCAGCGCGCAAGCAGAAGAACGGCAAGATCATTGACGTTTGTTCCGGTCGGACCGGTCATGATCAGTCCGCCAATTTTTGCAAGGGCAGGGTAGGCGTCGTTTTGCTGTAGGATGTCGGCGAAGCACAGACCGGCGCCATTCAGCGCGGCAAGACTTTCGCCGTCAACATAGCCGCCCGCGGCGTCAGTCGGGCCGTCCGTTCCGTCCGAGCCGAACGAGAACACGGCAGTCTGCGAAAGACCGGCGATGCCCTCCGCCGCCCAACTTTCGGAGTGGAAGGACAGCGTGCCGACCTGCTCACCGTCCAGTGCGACCTGCACCCGTCCGCTGCCTTTCGCGGTCACACGCAGTGCGGTATTGTTCTGAATACCTGTTCATTTTTTAGATCG
>OLOA01004497.1_pt1 | contig 10441 bp, 8 predicted proteins | sample 1672201 | NCBI WGS metagenome assembly OLOA01 (sample SAMEA3136658, study PRJEB25190) | human gut metagenome
TGATCCACCGCCGGAAGAAGTAATTCCACATTGGTATGATATTCATCCAATTATCATTTCCCCCGTTGTTTATGCATTTGCCAGACAGCGGGGGATTTTTCTTTGTGCCCCGTGCAAGGCACTTTATTCAGATACAGTAATTGCAGGGAGTCTTTATTTAAATAAAGATAGATAATGAGTATTATTATCCGTTCATCGCATATTTTAGAACGCTCATCGAGTATTTCATCGAAATAGATGAATACTCTTTAGACTTCCTTTAGGCTAGTAGATGTATTTATTAGCTGAAACTCCGTACGGTTTCGCGGGGTTTCAACAGTTGGGAGGGATCATGAGGTTTACTCATCCTGTCAACACGCTCAAGAAGCTCGGCTGCGGCCTTGCATTTGGAGCAGCGGCCATTATGGCCATGCCGACTTCGGCGCTCGCTTGCACCCAGATCTACATGGGCAGCCAGCTCACGGCAGACGGCAACACGTACTACGGCCGTTCCGAGGACTTCGACCCGCGCTACATCAAGCACTTTGGCATCGAGCCCGCACACAAGGACGGCAGCAAGTACACCTCGCTCGAGTCCGGCTTTGAATACAAGTCCAAGGGCGCAACCTACCGCTACACCTTCGTTCGCGACAACCCCTCTCAGTGGGAAGATCGTTACGACGCATATTCCGAGGCCGGCATCAACGAGAAGGGCGTTTCCTGCTCTGCCACGCTGAGCACCTCCTATAACGAGAAGGCAGAGGAAGCCGACCCCGTCACCGAGAAGACCGGCATCGGCGAGTACAACTACGCCAGCGTCATTCTGGGCGAGAGCGCCACGGCCCGCGAAGGTGTCGAGCTCCTCGGCAGCCTGATTGACGAGCAGGGCGTCTGCTCCAACGACCAGATCATCATCGCCGACAACAACGAGACCTGGCTGTTTGCAGCACTTTCCGGCCATCAGTGGATTGCCATGAGGCTCACCGACGATATCGCCTCGCTCAACCCCAACATCGGCAACCTCACCTATGACGTCGACCTCGACGACACTGAGAACTGCCTCCACTCCGAGGGCATCGAGTCCATGCCTAAGGAGAAGGGCTTTGCCGAGTACACCGACGGCAAGTTCGACGTCGCCAAGACCTACGGCGAGGAGATTAGCGAGGCCGGTATGCACCAGTGGTCGCGCTATGTCCAGGGCCGCGATTACTTCATGGCTCCGCTTGCAGAGGGCACCGACTACGAGATCGTCAAGGACGAGCGCGAAGACGCTCGTGCCACGACCGGCGCCCTGGTCCACGAGATGCAGCCGCTGTTCTTTACACCCGGCAAGTCCGACTGGAACACCTTTGAGATGATTCGTTCCTTCGCCGCTCGCGGCGAGAATGTCGCCGGTCTCAACGCCAACACCGACGGCGCCTATGCCATCGGCTCCAACCGCAACACCGAGATCCACACCTTCCAGATCCGTCGCGGCATGGACCCCGAGATCGCGACCATCCAGTGGGAGATGCTCTCCAACGCCGAGTTCTCCGTCGCTATCCCCTTCTATTCCGCACTGCTCACCGAGGTCAGCCCCTACTTCAGCGATCAGGATGTCTCCTTCGACCACTGTGAAGAGGAAGACGTCGTGAACAACGAGGAGCCCAAGAACTCCATCAACTACGTCCTCATGGACATCAACACGCTCGCCTATGAGAACCGCGACAGCTGCGCCACCGGCGTCCGCGCCTATCTCGACGCCCTGCAGAAGGAGCTCATTGAGCAGAACCTGACCGTCGACGAGGCCATGCAGGCCGCCGAAGACGCCGAGGCCCGCACCGCCCTGGCCAACAAGGCCGGCAAGGCAGCGACCAAGAACACCTACGTCAAGTGCAAGGCCATGCTCGAGGAAATGCGCGACTACCTCAAGGAGGGCGACTTCTCCGAGGAGTTCGTCCCGAGTGACTACGATGCCGACAACGACTGCCTGGTCGAGTCCGTCACCTATGCCGACGAGGCCCTCTCCGATGAGGACGTTGCCGAGCCCGAGGCTGAGGAAGAGGCGACCGAGGAGAAGTCCGAGGGCAACAACATGGCCGCCATGGCCGTTGGCGCCGTCGTCATCATCGGCGTCTGCGGCTTCGTGCTCTATCGTCGCAAGAAGGCCTAAGACCCTTGCGTTCCAAGAGATGGGCGGGGTCGCATGAGTCATCCCGCCCGCTCAGCCTGCCCTTTTGACCGGCAGGAAACGCCGCCGAAATCTTTTCAAAAAAGATTTCCCCGCACACACTTTGCTGTGCTATAGTGCAGCACAACAGCAACGAGGTGCGACCGCGCCACGGCATCACGAAAGGAGCCACCAAGATGATGAACACGATGAAGTCCCTCAACAACTGGTGGTGGCGTGATGCGAATACGATCGGTCGAAAGTGAGTCCCTCACGCCTGTTTTGCACTCTAGGTGATTGGAAGGCCTCCGGTTTCGACCGGGGGCCTTTTTCTATCTCGAGCCCGATCGCATTCGCATCACGCGCCTCCGTTTTTCTCTTACATTCCCCTTTTTGAAAGGACTTTCACCATGTCTCAGAACACCACCGCCGCCGCCCAGCCCCGCACCGTCCAGACCGCCGACCGCGGTAAACTCGATATTCGTGCCCTTGTCCTGCTCGCCATTCTGCTTGCCGCCGGCTTCATCCTCAACTTCACCGTCGGCAAGGCAATCTCGGGTATCTCGGGCGGTATGATCAGCCCCGAGTTCATCATCTCGGCCTTCTGCCTCACCATCCTGGTCATTCGCCCCAACATCGGCCAGGCGCTCGTTATTGGCCTCATCTCGGCTGCCGTGATCCAGATCACCACCACTTCGCCGTTCGTCGATTTTGCCGCCGAGGGCATCGCCGCCATGCTCATGGCCGTCATTGTCAACGCCGCCGCCAAGGACGGCCAGGTTAAGCCCGTCGTCGCCATCGTCGCAACATTCGTGACCACTTTTGTCTCGGGCGTCATCTTCATGGTCATCAAGATGGCCATGCTCGGCGTGGTGGGCGAGCTCGCCGCAGCCATGCTGCCCGTCGTCGCCATGACCGCCGTGTTTAACGCCATTCTGGTCGGCGCCCTCTATCTGCCCATCCAGAAGGCCCTGAAGCTCAACTAACCCGCTCGGCTTTACGAACCACCCCATCTTGGCGTTCATCCGTCGCTCGCGTACCCAAGTACACTTCGTTCCTCTTTCGCGCCATCCAGGGGTACCTCGTAAAGCCGTCTCCATGCTTCACCACCAAAGACCGTCCCAAACAACGAGCTTTTGGGGACGTTCCTAAACGACCAGTCATGTAAGAACGTCCCCAATGACTATGAAAGGTATCCATGGAAACGATCATCAACGTCGACGATGTCTCGTTCTCCTATGGCACGCAGACCGAGCAGGCGCTCAGCCACATCTCGCTCAGCGTGAACAAGGGAGATTTCATCGGCATCATCGGGCCCTCGGGCGCCGGCAAGTCCACGCTTGCCGCCTGCCTGTCAGGTGCCGTGCCCCACCACTACACCGGCGCGTTCTTTGGGTCCGTCATGGTTGACGGCCATGACACCTGCGAGGTCTCGCTGACCGACGTGTCACAGATCGTCGGCAGCGTGCTGCAGGATATCGACACGCAGATGGTCGCCTCGGTCGTCGAGGACGAGATGCTCTTTGGCCTCGAAAACTTTGGCGTTCCCCACGACCTGATCGAGCAGCGCGTGAGCGAAACGCTCGAGACCGTCGGCATCAGCGACCTGCGCGACCGCGAGATCGCAACCCTCTCGGGCGGACAGAAGCAAAAGGTAGCCATCGCCGCCATCCTCGCCATGCGTCCGCGCGTCTTGGTTCTCGACGAGCCCACCGCGGCACTCGACCCCGCCAGCTCCACATTGGTCTTCGAGACGCTGCGTGAGGCAAACCGCGTACTTGGAATCACCATCGTCGTCGTTGAGCAAAAGGTCGCTTTACTTTCGGAGTACTGTAACCGCGTGTTGGTGCTCGATCACGGCCAGATCGCGCTGCAAGGTGAGCCGCACGAGGTCTTCGCGCATACCGACGAGCTTCGCGCCATCGGTGTCGATTGCCCGCGTGTCACGCGCATCTTTAACAGTCTCGAGGCCGATGGCCTGGTAAGCGGCACGCCCTGTCTGGATGTCGACGAGGCAGAACGACTGATCGCGGGCATCGTCGACCCCGACCGTGCGACAAGCGATACCCAAGCGCCCGCAGGCTCCCCGCACGCGCCGTCGCTGCGCCCGCATGCGAAAGACGCTGAGCCGGTGCTCACCTTTGACCATGTCGAGTTTTCTTACCCCCATGGAGGCGCCGCCGTCCACGACCTCAACTTGACACTCTACCCCGGCGAGCTCGTGGGCATTGTCGGCCAAAACGGAGCCGGCAAAACCACGCTCACCAAACTGCTCACGGGCCTGCTCAAGCCCGCATCGGGCAGCGTACGCGTTACGGGCTTGGACACGGCATCGGTTCCCACGAGCCGCATCGCGCGCGAAGTGGCAACGCTTTTCCAGAACCCCGACCGCCAAATCTGCAAAGATACCGTGCTCGACGAGGTCGCCTTTGGTCTAGAACTTGCTGGCATCGACCGCGCCGAAGCCCTGCGTCGCGCCCAGCTGGTCATCGACCGCTTTGGTCTGCCCGCCGACGAGGCACCGTTCTCGCTTTCGCGCGGCCAGCGCCAGATGGTGGCGCTCGCCTCCGTTGTAGTGGTCGAACCCAAGATCGTGATGCTCGACGAGCCCACGAGCGGCCTGGACTACCGCGAGTGCATGACCGTGATGGAAACGGTGCGCACCATGGCCGAGCGCGGTTGCGCCGTCATCATGGTCTGTCACGACATGGAAGTCGTTTCCGACTTTGCCGAACGCATCGTGGTGATGGCCAACGGTCGCATCCTCGACCGCGGCCGCACGCACGAGCTGTTCTCGAACATCGAACTCATGCAGCGTGCCTACGTTGAGCCACCCCAGGTCATCGAACTCTCGCGCCGTCTGGCATCCACCGTCTCGCCCGCCTTTACGCAGGTGAGTGAGGTCACCGATATCGTTCGCATTACCGAGGAGATGGTCCGCCGTGGTTAACGTCATCGACTACATGCCGGGTGACACGCTGCTACACCACCTGAACCCCGTCATCAAACTGGGTCTCGCCGCCGCTATCATCATCGGCATCTTCTTGTCCGATACCTATGTGGCACTGCTGGGCTTTCTGGCGCTCACGCTCGCGCTGGGAGCCTACGCCGGCGTCGTCGACCGCCTGCTCGCGCTGCTCAAGCTGCTGATTCCACTCGCACTCATCATGCTGGTGCTGCAGCTGGCTTTTATGCGCGATGGCAACATCGTGTGGGGCTTCGCTACCGACACGGGTCTCATCACCGGCTCCAAGGCCTGCCTGCGCCTGCTGGGCGTAGCGCTGCCACTCATCCTGATGCTCATGGTGACCAAGCTCAACGACCTTGCCAACGCCTGCGTGGAGGTGTTGCACGTGCCGTATCGCTACGCCTTCACCTTTACCACGGCGCTGCGCTTTGTGCCGGTGTTTGGCCAGGAGATGAACGCCATCATGGAGGCGCAGACCGCACGCGGCGTCGAGTACGACACCAAGAACCCCATCAAGAAGCTTAAGCTCATGCTGCCGCTCTGCGTGCCACTACTGATCTCAAGCGTGGGCAAGACCGATGCCACGGCCTTGGCGGCAGAACAGCGCGGCTTCTATCTGCGTACGCGCGCCAGCTCGTACAAGCGCTACCCCATCAAGGGCCTGGACATCGCCGTGCTCATCGTCAGCATCGCCCTCATCGCCATCGGCTTCCTGTTCTAGTTCACCACCGACAGCATCCGCCCAACGCAAAAGGCCTCGGCTCGCACCAAACGAGCCGAGGCCTTTACTGTTTCACCAGATAAAACCTACCAAAATTAACCTGTCCCTTTTTGACAGGTCGGAAGCTAGAGGCGGTAGGGAGCGCCGCTACGGATGATGGATTCACGCACCAGGACATCCATGGCGTCGAGGGTGATCTCGGGCATCTCTCGGTACTTTTGCAACACCGAGAGCTCGGTGCAGGCCAGAATGACGCGGTCGCAGCCGCTACGGGCGAACTCCCACATCACGCGGTCGAACTTATCCATATCGGGCTCACGTCCGGCCTTCACATCATCGTAGATAAGCGACATCACATCGTTCTGACGTTTCTCGCTGGGATAGACGACCTCAACACCCGCAGCCTTACATTCGCGGCCGTAGACACCCGCGCCCACGGTGCCATCGGTGCCCATGATGCCGATCTTATGCACCGGCTCGGCCGGCACACTCAGGTTGGGGTCGAACTCGCACTCCCCCATCACCGCACCCGCAAGGGCATAACGAACCGACTCACGCGGCATGTGGATAATCGGCACCTTCGTAAACGACTGGATCTGGTCGTAGAAGTAGTGCGACGTGTTGCAGGGAATGGCAATGTGTGCACAGCCCAGCGACTCGAGTGCCTGGGCACACTCTTTCATGGTCGCCAGCAGCTTGGCATGCTCGCCGGTCTTAATGGCCAACGTGCGGTCGGGCATGGTCGACTTGGAGAGCACCACCATGTCGATATGTTCCTGATCGCAGGCAGCAGCCGTATGACGCACCACCTGGTCGTAGTAATACGACGTGGCCTCGGCGCCCATGCCGCCGATAACTCCCAGCTTTTCCATCGCCGCCTCCTTGGTGACGCTTGCGCAATTGCGCGTATCATACCCGCGCCCGCCCGATGCAAACCGGACGGGCGCCGCGCTCATCTACTTGTAATACGTCTTGAACAGCTTAAAGTGGCGCAGCTTGGTGTGCCACATGCGCAGCCAGCGGTTAAAGACAAAGTCGCCCTTCATAAACGAAGGGTCGGCGCCCTTGCCTTCCTTGTCCAGGCGATGCACCTTAGCGCGCAGCTCGGGATCCTTGACGTACTTGTCGACGACGCCCATGGGGACGACCATCCACAGGGCCTCGTCCTGAGCCGTCACAAACTCCGGCTCAAACGGACGGTTGAGCACATACTCGTCCACCACATACTTGGCAACGTTAAAGCCGCTGTTGGTAACGTAGTAGTTGCTGCGGCCCTGGCGCGTGTTGAAATCGAAGAACTTAAACGAGCCGTCGCGCTCGTCGTACTTAACGTCAAAGTTGGAATAGCCCACAAAGTGAAGGTCCTCGAGCAACTTGCGCACGCCGCCCATGAGCTCGTCGTTGGGCTCGGTAATGATACAGGCATGGTTGCCGACACCGTGGGGCTGATGCTCCTCAAGCAGCACATGGCCCAGGCACATCATGCGCACCTTGCCGTTGCGGTCGGAATAGCTAGTGAGCACGCGCATGTACTCGTCGTTGCCGGGCACGCGATCCTGCAAGATCAGATCGTCGGTGTAGCCGCTGGCATACGAATCGCGAATGACCTGTTCCAGCTCGGCGCGGTCGGCAATCTCATAGGCCTTCTTCTGGCCCTCGAACTCATGCTGCCACCACATGATGCCGTCGGAAGGCTTCAGAATCATCGGGTAAGGAAAATCGATCTGGTCGAGCACTTCGGCAGGCGCCTCACCCTGGGCATTGAGCATCGCCTTGGTAAAGGTAAACGTGTGCGGATAGGGCACGCCATGCTTCTCGCACAGCTCGTAGAAGATCTCCTTCTTCTGACACTGTTCAAGCATGCTATAGGGAGCGTAAGGCGCGACGATGTTATCCGCCAACTCATGGGCATCCTTGGCCTGAGCCACGAGGGCAACATAGTTATCGCCACAGCCCACAAGGACAATCGTCTTGTCGGCATGCGCTTGGGCAATGCCGTTGACGGTTTTGAGCATCACGGGCATGGTATCGATATCCACGTTGGGCGTGTAGTCGATAATCTGGCTGCGGTACGCAGGGCCCGTCTGGTACTTGCCAAAGACCAGACTCTTGACCTTGTACTCCTCGTAGAAGGCGCGCGCCACCGAGTAGGCGTTGATGTCGCCACCGAGCAGCACGGGGATGAACTCGCGCTCTGTAAACTGCAATGCCATGGAAACTTCCTATCATGAACTGCCCACACAACGGGCGGTCTTTGCGCAACTGATTTATTCTAGCGTGCTAAGCCGCCGGCGCCCAAAGCTCCACCGTATCTATGGCAATCGATGCAATCGTCCAGCACGAAGGCCAGCACGAAGACGGCGCTCACCGTTGTATGACAATGGGCAATGAACCTACCATTGTTGTAGGATTCAGTGTATTGACATCCTCGAGCGAAAGGCGCGCACGTGCCCCAAGACCATCCGACCGATAATCCCATCCTCAATGCCGCGAAGCACGAGCTGGCGGAACGCGCACAAACGGCAGCTCCCCCACGCACCGCAAACGATGCTTACAACGGGCCCGCCCGCATCGTCTCAATCAACACGTCGAAGCACAAAGGCACACGTAAGTCGCCCGTCGCCGACGGGCACGACACCGTTATAGAGCAATTTGGCCTCGCCTCTGATGCGCACGCCGGGCATTGGCACCGCCAGGTTTCCTTTTTAGCTGCAGAGTCTATCCAGACGGCGCAGGCGCGCGGGCTCGATGTGCACGAGGGCGACTTTGGCGAGAACTTCACAACCCGGGGCATCAACCTGCTCTCGTTCCCCTTGGGCACACAGCTCAAGCTTGGAAGCGACGTGCTTGTCGAAATCAGCCAAATCGGCAAGGTCTGCCACACACGCTGTGCCATCTACTATCTCGTCGGCGACTGCATCTTTCCCCACGAGGGCGTTTTTGGCGTGGTACTAAAGGGCGGAGAGGTCTACGCCGGCGACGATATCCAGGTAATCAAACTCGGCGACGGCACCTGTTCGTTCACCCCCGCCGAGGCCCTCGAAGAGATTGAGCTGGCTCGTCAAGAGGGCATACTGTAGTTGTAAAACCCCACGTTGAGATAGCTTTTACAGCCCAAAACTCCTCTTAAACAGGGCTCTGTAACGTTAAAGTTGAACTCTATGGTTTCTCTACAATTCATCATAACTGCAGGTCAAAGCCAAAGCCTCAAGTTCAACTTGACCCTTTGGAACCTTTAAGGTTCAAGTTGAGGTCGAAAGCAGTAGTAGAATACACCTCGAACCATAACCTACGATTGATTGCAGAGGGACTGGATGCAGCATTCGAATCATCGCACCGCAGCGCTCATTGCGTCGACGCCGGCTCGTATCATCACGAGCGCCGCGCTCGCCGTTGCGCTGACGGCCACGCCGATGCTCTCCCCCGTTGCGGCGTATGCCGCCTCGCAGGCAACGCAGGACCAGCTTTCCGCAGCCCAGCAGAAGATCGAAGCCGCCACGAGCGCCTACAACGACGCCCGCACCAAACTCGATGACCTGCAAAAGCAGATTGACTCCAATGAGGCAAGCATCGAGGAAATCGAAGCCAAGCTTCCCGAGCAGCAGGCCAAGGCAAGCTCCGCCATGCGCGATCTGTACAAGTATCAGAAGGGCACCAATCCCATTGTGAGCTTCCTGGTCAACGCACAGAGCCTGGGTGAGTTCATCACGACCTGCAAATACACCAACCAGATCACGAGCTCGAGCGTCGACGAGATCGAAGAGCTCAATAACATGCAAACCGAACTCGAGCAGAACAAGGCTGAGCTCCAGCAGGCCAAGTCTCAGCTTGAGGCAGAGCAGAAAAACGCCGAGGACGCGCTGGCGCAGGCCCAGCAGCTCCGCAGCGAGGCGCAGGCAAAAGCCGAGCAGGAAAATGCCGCCGAGCTTGCCAAGCTTGAGGCCGATAAGGCCGCTGCCGCCGAGAAGCTCTCGGGCGAGGGCGTAAGCGGCAGCAATTCCAGCAGCCAGGCCAACAACGCCAACACCACCATCGACACCACGGTGAACAACGCCAATACCGGTAGCTCCGATTACGATTCGTTCATTAATGAGTGGACGAGCCGCATCGACAATTATCTCGCCGGCTCCCCCATGGCAGGCCAGGGCTATAACTTTGCCGTCGCCGCTTGGAATACCGGTGTCGACCCCCGTTGGTCCCCCGCCATCGCCTGCATCGAGAGCACCAAGGGTGCTTATTGCGCCAATTCTTACAACGCCTGGGGCTGGAGTGCCCGCGGCGGCGGCTGGCGCAGCTTTGGCAGCTGGAGCGAGGGCATCTCCGCTCACGTTGCCTATCTGGGCGCCAACTACGGCTCTACCCTTACCCCGGCTGCGGCCAAAAAGTACTGCCCACCCACGTGGCAGGACTGGTACAACAAAGTCGCCGCTCAGATGAACCGCATCTAAGTGCAACTGCAAAGGGCCCCAATGGGGCCCTTTTCTTTTAGGTAGCGGAGGTATCGACGACGCCGGTCGCATTGGCAACCGCGACTATGACGGCTTATAGGACAAAATGTGTGTCCACGTTGGGGGCATCGGCGCAGGTCGATGCCCCTTTTTCAGCCGTTTAAATTCCGTGCCCG
>OLOA01004500.1_pt1 | contig 10432 bp, 5 predicted proteins | sample 1672201 | NCBI WGS metagenome assembly OLOA01 (sample SAMEA3136658, study PRJEB25190) | human gut metagenome
GTGCCGCCGGCGGAACCCTCGGAACAGGAGCCGGTGTCCTGGCAGGCCTCTGCTTCATGTTGATTGTCTATGGCGTAAATCGGAAAACCATTCTGCGGAAAGTGGCAAAGGACACGCGCCACCGCGAAGAATCCTACCGCGAAATTTTTCAGGTTCTTTTTCTGATGGTAACACCGGTTATCTTTACGACCTTTATTTATAACTGCAACGCTTACCTGGACAATTACCTGTTCTTCACCATCCTCGGATGGCACGGAGAGAATCAGAAAGCACTGAATGCCGCATATGGAGAGTTTTCCAACTATTATGTTACCCTGATCAACGTCCCGCTTGCTATGGCAAGTGCATCCGCATCCGCGATGATGCCGGAGGTATCCTCGTGTTATGCGACCGGTGATCTCGATGAGGCAAACGACAAGATTCTTGAGACGATCCGTCTGACGATGTTCATCTCCATCCCGGCAGCTGTCGGTCTTGGCGTCCTGGCATTCCCGATCACAGGAGTTCTGTTCCCGTCAAGCTCGAGCCTTTCCGGCAAACTGTTGATGATGGGTGCAGTCTCAGTTGTGTTTTCGGCACTGTCCACCATTACCAACAGCGTCCTGCAGTCCATCGGCCAGCAGAAAAAAGCCCTGCACAACGCTGCCATTTCCCTTGGAATGGATCTTGCCATCCTGGCTTTGATTCTCGCAGTCTTCCCGAAGACAAATATCTATGCTGTTGTCTTTGCGGGAATCCTGTTTTCCTTAAGCATGTGCATACTAAATAATCTATCAATCCGCAAACACTTGAATTTCCGCAACGAATTCAAAAACACCTACGTAAAACCATTGATTGCAGCTGCAATCATGGGCGTCGTAACCTGGGTTGTTTACTATGGGCTCTTTGCCATCACCAAACGCCCATCCATCAGCATGCTGATCGCAATCCTGATTGCAATTGTTGTATATTTGATTGCTTTTGTGGTTGTAACCGGGACAACCGAGGCCGAAATGCGCCGCATGCCAATGGGAACAAAACTGGTAAAGGTTCTCCGTATCCTGCGGATTTACCGCTAAAACCAATAGAAAAGGCGGTCAGAGTTTTTCGACTCTGACCGCCTTTTCGGTTAACTGAATCAAGCAAATAGCAAAGCGGATTGCGAATATCCGCTTTGCTTGAAACTATGTAAATTTACACGTCTTTTTCTTCACGCAATTTCTGCTTCAGATTCTTATTTGCAGTAGAAAGCATCAGTTTAATACGGTTCAGCTGATTCACCTCCGAAGCACCGGGATCGTAGTCGACAGCCACGATATTTGCCTTCGGATACTCCTTACGGATTGCCTTAATCACACCCTTACCAACAATGTGGTTCGGCAGGCATGCAAACGGCTGGATACAGACGATGTTGTAAACATCACTGTGAATCAGCTCCATCATCTCGCCCGTCAGGAACCATCCCTCACCGGTCTGGTTACCACAGGATACAATCGGGGAAGCATATTTTGCCAGATCCCGCACATCGGCCGGTGGATCAAAATGCTCACTCTTCTTGAACTCCGCAACCGCCGCACTGCGCAGCCAATTGATCAGTTTAATACCGGTATTTCCCAGCATCGAAGAACTTTTTTTGAATCCCAGGTGCTCTACCTTGAAGTTCGTATTGTAGAAGCAGTAACAGAAGAAGTCGATCAGATCCGGGACAACCGGTTCCGCGCCTTCACTCTCAAGCAGCTCCGCCAGATGGTTGTTAGCCGCCGGAAGGAACTTAACAAGAATCTCGCCGACAATACCGACACGCGGTTTCTTTTCATCGGTGATCGGAATGTGGTCGAAATCGCGAATCATCGTGCGGCAGATCTGTTTGAAGCGGGTATGGCTTAAGCGTTTTGCTGAAATAAAATCAATACAGATCTTTTCCCATTTCTGATGAATCCGGTCTGTTGTACCCTTCTTCTGCTCATAAGGACGCATCCGGTAAATACATTTCATCATGATATCGCCGAATTCTGCCGCATAGCAGAGACGGATCGCAAGATCCGGTGTAATCTTAAAGCCCGGATTTTCTTCCAGACCGCTTAAGTTAATGGAGATTACCGGAATCTGTGTCATATCGGCTTTCTCCAGGGCACGGCGGATAAATCCGATATAGTTCGAAGCACGGCAGCCGCCGCCGGTCTGGCTCATGATGACAGCCACTTTGTTCAGGTCATACTTGCCGGAGAGCAGCGCCTGCATAATCTGTCCGACTACCATCAGAGACGGATAGCAGGCATCGTTGTTGACGTATTTCAGTCCGACATCGACCGCCTCTTTGTTGTCGTTCGGAAGCACTTCCAGATTGTATCCGGCTGCGTTGAACGCCGGCTGCAGAAGCGAGAAGTGGATCGGTGACATCTGCGGGCAGAGGATGGTGTAGTCTTTCCGCATTTCTTTCGTGAAGACCGGTTTCTGGATCGAGGACGGAAGAATCTCGCGTACCGCCTGTTTCCGGTCATGTGCACGGAGGGCAGCGAGCAGAGAGCGGACACGGATTCTGGCAGCGCCGAGGTTGTTGACCTCATCGATCTTCAGGCAGGTATAAATCTTGCCGCTTCTGGTCAGAATCTCATAAACCTCATCGGTGGTAACGGCGTCGAGACCGCAGCCGAACGAGTTCAGCTGAATCAGGTCAAGATCGTCGCGTGTCTTTACATAGTTTGCAGCTGCATACAGACGGGTGTGGTACATCCACTGGTCATTGACACGGAGCGGACGCTCGAGCGGTGCCAGATGGGAAACAGAGTCCTCCGTCAGCACGCACAGTCCGTAGGAGTTGATCATATCCGGGATACCGTGATGGATTTCCGGATCGATGTGGTATGGACGGCCGGCAAGCACGATGCCTCTGCGTCCGGTTTCTTTCATATACTGAAGCGTTTCCTCGCCTTTTTTCTGCATATCGCGTCTTGCAGCACCAAGCTCTTCCCATCCGGCATGAACAGCAGCACGGACTTCATCCTCCGGCAGACCGGAGAACTCTTTGACAAGACCATCGGCAAGCACCTTTTCACTCGTAAACGCAAGGAACGGATTGCGGAACGTAATGGAATCGTCCTGCAGCTCGTCCACGTTGTTTTTGATATTTTCCGCATACGAGGTAACGATCGGGCAGTTGTAGTGGTTGATGGCTTCCGGGAACTCGGTGCGCTCGTACGGGATACACGGGTAGAAGATGAACTTCACACCGTGGCGTAAGAGCCAGGTCACATGGCCGTGCGCCAGTTTGGCCGGATAGCACTCGGATTCACTTGGAATCGACTCAATACCGAGCTCGTAGATCTTGCGGCTCGAGGTCGGAGAGAGTACCACGCGGTATTTCAGCTGCGTAAAGAAGGTGTACCAGAACGGATAATTCTCAAACATATTGAGGACTCTCGGAATGCCGACCTCTCCGCGGATCGCTTCATCCTGCGGCAGCGGCTGGTAGCCGAAGATCCGTTTGTATTTGTATTCGAACAGGTTCGGAATATGATCTTTGTTTTTCTCTTTTCCGATACCGCGCTCGCAGCGGTTTCCGCTGATGTACTGACGGCCGCCGGAGAATTTGTTGATGGTCAGACGGCAGCTGTTCGTACATCCCTTACAGTTTGCCATCGTGGTCGAATATTTCAGCTCGTTGATCTTTTCAATGGAGAGCATCGTGGTCTCCTGATCGGCGGAGTAGCGCTCTCTTGCGATCAGTGCCGCACCGAACGCACCCATGATGCCGGCGATGTCCGGGCGGATGGCTTCGCAGTTGGCGATCCGCTCAAAGCTTCGGAGAACAGCGTCGTTGTAGAACGTACCGCCCTGTACGACGATGTGGCGTCCCAGCTCGGTGGCATCCGAAACTTTAATTACCTTATATAATGCGTTTTTAATAACGGAGCAGGCAAGTCCGGCAGAAATATCGGCGACGGATGCGCCCTCTTTCTGCGCCTGTTTTACCTTGGAATTCATAAATACGGTACAGCGGGTACCAAGATCGATCGGGTGTTTTGCAAACAGCGCCTCATGCGCGAAATCCTGCACGCTGTAGTTCAGGGACTGCGCGAACGTCTCGATGAAGGAACCGCAGCCGGAGGAACATGCCTCGTTCAGCTGTACGCTGTCTACGGTGCCGTTTTTGATCTTGATGCACTTCATATCCTGGCCGCCGATGTCGAGAATACAGTCGACTTCCGGATCGAAGAATGCGGCAGCGTAATAATGGGAAATCGTCTCTACCTCACCCTCGTCCAGCATCAGTGCAGCTTTGATGAGCGCCTCGCCGTAACCGGTCGAACAGGACCAGGCGATCTGTGCGGAATCCGGCAGTTTGGAGTAGATCTCCTGGATCGCGCGGATCGATGTGCCGAGCGGATTTCCGTGGTTGTTGCTGTAGAAGGAATAGAGAAGAGCACCGTCTTCGCCGACGAGTGCAGCTTTGGTCGTCGTGGAACCGGCATCAATACCGAGATAGCAGTTTCCTTCGTAGGTGGAAAGATCGGCGGTCACGACGTTGTTGACACTCTGGCGCGCCAGAAATTCGTCATACTCGGCCTGATCTTTAAACAGCGGCTCAAGACGGGCAACCTCAAAATCGATAGCAACTTTCTCTTCGAGCCGTTTTTTCAGTGCGAGAAGGGAAATCTCGGTTTTTCCGTCTGCATTCATCGCAGAACCGATGGCTGCAAACAGGTGGGAGTTGTCCGGTACGATTGTATGCTCGTCATCCAGTTTTAAGGTACGGACGAATGCTGTCTTTAATTCCGAGAGGAAGTGCAGCGGGCCGCCGAGAAAGGCAACGTGGCCGCGGATCGGTTTACCGCAGGCAAGACCAGAAATGGTCTGGTTGACAACTGCCTGGAAAATGGAAGCGGAAAGATCCTCTTTTGTTGCACCGTCGTTGATGAGCGGCTGGATATCGGTTTTTGCGAATACACCGCAGCGTGCTGCGATCGGATAAATCGCCTGGTAATGCTTCGCGTATTCGTTGAGTCCGGTTGCATCGGTCTGCAGAAGAGAAGCCATCTGGTCGATGAAAGAACCGGTGCCGCCGGCGCAGATACCGTTCATACGCTGCTCCACATTGCCGCCCTCAAAATAGATGATCTTGGCATCCTCACCGCCGAGCTCGATGGCAACGTCGGTCTGCGGAGCGAGTGCTTTTAACGAAGTGGAAACCGCGATAACTTCCTGCGTGAACGGGATGCCGAGGTGGTTGGCAAGCGCAAGTCCGCCGGAACCGGTGATGACCGGCTGCAGGGTCAGTTCGCCCAGCTTTTCGTGTGCTTCCCCGAGCAGGTGGGCAAGGGTTTCCTGAATGTTTGCAAAATGGCGCTCGTAATCGGCAAAGAGAAGCTGGTTCTCTTCGTCGAGGATCGCAATTTTAACAGTAGTGGAACCGATGTCGATTCCAAGAGTATATTTTTTATCAGTCATGAATCAAACTCCTTTTATAATAAGAAACAATCTCAACACATTATACGACAAAAAATAAGGAAATACAATTGGAAAAAGGGCGATGTCTTATGAAAAAAGTATAAAGTCCTTGTGAAAAATGGAGAAAGCGGGAAAGAAAAAAGAGAGAAAAAAGAAAATTCAGGCATTGTCAAAAACAGATTTTGCCTGTATACTAAAAATAGTATGCTCTGCATGAAAAACAGGCGGCAGGGATCATGAGAAAGGATGAAAAGCGTTATGTATAAAATTCTGAAAATGGAAGGAAGAGCGAAGCGCGCCCATATGGAAACCGTGCACGGCAATATCGAAACGCCGGTATTCATGAATGTCGGAACTGCAGCAGCAATCAAGGGAGCTGTTTCCACCGAAGATCTCCAGCAGATCGGTACGCAGGTAGAACTTTCCAATACGTATCATCTCCATGTACGCCCGGGAGATGAAGTCGTAAAGAAGATGGGCGGACTCCACAAATTCATGGTCTGGGACAAACCGATCCTGACCGATTCCGGCGGATTCCAGGTGTTTTCTCTGGCAGGCCTTCGGAAAATCAAGGAGGAGGGTGTCTATTTCCACTCGCACGTAGATGGAAGAAAGATCTTTATGGGACCGGAGGAGAGTATGCAGATCCAGTCCAACCTGGCTTCAACCATCGCGATGGCTTTCGACGAGTGCCCGTCGAGTGTGGCAGAGCGCCGTTATGTGCAAAACTCTGTCGACCGCACGGCGAGATGGCTGCAGCGATGCAAAAATAAGATGCAGGAGCTGAACCAGCGGGAAGACACGATCAACAAACATCAGCTTCTGTTCGGAATCAACCAGGGTGCGATTTATGAGGATATCCGCATTGACCATGCAAAACGGATTTCCGAGATGGATCTCGACGGTTATGCGGTCGGCGGTCTGGCAGTAGGAGAGAGCCACGAGGAGATGTACCATATTCTCGACGAAGTCGTTCCGTACCTGCCGAAAGACAAACCGACGTATCTGATGGGCGTTGGAACGCCGGCAAACATTCTGGAAGGCGTAGAGCGCGGCATCGATTTCTTCGACTGCGTATATCCGAGCCGGAACGGACGCCACGGCCATGTTTACACAAACCATGGAAAAATGAATCTGTTCAACCAGAAATACGAGCTGGATCCGCGCCCGATCGAGGAAGGCTGCCAGTGCCCGGCGTGCCGTCACTACAGCAGAGCCTACATCCGTCATCTGCTGAAAGCAAAAGAAATGCTCGGCATGCGTCTCTGTGTTCTGCACAACCTGTATTTCTACAATAATATGATGACAGAAATCCGGACCGCACTGGACGAGGGCAATTTTGCTTCCTACAAACGGGCAAAACTCGCAGGATTTGAGGAATACGACAAAAAGTAAGCGGGAAAGTATGAAATCTTTGGAAAATATCCGAAAAAGACTTGCCCATCGGTTACGGATTGTGTATTATGATAGGTGTGTCTAAAGAACGGGATGTACTCTCGAATAACAGGAGGAAAGAAAATGTTTTTAGCAACAACAACAGCAGCAAACGGCGGTGTGATGAGCACTGGTATGTTAATTATGTGGCTGGTCATCATGTTCGGTATGATGTATTTCTTAATGATCCGTCCGCAGAAGAAAGAACAGAAAAAACTGCAGGCAATGCTGAATGACCTTGCAGTCGGAGATGCAGTCGTAACGACAAGCGGTTTCTACGGCGTAGTCATCGATATCACAGATGACGATGTCATCGTAGAGTTCGGAAACAACAAAAACTGCCGTATCCCGATGCGCAAAACAGCGATCACAGAGGTTGAAAAACCGGAAACAGCAGTCGTTGAAGAGAAAACAGAGAAGAAAAAATAATTTCACACGGCGAAAAGCCAGGAAAAACGCAGGTATTCAAAAAAACGAATGCCTGCGTTTTTTCTGCCCCGAAACTTCTTCGGCGGAACACGGCGAAAACGGGGAAAAATGCCGCGTATTTTTCTTTTAAATGGCAAAAAAGCAAAAAGATTATTGCGTATCGTCCGATACAAAGAAATTTCGTGTTGAAATTACCGGAAAAATGGCGTATAATTTAGAAATGCTATAGACGCAGAGAAAATAGAACGGTTTTTCAGCCGGGAGAAAAGAGGGAGAAAGATATGGAATACCGTATTGGATTAATTCACGGTGACGGAATCGGACCGGAAATTGTAAAGGAAGCAAAAAAAGTTCTGGACGCTGTCTGCGAGAAATATGGACATAAGTTTGAATATACCAACCTTCTGCTGGGCGGAGCCTCCATTGATGTGCACGGCGTGCCGCTGACAGATGAAACCATAGAAGAAGCAAAGAAATGCGACGCTGTCCTGATGGGCTCCATCGGAGGAGATGCAAAAACATCCCCATGGTACAAATTAAGCCCGGACAAGCGCCCGGAGGCAGGACTCTTAAAAATCCGGAAATCGTTAGGTCTGTTTGCAAACTTGCGTCCGGCTTACCTGTATCAGGAATTGAAAGATGCCTGCCCGTTAAAAGAAGAAATTATCGGTGAGGGCTTTGACATGCTGATCATGCGTGAACTGACCGGCGGTCTGTATTTCGGAGAGCGCAGCACCGTAGAAGAGAACGGCATCAAAAAAGCAACGGATACCCTGACTTACAGCGAGCCTGAAATCCGCCGTATTGCAATCCGTGCCTTCGACATCGCCAGAAAGAGAAAGAAAAAAGTAACAAGTGTAGATAAAGCAAATGTTCTCGACTCCTCCCGTCTGTGGAGAGCTGTTGTGGAGGATGTTGCAAAAGATTATCCGGACGTTACGTTAGAGCATATGCTGGTTGATAACTGTGCAATGCAGATTGTTCACAATCCGTGCCAGTTTGACGTGGTTCTGACGGAAAACATGTTCGGAGATATCCTTTCCGATGAGGCAAGTATGGTAACAGGTTCCATCGGAATGCTTTCTTCCGCCAGCCTGAATGAGACAAAATTCGGCCTGTACGAGCCAAGCCACGGCTCTGCACCGGATATCGCAGGAAAAAACATTGCAAACCCGATTGCAACGGTTCTGTCCGCAGCCATGATGCTCCGCTATTCCCTGGATCTCGATCAGGAGGCAGAGGCAGTCGAAAATGCTGTACAGAAAATTTTAAAAGACGGATACCGCACCGTAGACATTATGTCTGAGGGATGTACCCAGGTATCTACATCCGAAATGGGAGATCTGCTGGTAAAAGCACTGGCATAAAACTGTAAGATAAGAAAAGAGGAAAAAATCATGAGAAGTGATGCTGTAAAAAAAGGAATCGCACAGGCACCACAGCGTTCTCTGATGCGTGCGCTGGGTCTGACCGAAGAAGAAATGAAAAAACCGCTCGTAGGAATCGTAAGCTCCTACAATGAGATCGTGCCGGGTCATATGAACCTGGATAAAATTACAGAAGCTGTAAAAATGGGCGTTGCCATGGCAGGCGGAACACCGATCGTGTTCCCGGCCATTGCAGTCTGTGACGGTATTGCCATGGGCCACATCGGAATGAAATATTCCCTCGTTACCCGTGACCTGATCGCCGATTCCACCGAGTGTATGGCAATGGCTCACCAGTTTGATGCACTGGTATGTATCCCGAACTGTGATAAAAACGTACCTGGTCTTCTGATGGCAGCAGCAAGAGTCAACGTTCCGACCGTATTTGTCAGCGGCGGCCCGATGCTTGCCGGCCACGTAAAAGGCGAGAAGAGAAGTCTTTCGAGCATGTTCGAGGCAGTCGGCTCCTACGCTGCCGGAACCATGACAGAGGAAGACGTCTATGATTTCGAGTGCAATGCGTGCCCGACCTGCGGTTCCTGCTCCGGTATGTACACCGCAAACAGCATGAACTGCCTGACCGAGGTTCTCGGTATGGGCTTAAAAGGCAACGGAACGATTCCGGCCGTATACTCCGAGCGTCTGCGCCTGGCAAAGAGAGCCGGTATGCAGGTTATGGAGCTGTTAAAACAGGATATCCGTCCAAGAGACATCATGACAAAAGAAGCATTCTTAAACGCTCTGACCGTCGATATGGCACTGGGATGTTCCACCAACAGTATGCTGCATCTGCCGGCCATTGCGCATGAGGCAGGCGTAGAGCTGAATCCGGAGATGGCAAACGCCATCAGCGAGAAGACCCCGAACCTCTGCCATCTGGCTCCGGCAGGATACCACTACATCGAGGAGCTGAACGAGGCAGGCGGTGTTTATGCCGTTATGAATGAGCTGAACAAGCTGAATCTGCTGCACACAGAGTGTATGACAGTAACCGGAAAGACCGTAGGAGAGAACATCAAAGGATGTGTCAATAAAAATCCTGAGATCATCCGCCCGGTTGAGAATCCATACAGCAAGACAGGCGGTATCGCCGTTCTGAAAGGAAACCTGGCACCGGATACCGCAGTTGTCAAACGTTCTGCTGTTGTTCCGGAGATGCAGGTTCATGAAGGCCCGGCCAGAGTCTTTGACTGCGAGGAGGATGCCATCGAGGCAATCCGCGGCGGCAAGATCGTGGCAGGCGACGTTGTTGTCATCCGTTATGAGGGACCAAAGGGTGGTCCTGGTATGCGTGAAATGCTGAATCCGACTTCTGCCATTGCAGGTATGGGACTTGGTTCTTCCGTAGCCCTGATCACGGACGGCCGTTTTTCCGGCGCATCCCGCGGTGCGTCCATCGGTCATGTAAGCCCGGAGGCAGCAGAGGGCGGTCCGATCGCACTCGTTGAGGAAGGTGATCTGATCCGTATCAATATTCCGGAGCACAAGCTGGAGGTTGTCGTATCGGACGAAGAGCTGGCACGCAGAAAAGCTGCATGGACTCCGAGAGAACCAAAGGTAACGACAGGCTATCTGAAACGCTACGCAAAGATGGTTTCCAGTGCAAATAAGGGAGCTATTCTGGAGTTCTAATTCAGAAAAACTATGAGAAACACGCTCTGCGAGTTTCTCATAGTTATCGCGGCAGTCGCCAAGGTCTCGTGCAAGCACGGACT
>OLOA01004501.1_pt1 | contig 10430 bp, 3 predicted proteins | sample 1672201 | NCBI WGS metagenome assembly OLOA01 (sample SAMEA3136658, study PRJEB25190) | human gut metagenome
TCCTTCGTCCGTGCCGCTTCTGTTTGCGTCCAGTATCAGCTCGCCGGTCTTGCCGTCTACAAGGGTAATAAAGGAGCCAACGCCCAGATTGGTATCAACCTTCCTGTCATAAGTGATCGTGCCGTAGTCGCAGGGAGCAGTCAGCTTCGGCAGCAGCGCTGAGAGATCAAGAGAATAGGTCTTGTGCAGGCCGTTGGTGATGGTCAGCGAACCGGTCTCCGCCGCGGGTGCGGCAGCCTTGGTGATCTCGAAGGTCTTGCTGGCCCCGCTGAGAACATAGTTGCCGCCTTCAACGTCCTTGATGGTCACAGTCGCAATACCGGTATTGGTATTGTTGCTGTAGAAAATCTCGTACTCCTTCTGGTCGATGATGTTGCCGATGTCATCCTTGACGGTGACGGTCGGTTCCAGCGCATCGCCGGTGTAGGTGCAGGGCTCGACTTCAATCGTGGGCGTCACGGTTTTTGGCGTGATCCTCCACTCGACCGTGGCCGTGCCGGTGTAGTTGCCGGTACCCTCGATAGTCAGGGTGAGGCTGTCATTGACATTGGTGGCCGTGTTGCCGCTTACAATACGGTAGGTAATATTTTCAGTCCATTTTTCCAGTGCCACACCGGTAATCTTCGGCGATTGCTCCGCCGCGTTGTATTCGAGGTCGGCAGATTCCAGCGTAATCACTGCGCCCTCGATGGACTTGGGAGCGACCTCGACAGTTGCGGTGTCGGTTACGGTTGCGTATTCCTCGGAATCCGGAGTAAACGTCCATTCGGCCTCATAGCGGTCATTTGCATCAGGCTTGATTGTGCCGTCTGTCCATGTGAACGTGCCGTTGACGGTTGCGCCGGTGTTGGGGTCTTTCATCTTGCCCGTGATCGTGCTTGCATTCAGCGGCTGACCGTAGGTGATCTCGCTTGCGGTCACCTCGCCATCCGGAACGGGCGTGATCTTGTTCTTTGAGAAGATGTTGACGGTCAGGGTGATGTCCTCGTAGTTGCTGGTTGTGACAATCACCGTCACCGAGCCGACATTGCCCTCCGTATTGACCGGGTTTGCCAGAATGGGCAGAATCAGCTTGCCGTTTTCGATCTTCGCAGCGGCAGCGTCGCAGTAGCCGGCATCCACGGTGATGGTCGGCGCGCCATAGGCGATGTCGCCGTAGGACTTGGGGCTTTCCAGTGCAGACAGCAGCGCCGCCAGATCGACCTCGTAGGTTCTTTCCAGACCGTTGATGATGGTCAGCGTACCGTCTGTCGGCACGGGCGCGTCGGCCTTGGTGATGGTGAAACGGGCCGTATCGTCGGTTGCAAAAGTGTCACTGACCGTTTTGGTGCCTTCCGGCTTGCCCTCAAACACATAGTTGTCGTTCGCAAGCGTCATGGTGAAGGAAAGGGCCTTTCCGTTTCCGACGTCCGGCGAGGGCAGGTAGCTCCCGTCCGCCTGCTTCATGGTAAACTGGGCGTCAGAGAAGGTGAGCGCTGTATCGGGAAGTATAATGCCCGAACGACTGGCCGTCTTGCTGAAGAACGCCAGCCTGCTCGCGGTAAGCGTGACGTTTGCGGTGCCGTCGTAGGACTTGGAGATTCTTTCGACGGAGAGAAGGCTGACCGGCAGCGGGGCGATGGTTACGGTGAACGTACCGGTAGCCGTTTTGTGGTTTGCTGCTTCCGCTTTGTAGTAAACGGTGTACGTGCCTGCGTCGGTGAAAGCCGGTCCGTCCGAAGTATAGTCGCCGTCTACCTTGTCGCTGTAGGTGAACGTCACGGTAGTGCCGTCTACACTTTGCCCAAACGCGATTGTCGATGCGTGCTGCGGCTTGCCGGTGTAATACGTGCTGGGTGCCCTCACGGAAACTCCCGTCAGCTCTGCCGGTTCGACTGTGACGGTCACGGTGCCGGTCGCGGGGGCGTATTCTTCGTAGCCTTCCGCCGGGGTGAACGTCCATTCGGCATCATAGCTGCCCGCGTTGGGCTTGATGGTGCCGTCCTTCCACGCGAACGTACCCGGAATCACGGCCTGTGTGCGGGGGCAGATCATCGAACCCGTGGCCGTGAGTGTGCTCTCTGCCAGCGTCTGGCCGTAGGTGATATCCGTCGCGCTGACGCTGACGCCCGATTGATCGAGGGGGATCCTCTGGCCAATGACGACCTTGATGGTCAGCTCGAACGGCTGATAGTTCGTGCTTACAATCGGGACGGTCAAAGTGCCGATCTGATCGTTCACATTCGCGCTGTGCGCGGCCACGATGGGCAGAGTCAGAATGCCTTCGTTTGACACGAATATATGGTTGCTGCTGTCGAGGTAAGTACTATCCGTAAAGCGGTAATTGCAGCCCCGATTATGAGTCTTGCCGTACTCGCAGCCTACAGGCAGCTCCGGCAGGAGCGTTCTCAAATCGATTTCGTAGGTCTTTGCCAAATCGTTGAAAACGTACTGCGTGATCTCGTTCGGGGTCACAGTGGCCTGATTGATCTTGAAAGTCTGCGACACATCCGCGCCGTTCAGCACAAAGTCCTTTTGCGTCGTGCCGTCTTCAAAGGTATAGTTCCTATCCGTCAGCTTAATGGTGAAGGAGACGGTCTTTTCGTCCTCACTTGCATTGGCGGAATCATAACTGGCATTGAGTATCTGGTAATCCTCACCAGCCACCAGAGGAAGTGGCCCGCCGGAAGGAGCATAGCGGGAATCCGCACTCTTAAGCTTTATCGACGCGTTTGCGGGCAGGTCTGTTGTGCCATCGTATGCCTTTATGATGTCGCCGACCGAGATCGTTGCTTTGTGAGCTGCGACCGTCCATCTGGCGGTTTTCTGGCCGGTGTAGTCGCCGTCGTCTGTCGCCTTGATGGTCAGAGTGGCGGTGCCGACAGTGGAACGGGAATCGCCGCGGATGACGGTGTAATCAACTCCCGCTTTCAGCTCGCTGCCGTTGTACGTTACAACATAGGGCGGCACGCCGGTGGCGGTGTTATAAGGCTGATAGACTCTTTCATTGCCGTTGGGGAACGTGATTACGGCTTTGCTGAGATTCAGCTTGGTGACGGTCAGCATTTTGGGGTTGCTCGATACCGAATAGCCGTCCTTGCTGGCAGTGAAATAAATCCCATGCTCACCGATTTTGTTGAAGTTGCACTCCGCGACGTAATACCATGTGGAGCCGATTTTCTTATATTCACTTGTCAGCTTGGAGAAACTGTACATGCCGTCGCTCCCGCGTTCTCCGACGAAGAAGTTCACACTTGCGCCGCTGGTATTGCAGTAGGCGCAGAGCCGGACGGTCGTGCCGCGCTCCACCTTCGGGTTACTGCCGGTCAGGTTCTTCCCATCAACTTTCAGAGACAGGGTCTTGGAGGTGATTGGCAGACGATTGATGATGACATTGTTCAGCTCCGTGGAACCGGCAGGAACATCCGCCGGGGCGTACCACTTGTGAGTGCCGTCCCCATTGAGCACCTTATAGCCAAGGCGGTTAGGTTCATACAGGATGTTTGCCCATGTGGCACCCTCTGCCAGCTTCAGCGTGCCGATAACGGCGGGGAATCCCGAACCGGCGAGGTTTGCTCCCTCGTTGGCAACGACGGTATCGATACTGGCTGTGGTCGTGTTTTTCGTGTTGCTTAAGGTAGTAGTGTCCATGCCTGTGGCGGCCTTGACGGTTACCGTACCGTGGATTGAATGGCCGTTCAGATCTATGCCGGTGTCCCGGGTGCCGTTGATGGTATAATCGCCGGTCACGTCGGTCAGCAGACTGAGGGTCGAGCCGCCGTCTCTGTCCGCATCAAGGGCAGTCTGCAAGTCGGCAAATCTCCGCCACAGACCGCCGCCCTCGCCATTCCGCAAGGCCGTCTGCGCCACCGCGGGCGCGTTGCAGTAGGGACAGTTGGTGCCATCAAAGCCGTTCTTGCCGCCGTGGCTGCACAACTTTACCACCAGGTCGCAGGTCTGGGAAGCGGCTTCCTCCAGCGTGAGCTGCGTGTCGCCACGGTAGTAAGCAAGTCCCGCGTTCCCGGGAAGCAGATTACCCAATGTGATGTTATTATTCAGCCGCAGACCGCTTCTCGAAATCTTTCCGCCGTACAGCTCGACTGTGCCGCCCCAAACCTCCAGCTGGAGCAGGGTGGTGCTGTCATTCTTCGGATCAAATACCAGTGTACCGCCGTCCCGCACGGTCACGCCCACCGCGCCGTTGCCGCCGCTGCTGTCAATGACCGTCAGTTTACCGGTGCGAACCTGACTCGTGGGCGTAAGGCCGCCGACCTTCAAGCTGTATCCGCTCAGACTGTGTCCGTCCAAATCCAGCGTGAGGGTCTTGCTGACATATATGCCGTCAGGCAGCATCTCGTTTGCCAGCAGCTTGACGGTTTGACCGTCAGTTGCCGCATCCAGCGCAGACTTCACATCGGTATAATAGGTTTCGCCGATGACAGCCGCGAACAGCATCCCACAGTCCTTGCACTTGCCCTCATCCGTAAAACCGTTTGAATGGTCGCAGGTATAGCCGCAGGCACACTTGTTGTCTACCATGGTGTGGGTGTGCTCCTTGACCGTTACATCTTGCAGAAAATATCTCACGCTGCCGTCCTGCACTGTATTGTCCTTGTAAAAGGCATGGCCCGGCGCCAGCAGGAACATAGGCGCAATCCATGAGGAGTCGTTGTCGAAGTTCTGAAGCGTACTGAACGTGCCGCCGCTGATAGCGATGGTCCCGCTGTTGTTATTGAACGTTACCCTGCTGAACGAACCACCCGTAATGTTCAGTGTGCCGTTGTTAACCCACTCACCCTGGTGCATTGAGCCGCCGGAAACGGTGACGGTTGCGCCCATGCCTACCGTGGCGTTACATACCGTGCCGCCGCTGATGGTCACAGCGCCGCTGTTCTCGTTGCAGGTAAGTTTGCTTCCGTCATAATCTCCAATCCAGCCGCCCTGAATCACCAGCATTCCTCTGACGAACTTGAGCGTGGTGATTCGTCCTACCATAGCTGTTCCTCCACTTCGGCTGCTCGTAACGGTCAGGTTGCCATCGGTGGATTCCAGGATTCCGCCTTCCTCGTCAGGAACCACCTCGCCCACTTTGAGATAATCCACCGTCCGGCCGTTCAGGTCGAGCGTCAAGGTTTTCTTGATGACCGCCAAAGTGGAATACTCACCCGCTTCGACGTCGCTCCAATTCGTCGTATGGTTCGCCAGCAGCTTCACGGTATCGCCGTCCTGCGCCGCGTTCAGCGCCGCCGGGAGGGATTCGTATGTGCCGCCGTCCGTGCCGTCCGCTTTTGTCACGGAAGCCGCCTTAACGACCGCCTTGTTGACCGTGAGTTCCACGGTTTCCGACCGTTCCTCAACGTAGTTCTTAGTCTCGCTGGACTTGGCATAAACGTAATATGTGCCGGGCTCGCTGATTGCGGTGTTCTCGTCAATCTTGGGCATGGCTTCGCTGCCCTCTACGTCAGAAGAGCCCGCCCAGCTTTTTAACGCGGAAGCCAGATAATAGTATGTCACCTCGGCGTCTTCCGGAGCACCCTCGACAGACAGAAGCGGAAGAAGCTTTTCGCCCACCGTGCAGGTCGTCTTGGAAAGAGATACGGTCAAATCGGGATAGGCCTTGTTGATGTTGCCGCCGATCTCAAATTTTTCTTCGCCCGCCTTGAGCTTGTACTTTACCGCGGCTTCGCCGATTAGCGCGATTTCCACAGTGACGGTATGCCATCCCGCGTCCGCGGAATCGAACGTCTTCTTGGCGGTAAAGCCCGTTCCTTCTTTGAGTTTGATTTCATTTGTGCCGTCTGTAAACGTCAAGTCGATTGGAATCGTGCCGCCGTCCGTCGTGCCGTCATAGCTGCGGCCAATGGAATCGGGCTTACCTACGCACCAGATCTCCGTCCGCGTGTCTTCTTCGGGGATATACGTGCCGCCGCCCCCTTCTGCCGGACCACTTGGGGGCGTATAGATCCCACCACCTTCGCCGGTCGAACCGCCGGGTGGTACAAGGACTCCACCGCCCTCGCCACCGGTCTCGCCGCCGATGACACCGTCAGAAATGCTCACGTCCCCACCCTCGGCAAAAACCGATGTCGGCAGGAGCGTCAGGCAGAGCGTGAGCGCCAAAAACAGACTCAAAATTCGTTTTTTCATAGGATCCTCCTGTGTGAAAAAAGTGCGGTTTTCTATCGTCAGCCCGGTAAAATCCGGGCGGGGGTTTACCGTTCTTCCGGAATAAGCCGCAGACGCTTCGCGGCGGTTTTCGCTTCGCTTCGCCGCCGGACGTCCAGCTTATCCAGAATGTGGCTTACATGGGTCTTTACCGTGGGCAGCTTGATGTCCATGATCTGCCCGATCTCCGCGTTGCTCTTGTCGGCGCAGATCAGGTGCAGAATTTGCAGCTCCGTGGGCGTCAGGGCTTCCCCCGGCGCGAGGCGCGGTTCCAGGAAGCGGGGGTAATACGCTGCCTGCAAGCGCACGTCGTCCATCAGCTGTTTTTTCCACCGGGCGCTTCCGCTCCAATCCAGCCGTTCCAGCAGGGGCAGCACCGCCGCGCCGTAGACGCTGACGGTTCGGATGAAGTGGTATTCCGCCGCGGCGTTCAATGCGCCAATCAGGCGCTGCCGCCATGCTTCGTCCCTGCTTCGGTACAGGGCGATGGCGGCGAGGATGTTCAGATGGATGCCGTCGATGTGCCGCCCGCAGCTGCGGACGTAATCTTCCAGCGGGGAGAGGGTCAGCATCGACGCCCCCGGCTTCCCGTCCGCCAGCTCCACCATGGCCTGCGTGAGATACTGGTAGCGCTTCATGACGTTTACCCGCATGGGGTCTCTGGGCGCTTTTTCCCGATACCATGTGTCGGCGTAGTCCAGATCGCCGGTATGGAGGGAAATTCGGACGAGCATGGCGTCCATATTGGGCAGGAACCGCTCACGCCCTTCCTCGGCGAATTTTTCCCGGAGGGATTCGATCGTCCGATAAGCGTCCTCGCTCTGCCCTGCCGCAAGAAGGCTTCGGGCCAGCAGACCGTTGATGGCGAATTCCATGTCCGGCGTGCCGCGCTGGCGTATCTCGCTGACGCGGGGGATGATGGTCAGCATCCGGCCGGTGATGTTCTCGCCCTTTTCAAATTTGCTTTCGGCGATGGCGCAGTCCGCAAGGCCAACGCCGTCCCGCCCCAGCACGGCCTCCACCGGGGCGCGGAGCGTCTGGTAGAGCAGGTCGTCCCGTTTGCTCCAGACGGAAAAGTCCTTGCCGCCGTTCATGACGCTGGGCAGGGCGCTGGTGACGGAGAAGGACGGGAGGGAGACCTCCTTATTGGTCATCAGCCGGAACACGGCGGGAATGGTCTCCGTCAGCCCCTCCACGCCCCGCTGAGGCAGGGAGATGTCCAGCCACGCCAGACGGCTGCGGGCCTGCTTGCCTGCGGCGTCGCCCCTGCCGCACCGCTTTCCGAATTCCTGCAATTCGTGATACCAGCGCTCAGAGCCTTCGTAATCCATGGCCAGAGCGCACAGCATACTCATGCCCTGCATCAGCGCGGGGGAAGCTGCGATCTCCGCTTCCGGGAGACTGCGGTAGTATTTTTCCATTTCGCTGTAATGCCCCATGCCGGGGTGCAGCTCCGCGTTGCGGATGAGAAGCTCGGAGACCTTGGCGTGGTCGCCGCATCGGGTGTAGCATTCCAGCGCGTGGGCGTAATCCTCTTTCAGCTCGTAGTAGAGCGCGCCCCGGCTGAAAAGCGCCCGGCGCTTTTCCTCGCTGTATTCCCGCTCCATCTCCCACAGCAGGAAGCTGCGGAACTGCGGCCAGAAGCGGAAATGCTGCATGTCGTCATAGCGGAGCATGGTGGTGTGGCTCAGGAGCCAGTCCAGCCGGTCGCCCGCGTGGGGGTCGCCGCTGACCATCCGCGCCATTTCCAGATTGAACCGTTCAAAGGGCGCAAGCTCCAGCAGAAACCGCCGCACGGGAAGGTCGAACCGCCGGTAGATCGCAGCCTCAAAATAGGAGAACACCTCCCGGAATGCCCGCGCCACGACCTCCGGGCCGAAGGGCCTCCCGCCGGACATGCACCGGGCGGTGACGGCGACGCCCAGAGGGTAGCCGACGGATTCTCTCAGAATACCGCCGATCTCGCTGTCCGTCACGGCGACGCCGCAGCCGGAAAAGTATTTGCAGATATCCTCCCGGTCAAAGAGCAGGTCGTCGGCCTCCAGCGTGGTCATCAGGCCGGAATACTGGAACGCCGTCAGATATCCGGGCGGCGCGCCCCGGGAGAGAAGCAGGAAGCGTTTGCCCGGGTCGGAGCGGATCAGCTCGCACAGCGCCTGCCCGCCATCCTCCGCCGGTATCATCTGAAAATCGTCAATGAGCAGGATTTCCCACCCATCCGAAAGGGCGGGAAGGGCAAAATCCGCCGCGCCCGCGTTCAGCAGCAGCACATCCCGTCCGGAGAGCAGGGCATCGGACAGCGTGCTTTTCCCAAAGCCGCAGGGCGCGCTGAAAAAGAGGACGCGCCCGCGCTCCATAAAGCTGTCAAACCGCTGCCGGACAGACGGCTTCACGATAATATTTCCGGTCACGTTCTCCCTCCTTTTCGCCGGCAAAGGGACATACCCCGTGCCATACGCATTCCAACACTATTTTATCTTTATTATACATAACCGCCAGAAAATGTAAATCATGCCAAAGTATGATACGGAGTGATTTTTGCTGTTTCCTTTCCGCAGAAACGCAAAACAGACGGATACATTTTTGCCTTGAGAGGGCGAAAAACAGGAACCCCCGCCGGAAACTGTCAGACTTTGGCAGTCCCCGGCGGGGGTGAAGGTATGATGGATGTGATCTATGGAGCGATAATACCGCGCCCGCATCATGGCGGAAATGAGTCAGGAAATCATTTGCCGGAAAAGATGACCGGCCTGTTCTATCAGACTTCAGGTGCCGTATTTCGCAGGCAAACCTATCATGCCTGCTCAAACAGCGGCTTTATCTTCTGGCGGTAGATTCTGGTGAAGCAGATAAACGTCACCGTGCCGCTGACGATTTCCGCAATGGGGAAGGCCAGCCAGACCCTCTGCACCTCCCCTGTCAGGCTCAGCAGATAGGCCACCGGGAGCAGTACCACCAGCTGACGGCACAGGGAAACAATGGTGGAGTAAATGCCGTTGCCCAGCGCCTGGAAGCTGGCGCCCAGCGCAATGCAGATGGCCGCAATGGGGAAGCTCCAGCTGATGGTGCGCAGAGCGACCCGGCCGATTTCCAGAAACGCCTGGGAGGGATTGAACAGTCCCAGCAGCAGATCCGGAAAGAACTGGAATACCAGCAGTCCCGCCGTCATGAGACACAGCGCCGCGGTGCAGGAGATTTTCAACGTTTTTGTGATCCGCTGGGGCTTGCGGGCGCCGTAGTTGTAGGCAATGATGGAAATGGTGGCGTTGTTCAGGCCGAACAGGGGCATGAAGAAGAAGCTCTGCAGCTTGAAATACACGCCGAACACGCCGGTCGCCGTCTCGGCGAAGCCCTGCAAAATCTGGTTGATGCCGAAATTCATCACGGAGCCAATGCCGTTCATAACGATGGAGGGAATGCCGACCGTCAGAATGGCGGCCACGGTCTTGCCCTCCAGCGGAAGATACTTCTTGTGCAGCTGTACCTCCGGGTTGAATTTCAGGTTGAAAATGATGACCATGATGCCGGACACCCACTGGCCGATCACCGTGGCAATGGCCGCGCCGGCAATGCCCATGGCGGGCAAACCGAACCATCCGTGGATGAGAATGGGGTCGAGAATGATGTTGATGATCGCGCCGATGGACTGGGTGATCATGGTATGCACCGTCCGGCCGGTGGATTGCAGCAGCCGCTCGCCCAGAATGGATGCGAAGCAGCCGACGCTGAACACGCAGCAGATGCTGGTGTAGACAATGCCGCCCTCCACGGTTTCCGGGTTGGTGGACTGAACGGCAAAGTAGGGACGCACGCCGAACAGACCGAACAGCACGAACAGCACCATGGCAATGGCCATCAGCACGATGCCGTTTCCGGCGGCGCGGTTGGCGGCCTCCTGATTTTTCTCACCCAGACTCTTGGAAAGCAGGGAGTTGACGCCCACGCCGATGCCCACGGCGAAGCCGATCAGCAGGTTCTGGATGGGGAAGGCCAGAGACAGCGCCGTCACCGCGCTCTCCGACACCTGAGAAACGTAGATGCTGTCAACCACGTTGTAAAGCGCCTGCACCAGCATGGATATGACCATGGGCAGCGCCATGTTGGCGATCAGCTTCCCGACGGGCATGACGCCCATTTTGTTTTCCTGTAAAGTAGCTGCAGTCATAATTCTCTCCAAATCAAAAATCGTTTACAATATAGTGTAGCAGAGTTTTGCCGATTACGCAAGTATCCGGAGTAATTCTGCCGATCAATATGCCCTGAACGCAAAGAAATGCCCCGCCGCT
>OLOA01004506.1_pt1 | contig 10426 bp, 8 predicted proteins | sample 1672201 | NCBI WGS metagenome assembly OLOA01 (sample SAMEA3136658, study PRJEB25190) | human gut metagenome
GAAGCCCGTCAGGCCCGTTCCCGAAGGGAACGGGTCCCCTGCGGGGCGCCCATCCGGCGGCTATTGCAAATTCTGTCCAGATATTAGTAAGCCTTACCCCAAATAATCATGTGCTTGGCGGGGCGGCCGCAGCAGACACAGGTAGAACCGAGATTCTCCTGCTCCAGCGGCATGCAGCGGCTGGTAACGCCGATCTCGTCCTTCATGCGCAGCTCGCAAGCCAGCTCGCCACACCACATGGTCTTATAAAAGCCGTTGGTGCCGTCCGCGACCTTGTGCATTTCGTCCATATCGTGGGCAACATAGGTATTGGCTTCGCGGTTGGCGAGGGCTTTGGTATAGAGGCTGTCGTGGATCTCCTGCAGCAGGCGGGTGATCTCGCTTTCGAGATCCTCCAGCTTGACAAAGGTCTTTTCGCGGTTATCGCGACGGACCAGCACGCACTGGCCGGCTTCGATATCCTTGGGGCCGATCTCCAGACGCAGCGGGACGCCCTTCATCTCATACTGGGCGAACTTCCAGCCGGGGCTGTTCTCGGAAAGATCTATGTCTGCACGGAAGTTCTTTTTGAGGCGCTCACACAGGGCGGAAGCGGTCTCGGCAACGCCCTCCTTATGCTGGGCGATGGGGACGACCATGACCTGGATGGGAGCGACAGCGGGGGGCAGCACCAGGCCGTTATTATCACCGTGGGTCATAATAATGGCGCCGATGATGCGGGTAGACATACCCCAGCTGGTCTGGTGAGGATACTGCAGGGTATTGTTGCGGTCGGTGAACTGGATATCAAAGGCACGGGCAAAGCCGTCGCCGAAGTAGTGGGAGGTACCGCTTTGCAGGCTCTTACCGTCGTGCATCATGGCCTCGATGGTGTAGGTTTCTTCGGCGCCCGCAAATTTTTCCTTATCGGTCTTGACGCCCTTAACAACGGGGATGGCAAGATATTTCTCGCACATCTCTGCGTAGACATTCAGCATGCGCACGGTCTCAGCCTTGGCTTCCTCGGCGGTTTCGTGCATGGTGTGGCCCTCCTGCCACAGGAACTCGGCACTGCGCAGGAAGGGGCGGGTGGTCTTTTCCCAGCGCATGACGCTGCACCACTGGTTATACAGCTTGGGCAGGTCACGGTAGCTGTGGATGATATGGGAATAGTGCTCGCAGAACAGCGTTTCGCTGGTGGGACGGACACACAGGCGCTCCTCCAGCTTTTCCTCGCCGCCCATGGTGACCCAGGCGACCTCCGGGGCGAAGCCTTCCACATGGTCCTTCTCTTTCTGCAGAAGGCTCTCCGGTATGAGCATAGGCATATAGACATTCTGGTGACCAGTCGCCTTGAACATGCCGTCAAGAATATGCTGGATATTTTCCCAAATGGCATAGCCATAGGGGCGGATGATCATGCAGCCGCGGACGCTGCCGTAATCGACCAGCTCGGCCTTTTTAACGACATCGGTATACCACTGCGCAAAATCGTCCTCCATCGAGGTGATCTCGGCTACCATTTTCTTTTGATCTGCCATAGTATTTCTTTCTCCCTTTCAGTAGGATATATACCTTTATATTATACGGGTTTTTGCGTCATTTGCAAGGGATTGCGGGGATTTTGTGGGGAATTGGGAGGCGGGAGGCCAAAAGAAACGGGCGGGGGAGGTACGGCCCGGACACGGCAGAAGCTTGCGGAGGATGCCGGCAAAAAAACGCCACGGGCAGGGGCTTCAAAATTTATTTACAATATTTCACCTTTTCGTCACGGCATTTTTACCGACCTTAAAAAAACAGGTCAAGCATTGTTCACAATTTAACGGTATACTAGGAAACAGTCAAGGGGCCAGGCACCCCACAGAAAGGCAGGTCAGTTCCATGACATATCCGAACGACAACTTTAATGACCGCAACTTTACCACCGGCAATACCGATCTTCCCACCGGGGAGTATCGCTATGATAAAGACAGCATCCATCAGGATGCCGCGTCCGGGCAGGCGCAGCAAACGGCTGCTTCGGGGTATCATCCCTCGGACGCAAACAAAAAATCCACAGGACGGGGCAAGAAAGGGACGGCGCTGCTGCTGGCAGGCTGCCTGGTGCTCTCGATGGTGGGCGGCGCAGGCGGCGCTGTGATCGCTGCCAAGAGCGGCCTGCTGGGCACCGGTTCCACCGTTCTGTATCAAGGGGTAGAGGTCCCTTCCACCAACGGTTCCACCGTCGGCGTCAGTTATTCCGGTGTGGTGCAGCAGGTGGAGGACAGCGTAGTGGCCATCACCACCGAAAGTGTGGCGACCAACTACTTCTTCCGGCAGTATGTCACCCAGGGCGCAGGCTCCGGCGTGGTGCTGACGGCGGATGGCTACATTGTGACCAACTACCATGTGATAAAAGGCGCACAGCAGATCACCGTGACTGCCAATGACGGCAGCACCTATGCCGCCACCCTGGTGGGTACCGATGAGGATAACGACATCGCGGTGCTGAAGGTGGACGCCAAAGACCTGACCCCGGCTATTCTGGGCGACAGTGACACCCTGAAGGTAGGCGACGCCGTGCTGGCCATCGGCAACCCGCTGGGTACCCTTTCCGGCACCGTCACCGATGGTATCGTCAGCGCGCTGGAGCGCCAGGTAACGATCGACGGCAACAACATGACCCTGCTGCAAACCAGCGCGGCGGTCAACCCCGGTAATTCCGGCGGCGGTCTCTTTAATGCCAGCGGAGAGCTGATCGGCATTGTCAATGCCAAATCCACCAGCGATTCCAGCGGCAATGCCGTGGATAACATCGGCTTTGCCATTCCTATCAACAGCGTCAAGACCATCATCGAGGATCTCATCAGCCACGGCTATGTGACTGGTCAGATCGTGCTGGGTGTCAGCCTGGTGGATATCACCGATGAGCGCACCGCCCGCTACTACGGGCTGGACAGCACCGGCGTGTATATTCAAAGCGTGGAGTCCGGCTCCATAGCGGATAAGGGCGGCCTGCAGGCCGGCGACCGGCTGCTGAGCTTTGGCGGGGTGGAGGTTTCTACCGCGGATGATCTGAAGGCGGCGCTGGCCGCCCACAGCGTAGGCGACCGGGTGGAGATCAAGGTCTCCCGCAATGGCCGGGAATACACCCACAGTGTGGTACTGACCGAATATGTACCCAGCAGCGCCACCAATTAACTTGCCAACTTCTCCATACTCCTTTTCAATATCACAGCGAGGCCTCCCCCGTGAAGAATGGGGGAGGCTTCGCTGGATTTTGTACTTTTCCTCGGCAAAAAAATATGTTAGAATAGAACCATAAGAAAGAGCTGCCGTGCGGCAGCGCAACGATAGGAGGAATCCCCCATGAGATTTTGCCCGAACTGCAACAGTGCCGTATATGATGACCGGGCGGAGCTTTGCCCAGAGTGCGGCAAGCCGATGAACCAAAATGTATGCCCCAGCTGCGGCCGGCGGCTACAGCCTGGCCAGAAATGTCCCCACTGCAGCGACTGCCGCGCCCACGGCGAACGCTATACCGTGCGAAACCAAAGTCCCGAACAGACTGTCAGCGGCGGACTGAGTATGTGGGCCTATATGGGGCTTATTCTGCTGGCGATGGTGCCGGTCATTGGGCTTATATTTATGATAGTGTGGGCGTGCGGCGTGAGCAGCAACCCCCAGCTGGCCCGCTTTGCCCGCGGCATGCTGCTGGCCAAGGCCGCGCTGTTCCTCATCGGGATCATCTTCTTTTCTGTGATGATGGCTGCCATGCAGCCGCTGCTGAATGAGCTGGAGGACTGGCTGAACTACTACGGCGATGAATACGGCTACTATGATAACTTTGATGATTCCTACAATTACAATTTTGGCGATGACTATAATGCTGGTGATAACGGCGATCTCTTTGGCGATGACTGGCCCGATTTTTACGGGGAGGAGGCCCCGGCTGCCAATGCCGCGTAAATCATAAAGCAAAAGCCCCCTCCGGGTGTACCGGAGGGGGCTTTTTTATGTGGGATCACTTTTTGAGGGTCTCGCGGCTGCCCTTCCTGGCAGCGGCTGCTACCAGCCCGCCCAGTGCTACGATAGCCAGAAAGTTGGGAATAACCATCAGCTGGTTAAACATATCGGAAAGCTCCCAAGCTAGGTCATTGGATACGCAGGAGCCGAGGAAGATGAGCGCCACAGCGATGATGGAATAGACCGGGACGGCCTTTTTGCCAAAGAGGTATTCTACATTGATACGGCCGAAGAAGTTCCAGCCCAGGATGGTGGAGAAAGCGAAGAACATAAGGCAGATGGCCACGAACAGACTGCCGGCGGTATTACCCATGATGCTGGAGAACGCCAGCTGCGCCATATTGGTCTTGCTGACACCTTCGGCTGCGCCGGAGGCAAGGATCCCGTTGCCGGCATACAGGGTGGAGATAACGACCAGAGCGGTCATGGTGAGGACGACAAAGGTATCAATGAAAACGCCGATCATGGCCACAACGCCCTGCTCGTGCGGGCAGCTTACCTTAGCCATAGCGTGGGCGTGGGGAGTGGAGCCCATACCGGCCTCATTGCTGAACAGACCGCGCTTGACGCCCTGGCTGATGGCCTGCTTGAGCGCAAAGCCGAAGCTACCGCCGATGATGGACTGCGGCTGGAACGCATAGCGGAAAATCATACCAAAGGTCTCCGGGATGAAACGAATGCGGGCCAGCAGCACCACCAGACCGCCAATGAGGTACAGACAGGCCATCACGGGGACGATCTTTTCAGCCCAGGAGGCCACCCGGTGGCTGCCGCCCAGGAATACAAAGGCGGAAAGAGCAGCCACAACAATACCGATGACCCAGGTGGGAACGCCGGTGGCATTGGAAAGCGCCTCACCGATGGAATTGGACTGGACCATGCTGCCGATAAAGCCCAGCGCAAGGATGATGGCTACGGCGAAGAAGCCGGCCAGGAACTTGCCGAAGCCACCCTTAAAGGCACGCTTGATGTAATAAACCGGGCCGCCGTGGACGCTGCCGTCCGCATTGGCTACACGGGTCTCCTGCGCCAGCACCGCTTCCGCATAGATGGTAGCCATGCCGAAGAAAGCGATGATCCACATCCAGAAGATGGCGCCGGGGCCGCCGATGAGAATTGCGCCGCAGGCGCCGACGATATTACCGGTACCTACCTGCGCGGCAATGGCCGTGGCCAGCGCCTGGAAGGACGAAAAGCCGCCGTGCTGCCTTCCGCCATGGAGATTGATGCTGCCGAACACCCGCCGCATACCCTCGCCAAAGCAGCGCACCTGCACAAAGCGGGTACGGATGGAGAAATAAAGGCCCGCGCCCACCAGCAGGATGATGAGGATATAATCCGAGAGATAGCCGTTGATTTTTTGTACGATGTTGAGCAATGCTGCTTCCATTTGTTTCACTCCTGATTAAAATATTGCAGTGAAAAAAGGATAATAAAAAGGCTGCCCGTCTTTTTTAAGCGGCAGCCTCTGAAGAATAGCGAGCGATCAAACAAAAGATGCTTTGATGACCGCTCTGTCCTTTTGCCTGAGAGATTCGGCGGAAAAACCGCCTTGCACCTTCGGCACTCAACTCAATGAGATTCTCCAGAGCCCCCTCCATATTCAGTCTCTTACGATTCTGAATGTTTCTGCGGGGTCGCTATCGTTATTCACTTGATGTTATTCTACACCATTTTGCAGCTTTGTCAAGAGAAAAATGCAAAATGCGTTATTCTTCCGTGCGGATGCACCGCACCGTTACTCGGGCACGGCCATCGTAGGTGCAGGTAAACAGGGTAAGATCCCACTCCCCAGCCCGCATTTCCTCCACGGCGGTCTCCGGCAGGGTCTCCACCCGGTCCACCGTATAGCGGTAGGTCTGCCCGGCTGCATCGGTAAATAGGACGGCATCCCCGGGACGCAGGGTGTGCAGCGCGGCAAAGTGCCGCCGGTAATTGTGCGCCGCTATGATGATATCATCCCCGGCCAGGGTACCGGCATAGCGGCAGGGTGCCTGGCGCAGAAAATCCATCTCCCATTCGGCCCCCACCGGCAGCTCCAGCGCCAGGGTAGGTAGAGAAAGGATGCCCAGATACTCCTCCCCCTCCAAAGAGACCGTCAGCTCTCCGGCGGGCAGGGTAGGCATCGGCGCTGGAGACTGTCCGATGCTATGTGCCACAGCAGGCAAAATCCTTTGGGTGGCCGCCGCGGCACGGCGTTCCTCCCGCAGATTAAACCCCAATAGGAATGCGGCGGCCAAAATGCACAGGCCGCCCAAAATGATGCAGAACCGGCCGATACGCTCTCGTGTCATGTCGGTTTCCTCCGGCGGCGCAGGCGGCAGCCCACCGCCACCAGCAGCACCCCTATGGCTGCCAGCAGCGTGATAGGCCATTGCAGCAGGCCGGTCTGCGGCAGCTTATCCCCTGGGGTGGGGGCTGGGTTATCCGGTATGATGATGACCGGCGGTTCGGGGGTACCGGAGCGCTCCAGCTTGGGCTCTACCGTTGCAGCGTACTGCCACCCGCCGCCCGCCTGTTGGGCCGGCAGCTCCAGCAACACCGGGGTGGTGGTATAGGTGCAGCCGCCCTTTTGGTAGGGAGCCGCGCACAACAGATACAACCCGGTGGGCAGCCCCTCTAATGCAGCTTTGCCATCAGCCGCGGTGGTAAGCTGCTTTTCTGGGGAAATGCTTTGCTGCTCCACCCATTGGTCCAGCAGCCCGGCCGCCTGCCGCCAGTCGGCGGCATCCCGCAGGTTCCCCAGCACAATACCGCTATCCTCATAGGCCGGCAGCAGGGTGTGCTCTCCCTGCGGAGAAAGCGCCGCCACCCGGTACAGCGAAAAGCCCATGCCGCTTACTGGCTTATTATCATAGTGACAGTCAATGGTCAACGCGCACAGCGCGTCAGGATCGGCTGTCTGTGCTATCGCGGGGAGACACAGCAGTATGATCAGGATCAGGGCCAGAACGGCTCTGAGACGCTTTTTCATCAGTTCTCCCCCTTTCTACCACATTGCCCTCTTCGGGCCCGGTTTTCTTTTTCTTGCGGCGCAGCAGCGCCAGGATGAGCAAAATAAGCAGGAACAGCAGCAGCGCGCCGATCAGCAGCTTGCCCTTCCAGCCCAAGCTGTGTACTACCTGCTGGGTCACGGTCACTTCCACCGTTTCCTCCACGGTCTCCAGCGGGATGCGGTGCCCGCGCACCAGCAGCCGGTGGGTATTTACGCCGTAGGGCGTACAGGTCACCAGGGTAACAAGGTCCTCCCCTTCCACCGGGTACAGGTCCTTTACCTCATCCGGCTCCACCACCAGGATCTGATCCACCTCATAGAGGAGCTGCTCCCCCAAAATGCGCAGGGAAAAATGGTCGCCCAGCTGCATTTGGTCCAGATCGGAGAAAAGCAGCGCCGAGGGCAGCCCCCGGTGGCCGGAAAACACCGCGTGGGTGCCCTCTCCGCCCACCGGCAGGGAGGTACCGCCTAGATGCCCGATGCCATGCTGGAGGACCTCCTCCGTGGTGCCGTGGTAGATGGGCAGCCGCACGCTGATGCGCGGGATCTCGATGTAGCCCATAATGCCGTTGCCATCGGGATCCAGCAGGCCCCAGTAGGGGTCCCCCGCGGGCAGCTGCCGCCCGGTAAAGGCATCCCGGAAGGTGGGACTGAGGTTTTTATTGTATTCCTGCGCCGCTTCCCACAGCGCGGAGTGATCCTCCGGGGCAAGGGTCGTGGTGCTTTGGGTGTAGTGGGAGATCAGCTGGTTCTGCCGGTGCTGGTTCCACAGGTCGCTGGCCACCGGGTAAAATAGAATCCCCAGCCCCAGCAGAAAAATGAGGATGGCCAGCACGGTGCCCAGCCGGTTTTGTCTTTTTTGTTTGGCTTGTTTTGTCGTCACGAATGGTACTCCTTTGGCAGTAATGCAGCAGGGAAAAAACCGCAAACCGTTGCAGCGGGCTTGCGGCCTTTTCCTTGCCGCCCATCCCGCCGGGGAGAGAAAGAGGAAAAACCCGGCGGGACGGCAAGAAAATGAAGAGGATGGCAAATTACAGGGTGGTCTTATTCTGCTCCTGCTCGTCCTCACGGCGACGGCGGGCAAACAGGAAGAACCACAGCGCCGCACCCATGCACAGCAGGCCGATCACCGTGAACATCACGGTGCCGACACCACCGGTGGTGGGCAGTACGGGGGTGGAGCTATTGAGAAGGTCGGCTTCAAAGCGATTTTTCTCAGCATTCAGGCTCTTTTTCTGAATCAGTGCGCGATCCGCTTCTTTCGTTTCAGTAAAACCGCCACTGGCCAAATCCTTGACCAGACTTTCGCTGGCATCCCGCTCTGCGGTCAGATCCAGCTTAAAGATGCCCTTGGGGGCATAGTAGCCGGAAGGAGTCTTGGTTTCCTTCACATAGTAGGAACCGACATCCAGGCCGCGGATGGAAAGGGTATTATTATCATTGCCCATATTGGCATCCATCTGCGCCACGGCGCCTTCCTCGCCCGCCAGCGCGGGGCGGTAATAGGCCCCGACATCTCCATTGGCTTCCACCTTTACCATATTGATGGCTTTGGTCATCGCTTCATCGGCATACAGGGTGAAGCCCGCACCGGCCAGGGGCTGGTGGCCGGAACCCGCGTTACTGGGATCAATCAGCTCATTGGATTTCTTAAAGAGGGTAAAGTCATAATTATAAACCGCAGCGGTAGAGTCGGCGGTCGTTTTGGTCTTGTCCGCCTCCATGGAGAATACATATTCCAGCTTGGCAGTTGCGGAAGCCTCAGATTCTGCAACTGCATCCGGGGCTACGGTGGCCTGGAAGTGGAGATAAATCAGCCCTCTGCCGGTGGCAGCATTGCGGATCTTGCTGTAATCCAGCTCAACGGTCAAATTACCATCAGTACATGCGGGAGTCCCTATAATGGCATCCTTTACGGCGTCGCTATCCGCATTGGGCAGGGTGGTTGCTTTCATGCTGCCCTCCACATAGTTCAGCCCGGCCAGCTGGCACTTCGCAATCAGCGAACTAATGGCCACATCCTCGCTCTCGTAGGCCGGGATAGATACTTCCATATAGAAATCCATCGTTTCATCCACCCGGCCACCGGCAGTTTCTTTCCATTGGGTAGTAGCTTTGCTGTCATCGCTTACTCGTACATTGACAGCAGGGCCGTCCTCGTACTTAAATACAGCGGTCAGGCCATCGGTGATCTCACTGCCGGCGGCATACACCCTTACATTCCCGTTCTTCACCTGCACAAATACGGTAACAGGCATATAGGTCCGGTTGTTCTGTTCGGTGGTAGAAACCAGCAGCAGATAATAGCCGGGCTCCAGAGTCATCTTAACCTCATTATTTGCATCGGCAGTCGCTTCCACCGGGTTTGGGGGGAAGGAAACCCCACCATGAGCAGAATCGGTCATGATTGCATAATTGATCATCAGTGCGGTCAAATGCTCTTTCGTACTTTCGGCAAGGTGCTCCTCCAACGATTGTTTCTTAGAATCATAGAAATTGGCTGCAAAGGTCTCAAATTCCCTGTAAAATATGTACTCGTTGTAGTTCGCATCGTACTTCATCAACTGGTACGCCTTCACGGTATCGCCCTTGGCCACCCCGGTAAAGGTGATGGTTTTGTCGTAGGGGGTGGCCGCCGCAGCGGGCACCGCCATGGCCAGCAGCATGGCCAGCGCCAGCAGCAGCGTCAGGCACTTTTTCATTGTCTTTTTCATGTTACTTTCACTCCTTTGGTATCATTGTTATCCACAGCGGCTTCCCCTTGGCAGGGGGCGCGCTTATTTCACTTTCTTTCGGCCTGGCAGCAGTACCGCTACGGCCATCAGGGCCGCGCCCGCCAGTGTAAAGGGCACCGTTCCGGCGCCGGATTTTGTATGCATTATTTATCCTTCCTGTTCTAATTTTTGTAAATATAAAAGCTGACTGCGTTCTTTTACTCAAGAATGCAGTCAGCCGGTCATGCGGTTTCCCGTTTAGACGCTTTACTTTGCGTCCCTGCCTTTCAGCAGGTTTGCCAAGGATCATTCAATTTATGGGAATCGTTCCTGTTTCCTTAGCGTTATCTTAACATCAACTCACAAAGAATTCAAGAGAATTTTTCATCAAAATCTCATTTTCATTATTTTTGTTCAATTATTGCATTTTATTTGCTGGCGCTCATCTTACAATTGTGTGTTTTTCCTATATTCTCGCCTTTTTCTCCTTCAGATATTATAAAAAGGAAATAATATCCATGCAAAAAAAGCCCGCGCTCCCCGCATCCTCCTCCACAGCAAAAAAGCCGCAAGCAAACCTTCCTCCCCGCAAGGAAGGGGTTGTGTGAAGGGGGAACCTTTGCAGGGTCCCCCTTCGCGTCAAATCAGGGCAGCGGCTCTCGCCTTTTAGAAAAGCCCGCGCTCCCCACATCCTCCTCCATAGCAAAAAAGCCGCAAGCAAACCTTCCTCCCC
>OLOA01004510.1_pt1 | contig 10422 bp, 3 predicted proteins | sample 1672201 | NCBI WGS metagenome assembly OLOA01 (sample SAMEA3136658, study PRJEB25190) | human gut metagenome
TCGTCCAGCAGGGCGCTACGGTCATGGAGGGCGATAACCTGATTCTCATCGAGTAGGCTTATGTGGACACTGCTGAGTTCAAGTTCCGACTTCGTCGGGGAGAGCCTGATCCGATTCGGCGAATCGACCGGTCTGGCCGGTTTTTTCGCCAACATGGGGTGGGGCAGTCTGGTCATGATCTGCGTGGCCTTCTTCCTGCTGTACCTCGCCATCAAGCATAAGTTCGAACCGCTGCTGCTGCTGACCATCGCATTCGGCATGCTGCTGACGAACCTGCCCGGCGCCAATCTCTACCACACCGAGCTCTTCGCCGGAGGGCATGTCCATTGGGACATCTTCGTCGCGAAGGCGGGCTTGCTGGACTACCTTTACCTGGGCGTCAAGCTGGGCATCTACCCCTGCCTGATCTTTCTGGGCGTAGGCGCCATGACCGATTTCGGTCCGCTGATCGCCAATCCCAAGAGTTTCCTGCTGGGCGCTGCGGCGCAAATCGGCATCTTCGTGACGTTCCTCGGCGCCTATGCGATCGGATTCTCGCCCGAACAGAGCGGTTCGATCGGCATCATCGGCGGTGCGGACGGCCCCACGGCCATTTTCGTCACCACTCCCGCCTGGACAAGACCGGCGTGGATGGCGGCGCTGCTTATCATCGGCGTGGTGGGATATCTGCTGCTGCGGCGGTGCAAGGCGAAAGCAAAATAAATCTTGCAGAAAACATAAACGTGTGCTATAATATAGCACACGTTTTGTGCAATTTCCCTAAGGAGGTAACGTTATGGATTTGACAATGGACGGACGGAAGGTACTGCCCCAGCCGGGACAGAGTTTGCTGGAACTGGTGAAGCAGCTGGGGCTGGACGGCAGTACGCTGACGGAAAGGCCCCTTGCCGCGAAGATCGCCGGTGAGGTCTTTACATTAAATTATATTCCCGTGCGGCAGAAAGAGGCGGAGGCCGACCGCCAGTCCATGCGCCGGGCGATGGCGGCGTCCAACGGCGAAATCCGCCTGCTCCGCTACGCCGACCCGGCGGGCAAGGAGTGCTATATCCGCACGGCGCAGTTCACGATTTTCCTTGCCATGCGGCAGCTGTGGCCGGAGGCAACGGCAAAAATGACCTGCACGCTGGGTTCCAGCGTGTACATCAGCGTTGTGGGGGCAAAGGATTTTTCCGCTTCGACCCTGAAAGCGCGGGTCAGTGAGCTGGTGAGGCAGGACATTCCCCTGATCCGCCGCCGGGTAAAACTGCAAAAGGCCATCGACCGGTTCCGGGAAGAAGGGCAGACCGACAAGGCAAGGCTTCTTTCCTGGCGGACGGTGGATTATTTCGATGAGTACGCCTACGGCGACTTTGCCGACTATTACTACGGCGAGATGATGCCCTCCACCGGGTATCTGACGGTGTGGGACATTCTCCCGGCGGACGGCGGCTTTGTGTTCGTCTATCCGGACGACGGCAATCCGGAGATCTGCGCCAAGGTGCCGCCTATGCCCAACTTTTTCAGCGTGTTCAACGAGGGCGAGCGCTGGGGCGAGCTGATGGAGTGCCAGACAGTGGCCGACCTCAACGACCTGACGAATTCCGGCCGCATCCGGGAGCTGATCCGCGTAAACGAAGCCCTGCACGAAAAGCGGTTTTCTCAGGTGGCCGATCAGGTGTGCCAGCGGGGGGCGAAGGCAGTGCTGCTGGCTGGCCCCAGCTCCTCGGGCAAGACAACCTCGGCGAACCGTCTTGCCACCCAGCTCCGCGTCCATGGGAAAAAGCCCATTCTCATGAGTCTGGACGACTATTACATAGACCGGGACAAAATTGCCCCCGGCCCTGACGGCAAGCTGGATTTGGAGCATATCAACACCATTGACTGCGCCCTGTTCCGGGAGGACATGGCGTCGCTGCTGGCGGGCGGGGAAGTGGAGCTTCCGTCCTTCAACTTCCTTACCGGAAAACGGGAGTGGCGGGGCAAGCGGCTGCGTCTGGAAGCGGATTCCGTCATCATTGTGGAGGGACTTCACGGCCTGAACCCCGCCATGCTGCCGGAAAGCGTGGACAAAAAGCTGATTTTCCGCCTTTACGTCAGCCCGCTGCTGCCCTTGAATCTGGACAATCACAACCGGATTCCCACCAGCTACCTCCGCCTTCTGCGGCGGATTGTCCGGGACTACGAGACCCGGGGGGCCTCCGTGTCCCACACCCTGGCCATGTGGGATTCTGTGCGCCAGGGGGAGGAGCGGTGGATTTTCCCTTATCAGGAGCATGCCGACGTGATTTTCAACAGCTCTCTGCTCTATGAGCTGGCGGTGCTGAAGAAACACATCTTCCCCCTGCTGAATGCGGTGACCTGGGAGGACCCCTGTTATGAGGAGGTCCGCTCCATTGTGAAGGTTCTCAATTACGTGTTGGAGGCCGATCCCGAAGAGGAAATCCCCCCCACCAGCTTGCTCCGGGAGTTCATCGGCGGGAACAGCTTTTACCGGCAAAAGGCAAAGTGACGGGGCCGTCTCACTTGCAGAAACGTCAACTTGAAATCCGGCTGGAAATGGGTATTTCTCCCATTTCCGGCCGGAAATTGTTTTCCCTATTTCAAGCATCATGCAGCGGCGGACGAAATCTGCAGCTTGCCAGGGATGCATGGGGGTGGAACTTTTCTGACGTGAAAAAATTTGAAAAAATTTTGCTGCTCGGCAAAATTGAAGAAAAGTGGGGAAAAAGGACGCGTATAGCAATAAAACAGAAATTTGCAAGGGGTTTTTTGGGGAAATTTTCTGAAACAGGAAACAGGATACCCAAACTTCAGCCTTGCCAAAAACAGCGCAATGTGCTATAGTGCAAAATATAAGAAGCATGGAGCCTCCCAACAACCCTTTTCTCGGCAATATCATTTACTTGTAGTTTTGTACTGGCGCAGGAGCGCCCTGTCTTCCCCCGGGGGGGAAGACAGGGGAGCTGCCGTTCCAGTTCATCCTAGGTGGCAGGGCTTAAGTTGACGGCATTGCTTTTTTGAGGGATATCTGCCGCAGGAAACTGCGTGGATATAATTTGCCGGGAAACCGGAATCAACGAAAAAGGAGAACGCGTATGAAAAAGATGCATTTGCCCTCCCGCCTGCTTTCCATGCTGCTGGTTTTGGCATTGCTGTGCGGCTTCGCGGCCCCCGTGGGCGCTGCCGGTTCCAGCAGTACAGGCCTCAGCTTGACGCAGGTAGACAACAGCGCGGTTTCCGCCAGTCTGCAGGAGCAGGCGGTGGAGGAACCGGAGGAAGCGGACTATGCCGATACCGATATGGTCCGTGTGTCGATTGTGATGGAAACAGCCTCCACCGTTGGGGCAGGCTTCGCTACGGAAGACATTGCGCATAACAATGCGGCGATGTCTTACCGCGCGGGACTCGTCAAAGAGCAGAGCGGCGTACAGGCCAAGATTGAGAAGGCCACGGGCGAGAAGCTGGATGTGGTCTGGAACCTGACCCTGGCTGCCAACATCATCTCTGCCAACGTGGCCTATGGCCAGATTCCGGCCCTGGAGAAGATCCCCGGGGTGGCCGAGGTTGTGATTGAGACCCGGTATGAGCCAGATGTGGCTGAGACCGATCTGCCTGTAGATCCCAATATGGGCACCTCCTGCGAGATGATTGGCTCTCCCATCGCCTGGACCGCTGGTTACACTGGTGCTGGCAGCCGGGTCGCCATCATCGACACCGGTACCGACACCGACCACCAGTCCTTCAACAGCAGCGCCTTTGACTACGCCCTGGAGCAGGATGCAGTCCGGGCCGGAAAGACGGCGGAGGAGTATGTGAAGGGTCTCCATCTCTTGAATGTAGCGGAGATTACAGAGGTTTGGCCGGAGCTGAACATCAGCAGTTTCAATTATCAGCCCGAGCAGACATACCTCAACACCAAGCTCCCCTTTGCATTTAACTATGTAGATACGAACTTGGATGTGGTACATGACAACGACACCCAGGGTGAGCACGGCTCCCATGTGGCCGGTATTGCCACAGCTAACCGGTACATTCCCAATGGGGATGGCACCTTCACCCCGGCGCTGGAGGCGGTGAGCACCCAGGGCGTCGCACCGGATGCTCAGCTTATCACCATGAAGGTATTCGGCACCAGAGGCGGCGCTTACGATTCCGACTACATGGCCGCCATTGAGGATGCCATTGTCCTGGACTGTGACTCTGTGAACCTGTCGCTGGGTTCTGGCAGTCCTGGTACCTCCAGGAATGCCACTACGGTTTACCAGGCCATTCTGGAGAATCTGACCAAGGCCGGCACGGTGGTGACCATGTCCGCCGGTAACTCCGGCTCCTGGGTGGAGAACGCCAAGCATGGCAGCAGCTATCTGTATGCCAGCGATGTGAGCATGCAGACCGATGGCGTGCCCGGCTCCTACACCAACTCCCTGGCCGTGGCTTCAATCGACAATGCAGGCTCCACTGGCGAGTACCTGTCCGTGGGCGAGCATGCGGTGTTCTACACCCAGAGCTACGAGTATATGAACGAGCCGTTCACCACCATCCCCGGAGAACAGAGATATATCTTCATTGACGGCTTCGGTACGGAAGCGGAGTGGGCCGCCGTGGGCGATGCTCTGAAGGGGGCCATTGCAGTTTGCTCCCGTGGCTCCATCTCCTTCTTCCAGAAGGGTAATTACGCCGTTCAGGCTGGCGCCATCGCCACGATTATCTATAATAACACGGCTGGCACCATCAACATGGACCTGACGGACTATCAGTACACCCAGCCCTGCGTCTCCGTGACTCAGGAGGATGGCGCCCTGATGAAGGCCAACGCCGTTCCTGTGACCAACGAGGCAGGCAAGGTTCTCTACTATGAAGGCAAGCTGACGGTAGAGGTGAAGGTCGGCTCTCAGATTCGGCCGAAGGAGTACAATACCATGAGCAGCTTCTCCTCCTGGGGCGTTCCCGGCTCTCTGGAGCTGAAGCCTGAGATTACCGCCCCCGGCGGCTACATCTACTCCGTGGATGGAATTGTTCCCGGCGGCGAGAGCTATGAGAACATGTCCGGCACCTCTATGGCCGCTCCTCAGGTGGCCGGTATGGCTGCTCTGGTTGGACAGTACATCCGGGAGGCGGGGCTGGAGGAAAAGACCGGCCACACCGCCCGTCAGCTGGCTCAGAGCCTGCTCATGTCCACGGCTGTGCCGCAGCTGGAGGACTTTGGCCAGGATGCGGAAGGCAATGACCTGGGTGACGGCTACTATCCCGTCCTGCGCCAGGGCGCCGGCCTTGCCAATGTGGGCGCGGCGGTCTCTGCGGACAGCTACATTCTCATGGGCGAGGACGCCACGAAGTCCTATGCCGATGGCAAAATCAAGGCGGAGCTGGGCGACGACCCGGAAAAGACCGGCCGCTACGAGTTCTCCTTCTCCATTTTCAACCTGACAGAGTCGGAGCAGACCTACGCTCTGTCTGGGGATCTCTTTACCCAGGATCTGTTTACGGATGAGGGGATCTCCTACATGAACACCTGGACCACCGGTCTCCACGCTGAGGTGACATTCAGCACAGGCGATACGGTCACGGTTCCTGCCGGCAGTTCTGTCGATGTGAAGGTTACAGCAGTCCTGACGCAGGAGCAGAAGACTGCCCTGAACCAGAATTATCCCAATGGCGCTTACATTGAGGGCTATGTATTTGTCAAAGGTGTGACCACAGATGACGGCGCAGTGGGCACTACCCACTCCATCCCGGTTCTGGGCTTCTACGGCAACTGGTCGGATGCTTCCATGTTCGATGTGGGCTCCCGCATGGAGTATCTGACGGGGGAGGAAACTCGGGCTCCTTATCTGGGAGACATGAAGGGCAATGCTGCAGTTGTGGCTTATGGGGAAAGCTCGCAAACCGCCTATTTTGGCGGCAACCCCGTTGTGCCCGATGAACGCTATCTGCCGGAGCGCAACGCCATCAACAGCGAGAATGGCGACCAAATTACGCAGCTTCAATTTGTGCTCATCCGAAATGCTGCAGCTACTCGTGTCTCCGCCAAAAACCTGACGAAAGACCGGGTCATCATGCAGTCGGAGCAGGGCGCTGTTGCATCTGCCTTCTACTTCACCAATGGCGGCTACTGGATGAATACCAACTACCGCCTCAATACGAAGTTCCTCCCCAAGGGCGCTGCAGAGGGTGACCGTCTGGAGCTCGCACTGACCATGGCTCCGGAGTATTATGTCTCTTACGATGCAGAGGGCAAAGCTGTGGTGAATTGGGATGCTCTGGGCGAAGGCGCCTCCTTCCGGATTCCCATGGTGGTGGACAACACGGCTCCTGTGGTGAAGGACGCCTCTCTGAGCTTCACCCGGAACGCCATTGAGGTGACGGCCAGCGACAATCAGTATGTGGCTGCTGTGGCCCTGTATAATCTGTCTGGTACCAAGGTCCTGACCTATGACGGGGCGAAGCAGGATATCGAGCCTGGCGAAGAGGCGGAGTATACCCTGGATCTGACTGGTGTCAACGGCAAGGGCTTCCTCCTCCAGATCATGGACTATGCCAGAAACACCACCACCTATAAGGTGGACATGCAGATTGGCGAGCCGGAGCCTCTGCCCGGCATGATTGCCTTCAATCTGGACGCCGGGTATTGGACCAGCATAACCAAGGAGCCCACCCCGGACGATCTGAAGCCCTATACCGATGCCAGCCAGACCTTCTATGCGGCGACCATTGTAGACCACTATGTGCTGGCCTCTACCAAGACGGGTGACCTGTACATTATGCCGGAGGATGATTTGGCCAATACCACTAAGATTGCCAATCTGGGTATGGTTCTGACGGATATGGCTTATAACCCCGCCGACGGAAAAATCTATGGCGTTGCCAATGACAAGCTGGTGACGGTGGACAAATTCACCGGGGCCACGGAGATTGTGGGCCCCCTGCCCGTGCCTTCGGATACCCTGGCCTGCGATGCAGATGGCAACTTCTACTGCAACCAGCGGGGTAACTTCCACGTCTGGAAGTTCACCATGAACGGCGTCCTGAATCAGATCCCCCTGATTTACGACCTGAACGACGACGGGCAGGTGACAACGGACGATGTGCAGGCACTGATGGAATATGTGACCGGTTCCCGGGCCTCCATTTCCAATGGGGAACATGCGGACTTTAACGGCGACGGCGAACTCAATACCAGGGATGTTTATAAGTTCCTGGCCATGCTCACGGAGAATGAGCTGACCGGTACGAAGCAGATCGTCAGCGGCATCGGCAGTACAAACGGTCAACAGACCATGGAGATGGATCCCAACACAGGAATGCTGTACTGGCTCAGCCACTACGATGCGAATGTCCTGGGGACTGTGGTTCCGTACACCTTCTTGGAGGAGATTGATCCGGTTGCCGGTACCCGTACCACCTCCAGCAACCTGGGGTATCAGATGTCCTGCCTGATTATCCCGGAAAAGACAGACGGAAGCGACTGGGTTGTACCCACGGACCAAATCACCGGCATTCAGATTTCGGACGAATCTCTCACCCTGCTGAAGGGCACCACCAAGACGCTGTCCGCCTCGGTGCTGCCTTGGACCGTAACGGATCGCAGCGTTACCTGGACCTCCTCCAATCCGGAGGTTGCTACGGTGAATGACAAGGGCGTTGTCACAGGCCTGGTTCCCGGCGAAGCAGTGATTACCGCCACCTCAGTTCTGAATCCTGCCTTTACGGCTTCCTGTCATGTTACAGTGAAGAATTTGGAGATCACCCTGAAGGGCGCCCTCCAGGATCCCGATGGAAAAGCCCAGCTCTTCTCCTGGAATATGGAGCAGGAAGGCGCCTGGCAGAAGACTGCAGACCTGGATGTCTATCTCAGCTCCGTGACCAAGGATCCTGTGAACAACATACTGTACGTTGTGGACAGCACCACGGACGCCTGGAGCATGCACAAGGTGGATCCGGCCACCGGCAAGTCGGTGGACACTGCTGCCAACGGCGCAGGCGTTCCTCTGTGGGATCTGGTGTACAGCCAGCGGTTCTCTACGGCAGAGGCGCCCTTGGTATCCGGCATCTACTACTATTACTTCCTGGTTCCTGAGAATCCCATGAAGCTGTCCGGCGCAGCCTTCAACCTGCAGGAATACCTGCCCAGTGTGGGCGCCACCTATCTGGTTGCCGCCACCAGTCTAGGTGCGGAAACGGTGGAATTTGAGGGCCAAACCTTTGACACAGAGCACTTTGTCCTCCTGGATAATTCCGGCCATTTCTGGAACTGGAGCGTCTATCAGGAGGAGGGAGAATTTACCGCGCTTCTGAGCTGCTATGAAAGCAATCTGAATGAGCAGTTCCTGGGCGACAACAGCGGCAACAATATGTTCTCTTCCATGGTGGTCGGCGAGGATGGGTATCTGTATCTGTCCGCCTTTACCGGCCAAACCAACAATCTCTACCGCATTGCCATGGATCATACGGTAGGCTACTGCGACGCCACATTGCTTGGCAACTTTGGAGACGATGTTTGGCCCGCGGCTCTGTATGAAGTCAAGAGCAATGAAACTGCCGGAACTGATGCCGGGACGGCTGTCCGCACCCTGACGAACGCCCGGAAGGTGAAGGCAGAGGCGGTCTCTGCTCAGGATTTGGCGAATGCGGCCTCCAGCGTGGAGGGGCAGTCTGTGGCTGAAAACGAACTGGCGCCTCAAGCGAAGTCCAACGTTGGCGCAGACGAGAAGACCGTCACGGTGCAGATCACGGCCAAGAATAAAAAGGGCAGCGATAGCAGGTCCAACAACGGCCTGGTGACTGTGGAGTATGATGCAACTTCCCTGGAGCTGCGGGACATCCAGGTAGCAGGCGACCACAATGCATATGTAACTGGGGACGGTACCTTGACCTTTGGCTACGCCAAGTGGAGCAGCATCTTCTATTATAGGTCCATTGCAGAGCTTACATTTGTGGTAAAAGAGGGTATGGCGCAGAATTCTGAGATTACTGTCACCCACAAGGAGCTCAATGATACGAAGCCCGGCTATGTGGAAAAGCTGAAGGTGAATTTCGCCCATGCCAATACCGAGGTTCGGAATGCAAAGGACGCCACCTGTACCGAGGAAGGGTACACCGGTGACACCTACTGCACCGATTGCGGCACGCTCCTCACCAAGGGCGAGGTGATCCCGGCTAAGGGCCACGATTTTAGCGACTGGACCGTGAGCAAGGAAGCCACCTGCACGGAGGCCGGTCAGGAGACCCGGACCTGTGAGCGTTGCCAGGAGACGGAGACCCGGGAGATACCCGCCAAGGGCCACGATTACAAGGTGACCGTTGTAGAGCCCACCTGTGAGGAGGAAGGCTATACCCTCCACGAGTGCACCGTCTGTGGACATGCCTACCGGGATGAATTTGTGGACGCCTCCGGCCATGGCGTCACGGAGATTCGGAACGCCAAGGAGGCCACCTGCACCGAGGCCGGCTACACTGGCGACATCTACTGCACTGTCTGCAATGAACTGGTGACCAGGGGCGAGGTCATCGCTCCCAAGGGCCACACCCTGCGCGACACGGTGGTGGTTCCCACCTGCACCACAGGCGGCTACACCGAGCACACCTGCACCGTTTGCGGTGTGACCTACCGTGACACCATCACTCCTGCCCAGGGCCACAGCTGGAGCGAATGGGCTGTGGAGCAGGCACCCGATTGCTTCACCGCCGGCCTGGAGACCCGGAGCTGCTCCGTCTGCAAGGAAGTGGAGACCCGCGTTCTGCCGGCTTGCAGTGACAACTGCCCCTCCAAGGACTTCCAGGATGTGGATACCACCCGCTGGTATCATGAAGGCGTGGACTTTGTCGTGAGCCACCACATCATGAATGGCGTGGGCAACGGCATGTTCCTGCCCAACGGCATCCTGACCCGTGGCCAGCTGGTGACCACCCTGTACCGGCTGGCAGGAGAGCCTGAGACCGAGGCTGCCAACCCCTTCCTGGATGTGGATCTGGACCAGTACTACGGCAAGGCTGTGGTATGGGCGGCGGAGCACGGCATTGCCAAGGGCATGACGGATATCACCTTTGCCCCCAACATGGCAGTGACCCGGGAGCAGATGGTGACCTTCCTGTACCGGTATGCCAAGTTCTCCGGCAAGGACGTAACCGGCAGCTATGATCTTACGGAGTTTGGCGATGCGCAGGCCGTGAACGACTTTGCCAAAGCGCCCATGGCCTGGGCTGTGAAAACCGGCCTCATCACCGGCATGGACGGCCTGCTGAACCCGAAGGGCAACGCCACCCGCGCTCAGGTTGCCACCGTTTTCCTGCGCTATTGCCAAGGCATGTAATGGCGCCCGTGGAAGCCTGATCCCCATAGCAAACTGACCCATAAGGGGCGCGTTGCGAAATAGCGTGTTCTAAAATGATCCCTAATATTTTAGCGGGAGAAGGCACGAATTTCTGTGTTTTCTCCCGCTATCT